>Ga0209212_1005974_pt1 | contig 14198 bp, 11 predicted proteins | sample RifGroC2_FD_183996 | JGI IMG/M metagenome (GOLD analysis project Ga0209212, IMG submission 183996) | Groundwater microbial communities from Rifle, Colorado, USA - Groundwater C2 (SPAdes) (version 2) | ecosystem: Environmental > Aquatic > Deep subsurface > Groundwater | place: Rifle, Colorado... | reverse complement strand
GCAAAGGCGAGAACAAGATCAAGGAAGAATACGGCAACCTCTTCGACATGTACTACCAGATCACCGACGAGAACGGCTACAGGACGCCGATGAGGATCTACCCCGCCCCCCATTATTCCATGGGCGGACTCTGGGTTGATTACAACCTCATGACCACCGTCCCCGGCCTGTTCGCCCTGGGCGAAGCCAACTTCTCGGACCACGGCGCGAACCGCCTGGGCGCGAGCGCGCTGATGCAGGGCCTGGCCGACGGCTTCTTCGTGGCCCCTTCCACCGTGAGCGGCTACCTCGGCGCCAACAAGTTCGAAGCCGTTTCCACCGGCGACAAGGAATTCATCGATTCTTCCAGGCAGGTCCAGGAGCGCGTCAACCGCCTGCTCTCGGTAAAAGGGAAGAAGACCCCGTCCGAACTGCACCGCCAGCTCGGCAACGTGATGTGGAACGACGTAGGGATGGGGCGCAGCGAGGCGACCCTCAAGAAAGCCCTGAAGAAGATCCCCGAGATCCGCGAGGAGTTCTGGAAAAATATCGCTATCTCAGGGGCGGACAAGGACTTCAACCAGACCCTGGAAAAGGCCATGAAGGTGGCTGACTTCATGGAATTCTCGGAGCTCCTGGTGAAGGACGCGCTGGAGAGGAAGGAATCCTGCGGCGGGCATTTCCGCGAGGAGTCCTGCACGCCGGAAGGCGAGGCGAAGCGCGACGACGCCAACTTCTCCCACGCCGCGGTCTGGGAATACCAGGGCGAGGGCAAAGAGGCCGCGCTGCACAAGGAAGCGCTGACTTTCGAGAACATCAAGATGGCGGAAAGGAGCTACAAATAACATGAAAGGCTCAAAACATTTCTCCGTGACAGTGCGCGCCTGGCGGCAGGCCGGCCCGGTGGAGCCGGGCAAGATGGTCTCCTACAGGGTGAAGGACGTCTCCCCGGACATGTCCTTCCTGGAGATGCTGGACATCATGAACGACGATCTGCTTAAGAAGGGCGAGAGCCCGGTGACTTTCGAGAGCGACTGCCGCGAGGGTATCTGCGGCTCCTGCGGCCTGGTGGTGAACGGCGACGTGCACGGCCCCGACGAGCATTCCACCGTCTGCCAGCTGCATATGCGCAGGTTCCGCGACGGCGACGTGATCACCGTGGAGCCCTGGCGCGTAAAGGCCTTCCCGGTGCTGAAAGACCTCGCCGTGGACCGCACCGCGCTGGACCGCATCATGGCGGCCGGCGGCTTCATCTCCACCAATACCGGCGCCGGGCAGGACGCGAATTCCACCCCTATAGAGAAGGACAAGGCCGAGGAAGCGATGGACGCGGCCGCCTGCATAGGCTGCGGGGCCTGCGTGACCTCCTGTCCCAACGGCGCGGCGATGCTTTTCACGGGCGCCAAGATCTCCCAGCTGGCGCTGCTCCCGCAGGGCGCCCCGGAGCGCGCGAAGCGCGCCCTGAGCATGGTGGACGCGATGGACAAGCAGGGCTTCGGCAACTGCACCAACGAATACGAGTGCGAAGCCGTCTGCCCGAAAGACATCAAGGTGGCGAACATAGCCCGCATGAACAGGGAGTTCCTGCTGGCGAATTTGTTCTCGAAGCGCTAGGGTTCGGGGGTGGCCGTGGCATGCCCCTGCTCACCCGGGCAGAGGAAACCCTTGCGTCGGTTTCCCCCCGCCTTGGGAAATTAAGGCGGGGCCCCCCTTCCGCAACGGGTGCTCAGGGGCATGCCGCGGTCGCCCCCTCCGGCAGCTAGGTTGCAAAAGGAGGCTGGCTCCTTTTCCGGGGGTCCCCCCATCCGCAAAGGGTGCGCGGGGCAGAACCCCGTCCGGGCCTTTGGGTGCCCGGTTTTCCGAGAAACAGGGAATCCTATGCCTGAATTCAAATACAACGAATTGTTCGAGTTGAAGAAGCACGATACGAAGTTCCGCCTGCTTTCCAAAGACGGGGTAAAAATAATTAAGGCTGGGGACAGGGAAGTCTTGGAAATCGCGCCGGAAGCCGTGACCAGGCTGGCCAGGGAAGCGGTGAAGGACGTGTCCTTCCTTCTGCGGCCGGCCCATAACGCGCAGGTGGCCGCCATCCTGGCGGACCCGGAGGCTTCGGAGAACGACAAGTTCGTGGCCTATTGCATGCTGGAGAACGCCGCTATCTCCGCCCGCTTCGAGCTGCCTTTCTGCCAGGACACCGGCACCGCCACGGTGGTGGCGAAGAAGGGCGAGCAGGTCTGGACGCGGTCCAACGACGAAGAATCGATTTCCAAAGGCATCTGGGAAACCTATACCGGAGAGAACCTGCGTTATTCGCAGACGCTCGCGGTGGACATGTACAAGGAAAAGAATTCCGGCAATAATCTTCCGGCCCAGATAGACATTTATTCCAGGCCAGGCCTGAGCTACGACTTCCTTTTCGTGACCAAGGGCGGCGGCTCGGCCAACAAGACCATGCTTTACCAGGAGACCAAGGCCACACTGACGCCCGAGAAGCTCAAGCCCTTCCTGGTGGAGAAGATGAAATGGCTCGGCACGGCGGCCTGCCCGCCTTACCATATCGCTTTCGTGATAGGCGGGACCTCGGCGGAGATGTGCCTCAAGACGGTCAAGCTCGCGTCCACCGGCTACCTGGACGGCCTGCCGGACAGCCCCGGCGAGACCGGCCGCGCTTTCCGCGACAAAAAGCTGGAAGCGGAGCTGCTGGAAGCCTCCCGGAAAATAGGCTACGGGGCCCAGTTCGGCGGGAAATATTTCGCCCATGACGTGCGCGTAGTGCGGCTCCCCCGCCACGGCGCCTCCGCCCCCATCGGCATGGGGCTTTCCTGCTCCGCCGACCGCAATATCCTGGCGCGCATCGACAAGGACGGCCTCTGGCTGGAAGAAATGGACCGCGACCCGGGCCGCCTCATCCCGGCCGAAGCGCGCGCGAAATTCTCCTCCCGCTCCGGCTGCGTCAGCGTGGACCTGAACCAGCCGATGAAGAGCATTCTGGCCGAGCTTTCGAAGCATCCCATCGGCACCCGCCTTTCCCTTAACGGCCGCATCGTGGTGGCGCGCGATATCGCCCACTCCAAGTTCAAGGAGCTGCTCGATTCAGGCAAAGAACTTCCTGAATACCTGAAAAAGCACCCTGTTTATTACGCGGGCCCGGCCAAGCAGCCGAAAGGGAAACCCTCCGGCTCCTTCGGCCCCACCACGGCCGGCCGCATGGATTCCTACGTGGACCTGCTGCAGTCCCACGGCGCTTCGATGGTGATGATAGCCAAGGGCAACCGCTCCCAGGCCGTCACCGACGCCTGCAAAAAATACGGCGGCTTCTACCTCGGCTCGCCGGGCGGCCCCGCGGCGCTTCTGGCCGAGAACAATATCAAGAAAGTGGAAACCCTGGATTACCCGGAGCTGGGCATGGAGGCCGTCTGGGCCATCGATGTCGTGGATTTCCCCGCCTTCGTCCTGGTGGACGACAAGGGCGGCGACTTCTTTAAGAAGCTATAATGACCTGAAGCCCATGAAAAGCCCGAGACACTTCTTCGCCCTGGCTCTTTTTGCCGCCGCGGCTTTTACCGCCGGCTGCGAGATCCCCATAGGCAGCCCGGAAGAGCGGATGTTCAAGTCCGCGAAGAACGACTATGAGCGGAACATCCGCAAACTGCTGGATTCCGGCATTAATCCCAACATCAGGGACTCCGCCGGCTGGACGCCGCTGATGTGGGCCGCCGCCAAGGACAATACCGACACGCTCAAGCTCCTCTATTCCCGCGGGGCCGACATAGACCTCCGCAATTATAAAGGCGAAACGGCCCTGCATATAGCGGCCCGCTGGAGCCGCCTCGACACGGTGCGCTACCTTATCTCCATCGGGGCCAGGCCGGAAACCCTGGACCGGCTGGGCTGGCCGCCGCTGATGTGGGCCGCCATGCAGGGCAGGACCGACGTGGTGATAACCCTGGCCGAAAGCGGCGCCAATATGGAATTCAAGGACACCAACGGCAATACGGCGCTTATGCTGGCCGCCAACCGCGGCAGGGTGGCGACCGTGAAAGCAATGCTTAAACTCGGCGTAAATCCCTATAAAAAGAACAAAGCGGGCCAGACCGCGGCCGAAGTGGCCAGGCAGAACAAGTACATGGAGCTGGCCAACCTGATAGAGGGAAAAGAGACCCCCCCTTCCGAGAAATCCAGCGGAAGGTAAAGTCATCCGCTTTTTAACGGGCTCATTCAAGCCCGAATAAAAATACATGAGCAGTCCACATATAAAACGCCTGGACGCTTACAGGCTGGAGATCCTCCCTTCCTACAAGCAGGGGATGAAAGCCTCCGCTATCATCTACGCTGACCAGGCCCTCGAAGCGATCATCGAGGCCGGCGCCCTGGAGCAGGCCGCAAATACCGCCACCCTGCCCGGCCTGGCGGGAAACGCCCTGGCCATGCCGGACATCCATACAGGCTACGGCTTCCCCATTGGCGGCGTGGCCGCTTATGACGCCCAAAGCGGGATCATCTCGCCGGGCGGAGTGGGCTATGACATCAACTGCGGCGTGCGGCTCCTGGCTTCCTCCCTCGAAAAAAAAGATATAGAAAAAAAGCTGGAGGCCCTGGCGGCGGGGCTTCATTCCGGGATACCGGCCGGGCTTGGCGCCGGCGGCGGCCTGCGCCTGGGGAAAAGGGACTATGAAGCGCCGCTTATACAGGGCGCGGCCTGGGCGGTGAAGAACGGGCTGGGCCGGCCCGAAGACCTAGTTAACGCCGAGTCCGGCGGGGCCCTGGGCGGCGCCAACCCGCACGCGATAAGCAGGCGCGCCCTGGAGCGCGGCAGCGGCCAGCTTGGCACGCTCGGCTCGGGGAACCATTTCCTGGAAGTCCAGGAAGTCGAGGAGATCTTCGACGAAGAGGCGGCGCGCGCCTTCGGCATTTTCAAGGGCCAGGTCACGGTGATGCTTCATACCGGCTCGCGCGGCCTGGGGCACCAGGTCTGCACCGATTTCATAGAGGTGATGCGGGGCGCCGCCCGGCGCTACGGCATAGCCCTGGCCGACCCGCAGCTGGCCGCGGCCCCTTTCCGCAGCACCGAGGGGCAGGACTATTTCGGGGCGATGCAGGCCGCCGCCAACTATGCCTGGGCCAACCGCCAGGCCCTGACCGGGCTGACCCGGGACATCTTCTCCTCGGTCTTCGGCCTGGGCGAAAAAGCCCTGGCCATGGACCTGGTTTACGACGTGGCCCACAATATAGCCAAGTTGGAAGAGCACACTATAGGCGGGAAAAAAATAATGGTAGTGGTGCACAGGAAGGGGGCCACGCGGGCCTTCGGCCCCGGCCACGCCGACCTGCCGGCAGCCTACTCTTCCGTCGGCCAGCCCGTGATAGTCCCGGGCGACATGGGCCGCGCTTCCTACCTGCTGGCCGGTTCGGAGAAAGCCATGGCCGAGACCTTCGGCTCGACCTGCCACGGCGCGGGCCGGCTGCTGTCCCGCCACGAAGCGATAAGGCGGGCCCGCGGGCGCAATATAGAAGAGGAACTGGCCGCTAAAGGCGTCTGGGTCCGCTCCTCGGGGCGCGAAACCCTGGGAGAGGAAATGCCTGAGGCCTATAAGGACGTGGAGGCCGTGGTGAACGTGGTCTCCGGCGCCGGCCTCGCCCGCAAGGTGGCGAGATTCAAACCACTGGTAGTGATAAAGGGCTAGTTTTTTCTTCCTGCTTGCGGACCAGCAGGGTCACCCAGTAAGCGCCGGCGAGAGCCAGGCCCAGGCCTATCAGCTGATAGGCCTGTATTTTTTCTATACCGAAGAGGTGGGAGAACAGCGCCGTCAACACCGGGTAGGAAAGCACTATGGCGGTGGCTTTTGAAAGGTCCATGTTCAGTATCGCCTTGTACCAGAGTATATTGTTCAGGGCGGTCAGCACCACTCCCCAGGCCAGTATGATGCCCAGCAGCTCCAGGCTGGGCGTAAAAGAGGCCACCGGCATGAAGAAGCCCAGGGCGAACAGGGGCAGGATGCCGAGCGTGGCGAACAGCGTGCGCGCCGAGGCCACGAAGATATGCGACAGGTCCTTGGGAAGTTTCTTGCTGAACAGATGCGAGACCTGGTACATCAGCGGCACCGCCAGCACTATCAGGTCGCCGGTCCAGCGCACGGTCAGGCGCTCCTTGAAGGCTATCAGCATGGTTCCTGACAGCACCAGGGCCGTGCCGAAAAGCTGGCTCGGGGTGATCTTCTCTTTCAGGAAAAGCCGGGACAGGATGACCGTGTAGACCGCCTCCACCTGGCCCAGTATTGCGGCGTTCGCGGGGGTGGTGTATTGCAGGGCCATCACCAGCGCGGCTATCGGCAGTGCGCTGCCGAAGAAGCCGATGGCCAGCAGGCGCGGCCAAAGGTCCCTGCGGAAATAGACCTGGTAAGCGGCGTTCTTCGCGGCCCAGGGGAGGAAACAGGCGAAGGCCACCGCCGAACCCGCGAAGGCGAAAAGCACCGGCGCAATGCGCCCGGCGGCGAAATAGCCGAAGATAGGGAAGAACGAATTTATGCAGACGGTCAGCCAGATAGCGCCCAGCGGGGTGATGTTCATCCGTTAAATTATATAATTAAGCGGTCGCCAAGGTTTCCCCTATGAAAACTTACCACTTCCTCCCTGTCCTGCTGATCCTGCTCTTTTCCTACCTCGGCATGCATTTTTACGCCGCGCGCTGGCTGGCCAGGAGTTTCTCCCTCGACCAGGCGGCGGCCTACTGGCTGCGGCTGTGCCTGCTGACCATTGCTTTCCTTTCCCCCCTCACCATGTTCATCAAGCGCTACCAGCAAGGCCCGCTGCTGGAGCCCTTGTTCGCGGCAGGCTATGCCTGGATGGGCATAATACTTATCGCCGCTTTTATCTTCGCCGCCTCCGACCTGGCGGCCCTGGCCCTTCAGCGTACGCCCTGGTTCCGCCCCGGCCTGCTCGCAGGCCCCACGCTGGCCCTGCTGGCCGCCATAATCGCCTGGGGGATATACGGGGGGCAGAGGATCCCGGAAATAAAAGAGATAAGCGCGGAGTTCAAAGACCTGCCGCCGGAGCTGGAGGGCTTTAAAATAGCCCAGATCTCGGACATGCACGTGGATTCGGACTGGAAACTGCGCCAGTATTCAGGCATCGTGGACAGGATAAACTCGGTCAACCCTGACCTTGTGCTGGTCACCGGCGACCTGCTGGACCCGGGCATAACCTGCCAGGAGGAACTCGGTGAGCTCACTTCTAAAATTAAAAGCCGCCTGGGACTTTTCGGCTCCCTGGGCAACCACGAATACTATTACGGCCTGGACCGGTCCCTGGACTGCTATAAAGCTTTCGGCATAAAACTGCTTAAGAACGAGGCGCAGGAATTCAAGAGCCTGCGGCTGATAGGCCTTGGCGACATCCACACCGAAAAGCTCTCGGAGCAGGACGTAGCCGGAATGCTCAAAAAAGCCGGGAATGAAAAATTCACCATCCTGATGTCCCATCAGCCGGTCTATTACAAGACCATAGCCGAAACCGGGAACTACCTGGTCCTTTCCGGGCACACCCATAAAGGCCAGCTCTTTCCCTTCCATATCTTCACGAAATTATTTTACAGGTATTTCTACGGCCTGTACCGTATAAAGAACAGCGTCTTTTATGTCACCTCCGGCTCCGGGACCTGGGGCCCCCCTCTGCGCTGGCTGGCACCGGCCGAAATACCAGTAATAACCTTAACTTCAGCGAAGTGACTTATAAGCGGACAGATCCCCCGGGCCAAAGGGCCCAGCCGGGCCTAGTCTGTTTAACTCCGGGCCCTTGGGCCCACTGAACCTTGCCGTTTTTCCCTCCTCTGGTAAACTATAGGTGTAGACAGCCAGCAGGAGGTAACTAATGAACGGCATTTTCAAGAACCTTACCCTTACCGCGGTACTCTTATCCTTCTCAATTTCAACCTATGCCGCCGGCGCGCCCGAGGCGGACGAGGCTCTTCCCGAAAACAGCGTTTTTATCCAGCAGGCCCTGGCCCGGGCTAATGACCCCGCCACCCGCGAGGCCGCCGTGGAATCGCTGCTTGCCAATATCGAGAATTACCAGGAGACCCAGGACAATAAGGGTCCCTACGAGAACAACCTGAAAGCCCGGCTGAAAGCCATAGATTCCATCTGGACCCTCGGCGAAATAGGCGACCCCAGGCTGATGGGCAAACTTTCAAAGTTCTACAGCGAAGCCGACGACGTAGTGAAGATGAACCTGATCATCAGCATGGGCAAGCTGAAGAAGAACCAGAAGTCCGGCCCCTATATTTTCGACATAGCGGCCTCGGCCCAGGAGAACGCGGTCGTGCGCGCCGTGGCCTTCGAGATGCTGGAACATATCGGTTATCCCTCCACGGTCATTGATCTCACCCCCTCCAGGAACGCCGGCATAGAGAAAGGCGACATGATTTACACCGGCGGCATAGTCGGCACGATCGGCAGCTGGGGAAACCCCGACCTCCCCGTCGGCCACGCCGGCCTGTTCGCCGGCACCGAGATCAAGAACGGCAGGATCAACGTGATAATAACCGACTGCGTGCCCAATAATTTCAAGCCCGGCGGCGTGCGCAATATCTACTCCTGGAAGAATTTCACCCACCAGTATATGTACCCTTACTACGGCAACCGCACCACCACCCCCAAGCCCACCGCCGAACAGCGGGAGCGCCTGGCCAAGCTGGGGCTGGAACTGGGCGCAAAAGGCCTCAGGTACAGCAATACCCACTTCTCGCAGAAAGGCCCGCTCTTGTTCGACTGCGTCGGCTATATAGAATATATCTACGAACAGATAGGCCTGAACCCCACCGACGACAGCTACGAGTACGGCGCCGGCTGGCCGCTCACCCCCTGGGAACAGTTCGCCGCGACCAAGCCCAATACCCCGGCCCCCGGCGTGATAATGCTGCCCAATAACGGGAATATCATAGTGCCCAGCCAGGCCATAATAACCAGGGGCTTCGGCTCCCTGACCGGCGCTTTCGGCGGCAAGGCCGTGCAGGCCCCCGAAGTCAACACCAATATCCAGCCCGAGCTGCTGAACTAAAGGTCCCGCAATAAAAGAAGAGCCCCGCTTAAAGCGGGGCTTTTCTTTTTACGCGGAGGCCGGACCGTATCAGCGGTATTTCACCTTGTAAACGTCGAACGGCGCCCCGCCCAGGGTGACATGCTTGGAGTAGTCTGTCCTGAACTTCTTCTTTATGACCTCGTTCACCTGGCCGGTCACCAGAAGGTCGTCCTTCCCCGCTATATCCTCGCCAAGTTTGAAAGCCACGTTCACGGCGGGGCCATAGGCGTCGTCCGCGAAGCGCAGCAGCCGCCCGTGATGTATCCCGATGCAAATGCTGTACTTTTTCATCTCCGGCACGCCCCTGTTGCGCTTCTTAAGCCAGCGGTGCATGTCTATGCAGCAGGCCGCGGCCTTGAGCGGTTCAGGGAAGATCAGCAAAAGATTGTCGGCCTTGTTGGACAGGGTGGTCCCGCCGTACCTGGCCACTATCTTCTCCAGCCCGATATGGCATTTGACCATATTGTCCATGAACTCTATGATGCCGTGCTCCTGGGTCTTCCTGGAGAAGCCGGCTGAGTCGCAGGAGACGACGGTAAGCTCGGCGCCGCAGGCCTTGTTTATGCGCGCGTCCAGGGCTGCCGCATTGCGCGCGTTCCGGCCCCGCATAAGCTCAAAGAACTTCTCCGTGGTCATGGCGGAAATGTTTTTCTTCATATAAAAAAGTATAACAAAAAAAGAAAAAGGGGACAGGCTGCTTTTCTATAAAAAAGCAGCCTGCCCCCTTTTCTAAAGGAGGTGGAGGATGTAGCGGTTTACGGGGCCGGCGGCCATGGCGCCCATGACGGCTACGGCCCAGCCTTCGCCGGCCAGGGCGGCCTTGGCGACTTTCAGCACCGGGATCGGGGCCAGGGCCAGGACGAAAACCCCGGAGTGGAAAACGAGTTTAGTGGCGGACCAGGCTACCGTTCCGGCGCCGGCGCCGCTGCCCACGTCCCAGCCCAGGCGGGCGGCGGCTATCTCCACATTGGGCAGATTGCTGTAATAAAGAAGACCGCCGAAACCGGCCCCGGCCGCGGCCTTCAGGAAAGCCTTCGCTTTTTCAGCGCCGGCCAGATCGCCTTTCTTATAAGCCGCCCAGTTCTGCCTGCGCAAAGCGTTCCAGTAGTCCAGGGCCTGGTTGACCCGCCCGTCCTTGCCGAGGTTCTCCGGCCTCTCCAGCTTCGCGCCGGCCTGCACAGAGGCTTCGGAGCGCAGGGCGGGAACATTGGAGGCGAGGGGTTTGGAGGAGGGAGCGCTGAGCGCGGCCTGCCTGCCGGCCTGGTAGCCGGACCAGCCGCCTTTAACCGTTATCGCCGCCGCGCCGCCGTTCTTCGCGCCGTCGAAGAATTTGGCCGAGCCCTCGGCAGTGGCGAGGGCGCCGGAAGAGGAAAGACCTTCGAGATGGTTAAGGGAAGCGGACCGCGGCGCGGCCGCCCGCCCCTCGGCCGAAGCCTTGAACTCCGCGCAGCCGGCGCCCGCGAAAAACCGGACCTCTTCTTTAAAATCGGGGGTAAAATATTTCTCGGCGGTCTTCAGGTCACCGGAGTTCAGGGAGCAGTCCTTGAACCTAGCGAGCAGCGCCGAGACTTTTTCTTTCTTCTCGGAAAGCCCGGCGGCCGCCCCGGCGCCGAAATCTTTTTTCACTTCTTTCAGGAACTCGGCGGTGATGGCCGGCGTCAGCTTCGCCGCCTGCGCGGAGGACCAGGGCGCCGCCGCTTCCCTGTAGGCCACCGGCCCCGCAAAAAGCGGCGCGGCCCAGGTGAGGGCTAGCGCCGCGTTGACGAGGATATTTTTGCGAAGGTTCATTTACATATATAGTCTAGCCCGCGGAAACGCCGCGCGGGAGCGGCCAAGTACCCACCCGGAGGGACAAAAAGGGCCTACGCGCGCGTAGGCCCTCTTTAACGATCTTTCTCAGTTATTATAGCTGGTTGAACATCAGCTTATGTATCAGGCCCTTTATCGGCATCACGGGGATACCGAGGTCTTTCACTTTATTGGCTTTTTTAGCCAGGGCTATGTCCTTCCTGAAAGCCGAATCCAGCTCGGAAACGGCCTGGCGGTCGTTGAAATTCAGGGTTATTTCCATGACATAGCGGGTGGAGCGAGGCTGCAGGTTGAAGGAACCTATGGTCCCATAGGAACCATCCACGGTCATGAACTTGGAATGCAGGCGGTTAGGCAGGCCGCCTTCTTTCAGGTAGATCCCGGCGCCGGATTTCACCAGCTCGGGGAAGCTGCCCAGTATCATCGCGCCCATGATCTTGTCGCCTATGGTCTCGAGGGAATTGGAGAGGATGTTCACTTCCACGCCGCGGGCGCGCGCGTCCAGCAAAGCGGCCTTCATGGAAGGGAGCATGACTATGATGGCGTTCTCTATGTTTATCCGCTCCCTGGCGCCGTAAACGGCCCTGAGCATGGAGAGCAGGATATAGGGTTCCTTGCCGGGATCGTTCCAGACTATGGAAGCCTCGGCGCCGCCGGCGGGAGCGCCGTCATAAGAGGAGGCGGAGACGCGGGAGGCCAGCCCGTCCTGGGCGGCCTGGGCGTTCCAGGCGCCGGCGAAGAAGCGCATAGCGTCTTTCAGCGCGGGGCCCTGCACGAAGACGTCGGTGTCGCGCCATTTCTGGTCTCCGGCCATATGGGAATATTCATTGCCGATATTCATGCCGCCCAGTATGGCGTACTTCCCGTCGGTTATCAGGATCTTGGAATGGAATTCATAATAGCTCTTGCCGGCGGGCTGGTAGCGCAGCACCGGGATACCGGCGGACGCTATTTTCGCGAGCACGCCCTTATCATAAAGCCCGGCCGTGTCCTTGTCTATCATCAGCCGAACGTCCAGGCCTTCTTTCTTCTTGGCTATCAGCAGGTCGGCGGTGGAGTGGCCGGTCTCGTCGTCGTAAAAGGCCCAGGTGGTGAGGAAAACGCTTTTCTTCGCGGCCTTGATAAGCTCGGCCCGCTTCGAAAAAGAAGCCGCGCCGTTTATCAGGGGCTGTACCAGGTTCCCGGAGGAAAAAGGAACGTTCTGCAGCGCGCCCACTTCCGAGAGGAAAGCGTTTTTATTGGAGACGGCGGAACCGGGGCGGGTAAGCGCGGTGTGGCGGGCGGTAAGAGCGTCCCAGCCTTCTATCGGCGCCACGCCCTGCACATGGCCGTTGGACTCGAGCTCGGCTCCCACGTACATCGAGAAAACCCTGGCAGCTTCCTCGGGCTTCATTTTAGCGCCGGCGGGAAAGAACCTGGCCAGGCGCGGATCGCTCAACACGGCCACTATCACGGGCTCAAGTATCCCTTCTTTATAGGCCGCGCCCAGCTCTTTAACTATAGCGTCGTCTACTTTGGAAGGGTGGTTCCAGTTCGAGGTTACCTGGCGCACCAGCCTTTCCTTGAAAGCGGCCACCATCTCGTCCCGGGCTTCTTTCGACTGCGGAACCAAAACGGGGGCGGCGGCTTCGGGAGCGGGAAGCGTTTTATAAGCGCCGGCGGAAATATCGAAAGCCCCGGAGCCGCGGAGCTGGCCGAGCAGGCTTTCGCCGGCGGCGCCCTGGCCGTAGGTCAGGTCGGTGAAACAGGCGAGGAAGATGGCGAAGGAAAAGAGGAAGATCAGATTGAAGATCTTGAAGTCGTGGACATGAGATTTGTGTACCATTTTTTTTCCTTTAGGCTGCCCGTACTTATAGTTTAGCCTCAAAGGAAGCGGGTCAAAAGGGCCGTTGGGACCCATGAATTCAATAAAAGGACCTAGGGCAAAGGACAAAGGGCCTAGAGTGGCGGCAGGGGAGGTCAGTCTTCTACCGGGGCCTGTTCGGTGCTGAACAGGAGTCGGCCGTAGTTGGCCAGGGTTTTGAGGGACGCCGTAATGGCGCCTTTTTTAGGATAGCGCGGCCCTTCCTCTGAAATTTTTTCTATGACGCCCAGGCCGTTGCCTATGCCCTCGAGCAGTATGGGGTCTATGGCGTCCTCATATGCGGCCTGCCAGGTGCGCACATAGGCCCTTTCCTTGTCCTCGCGGTTGGCGTCGTCCAGGATGATATAGCCGCCGGGAGCTAAAGCCCTGAACACATCGTAAAGCACCGACTCGCGGCCATAGTCCAGGTGCGGCGCGTCTATCAGCGCGAGGTCGAAGGGGCCCATGGCTTCGAGCAGGCCTTCGGGCAGGTTGTAGGAAAGCAGGAGGCGCGGGCCGTAGAACTTTGGGCGCAGGGGCGCTACCCGGAACTCCACCTTAGCCTGGCAGCCGGATCCCTCCATGGCCTCTTTGGCCATAGCGGAATATTGCGGGGAAGAATCTATGGAAAGCAGGTAGTTATTCTCCAAAGGCGCTATCTCCCTGGCCATCATCAGGGTGGAGAAGCCGGAGCCGAACTCTACTATCCTCTTCGCGCCCAGCGCTCTCACGAAACCGGCCAGGAAGCGGCAGGAGGCCGGGTCCATGGCCCAGGAGCCGGGATGCTCGTACTTGGAAACCGACACTTTGCCCATTTCGGCGACCGCTTCTGCTATATAGGGGTTCATAAATGATCACCTGAGGCCGGGCCGCAGTTCAAAAGAAGGTCCAGCGCCGACATATCCGGCTCGAAGCCGGGAAAAGCCTGCTTGTACTCGCGCGGCTTGAACTCCTGCCAGGAAAGCTTTATCCCGGCGAAGCTGAAAACCCCGGGGTCCAGGTAGGCTTTAGCCCCGGCGCCCGAAAGGTACTCGTCCGCCCCGGCCGCGGCGCAAAGCCCGGCCAGCCGCGCGCTTGAGGCCTCCTCCACCTTGAACTCCGAGGAGAACTTCACCGGGGTCTTTATCGCGAAAGCGTCCTTGAGGAAATCCATGGTGGCGATGGCCAGGTCGGCCAGCAGCCGGTAGTCCCTGGAATAAAGCTCCTCCAGCCCGGGCAGGTGCTCCTTGAAAAAAGGGGCGCGCGCGTAATTTATCTTTATAGCGCGCAGATGTTCCTCCCTCCACGCGGCCGTATTGTCCATTTCAACTTCGTTGATCTTCTGCGCGAAGCGGCCTTTGGAAAGGACCGGGGCCGTCAGGTACTGCCAGCCGCGGGCTGTGCGTATCCTGTTCCTGTTCTGGAACTCCCGCTTCTCGAACTGCACGTCGTCCAGGTAGATGAACAGGTCCGCCGCCCGCATCTTCGAGAAGAAGCGCAGGCCCGGCCAGTA
>Ga0209212_1005970_pt1 | contig 14207 bp, 10 predicted proteins | sample RifGroC2_FD_183996 | JGI IMG/M metagenome (GOLD analysis project Ga0209212, IMG submission 183996) | Groundwater microbial communities from Rifle, Colorado, USA - Groundwater C2 (SPAdes) (version 2) | ecosystem: Environmental > Aquatic > Deep subsurface > Groundwater | place: Rifle, Colorado... | reverse complement strand
TGCGCAGGCAGGTGCCCGGCACGCCCATGCCGTACTTGCCGAAACGCTTTTCGTCCTTGATGATGTCGCCGCGCAGGGTGCCGAAATCCTCGCCCGCGCCGTTCATCAGCTTGGCCTTGAACAGCAGGAACCAGGCGCCCACCGGACCGTAGCCGTCCTTGAAGCGGGCCGGCACGAAACGGTTCTCCATCATGGTCATTTCAGCGCCGGCTTCGGCCGCCATGGAGTAGGTCGAGCCGGCGTTCCACACCGGGAACCAGGCGCGCCCGCCGCCCTCGCCGATGGAACGCGGGCGGAACACGTTTACCGCGCCGCCGGCGGCGAGCATGCAGGCCTTGAACTTGTAGATATAGAGCTTGTGCTCGCGCACCGAAAAGCCCGCCGCGCCCGCGATCCGGGTCGGGTCGTTCTTGTCGTTGATCAGGCGCACGATGAAAATGCGTTCCTGAATATTATCCATGCCCAGCGCTTTTTTGGCCGCCTCGGCCACGATCCACTTGTAGGATTCGCCGTTGATCATGATCTGCCACTTGCCCGAGCGCACCGGCTTGCCGCCTGAGCGCAGCGATTTTTCCTCGTCGCCCTGCGCCTTCCAGATCGGCAGGCCCCAGTCCTCGAAATTGTGCACCGAGTCGTCGACATGGCGGCCGACGTCGTAGATCAGGTCTTCGCGCACGATGCCCATCAGGTCGTTGCGCACATAGCGCACGTAGTCCGCGGGGTCGTTCTCGCCGAGGTAGGTGTTGATCGCCGACAAGCCCTGCGCCACGGCGCCCGAGCGCGACAACGCCGCCTTGTCCACCAGCTTGACCTTGAGGCCGGTGCCCTCCGCCCAGCGCGGGATTTCGAATGCCGAACCGCAGGCGGCCATGCCGCCGCCGATGATGAGCAGATCGACTTCTTCCTCGATCACTTCCGGATTGCCAAAAATGTATTCAGCCATTGCAGATTTCCTTTCTCAATGCGGCTTGGACTAAACCCAGTAGCCCTCTGCCGAAAAAAAGTCAAAATCCGGAGCGCGGGCGGCGAATGCAGACCTCGCCACGACTCGCTCCGTACGCTTCACGATTGGTTCTTCACGCTTTGACGAACTGGCTGCGGTCGCCCGCATGCAAAGCCTTGGTGAACAGCACCTCGTCGTTCGCGATGTCCGCCATGTTCGCCTTCGGCTTGCCGCCGTAGGGATCGGCCGAGCCTTCCGGCGTGGTGCGGATCGGGAACTTGAAGCGCTTCATGGTGCCGTTCCTGAACTTGATGGTCCACATGATGGAATCGGTTCCGCGCAGCGGCTGCACCGAGGCGCCCAGCGGCACGATGTCGGCGTAGTGGCGACACTCGATCGCGTTCTGCGGACAGATCTTGACGCAGGAATAGCACTCCCAGCACTGCTCCGGCTCCACGTTGTAGGCCTTCATCGCATGGCCGGTGACGGAACCGTCCCGGTCCAGATGCATCAGGTCATGCGGGCAGATGTACATACACGCGGTCTTGTCCTGCCCCTTGCAGCCGTCGCATTTTTCGGTACGGACGTATGTCGGCATCGTTACTACCTCCTCGGAAAAAAACAAATTCAATAAAGCAAACCTTATCACTAGCGCGCGGAATGCCCCGCGAGCTTCACTTCCACTTTTTCGTGCGCTTCCAGCGTGGCGTAATAGTCGCGCAGGATCGCGAGCACCTCCGGCCGGCTGAATTCGGCCGGCACCGGGCTGCCTTCGGACAGCCACTTGCGCAGTTTGGTCCCCGACACGTTCAGCCGGTCCTTGTCGTCGTGCGGGCAGGTGCGCGCCGATGCCATGCCGCCGCACTGGAAGCACCAGAAGGTCCAGTCGATCTTCAGCGGCTGGGTCTCCAGCGACCCTTTCGGGATCTCATCGAAAATATGGTGCGCATCGAACGGGCCGTAATAGCTGCCCACGCCCGCGTGGTCGCGCCCGACGATCTGGTGCGAGCAGCCGTAGTTCTGGCGGAACAGCGCGTGCAACAGCGCTTCGCGCGGGCCGGCGTAGCGCATGTCGAGCGGGTAACCCGCCTGCACCACGGTGTTTTTCAGGAAATATTTGTCAATCAGCACCGAGATGGCCTGGGTGCGCACGTCGGCCGGAATGTCGCCCGGCTTGAGCGCGCCCAGCAACGAATGCACCAGCACGCCGTCGCAGGTTTCAATCGCGACTTTGGCCAGGTACTCGTGCGAGCGGTGCATCGGATTGCGCGTCTGGAACGCGGCCACTTTGGACCAGCCGAGACGCTCGAACTCGGCGCGGGTCTCTGCCGGCGTCATGAACAGCGCGCCGTATTTTGCCTTGAAGCCGCCGTCGGAGAGCACTTTGACCGGGCCGGCGAGGTTGACTTCGCCCTGCGCCAGGACCATTTTCACGCCCGGATGCTCGGCGTCCGCGGTGCGGAACACGGACATGCATTCGTGCGCCTTGTCGATCTCGTATTTTTCGCTTACTTTGATGGTCGCGAGGATCTCGTCCGAATCGGGATCGACCAGCGCGAGCTCGCTGCCGGTCTTGATGCCCGCCGCAGCCGCCGTGTCGGCGGAAAGCGTGATCGGAATCGGCCAGAACAGGCCGCTCGCCATGCGGTAGCCGTCGCACACGCCCTCCCAGTCGGCGCGAGTCATGAAGCCTTCGAGCGGGCTGAAACCGCCGATGCCGAGCATGATGAGATCGCCTTTTTCGCGCGAGGAGACGCGCAGGCGGGGCAGCGTTCGCGCCCGCGCCAGTTCCGCCTTCAGCGCAGCGCCGGCGAGCAGCAACGGCTTGAGCGATTCTCCCCCGTGAGGATGGACCAGCTTGGACATGATTCTGCCTCTTTAGTCGTACAGGTAGTGGTATGGGCTCGCTGGCCTCGCCGTGGTCCGGACACGCAGGCATGCGACAGCCAGATTTCGCTCATTGTGCGCAGTGGCGGGCGGGCTCACAAGCCAGAGATTTTGATTTGCTGATAAGGCGCGCTGATTTGTCTCTTATCAATCAAGAGTTGACAGAAATGGCGAAGACTTCGATAAATGGCGAGCATGCATCCGCGGGGGGATTAACGCCCCGAAGGTCTCGATCCCCCTGGAGGGGAAAGTCCCCTCGCGGGACAAGGGGGTGCACCCCCCCTTGTTCGTGGGATAAGGGCTTTTCCCTCGCCGGAGGCACTTTGCTTGATTCCGGCTTGGCCAGTTTAGAGGGATTATGGCTGGAAGCGGCCCTTCCAAATTTGATACTATCGCGTACTGGGAGGGGAAACACATGGACTATGCGGCCGGCACAAGTCTTGTTGATTTCGCGCGGCGCCCGTACGCCGCGGCGCAAGGCGCCGCTGGCCGGACCGGATCGGGCCGATAGCTGTGGCTGGCGAAAGCGCAAGAGCCGGAGCCGCCGCGCGCTGGCTCGCCTTCGTCACCATCCTGCCCACCGAAGACCCGGCGGCGCGCATGCGCATCCTGCGCACGCTTGAATCGCTGGGCTGCGCCGTGATACGCGACGGTGTATTCCTGCTGCCCGACACGCCGGCCGCGCGCCGGGGCCTGGCCAGCCTGGGCGAGCACATTGCACGCATCAACGGCACGGCCCACTTGCTCTCGGTGAACAGTCTGGATGAGGCGCAAGCGCAGCAGTTCTTCGGTCTATTCGACCGCACGCACAAGTACAGCGAGCTGATCAAGACCGTGGAAAGCCTCAGGACCGCCTTCGGCGTCTCCGATCCGGAGTCCCTCATGCGCCTGCTGAGCAAGCACAAGCGCGAATTTGAAATCATCAGCACGCTCGATTTTTTCCCTTCGGAATCGAGGCAGCGCGCGGCGCGCGCCCTGGCCGAGGCGGAGCAGGCGGTGCACGCGCTGATGTTCCCCAATGCGCAGAAGAAAAGCGGCACGCTGGATACCACGGGCAAGCACTATTTTCAGCGCGTGTGGGCGACGCGCAAACCCCTCTGGGCCGACGAGCTGGCTTCGGCCTGGCTGATCCGGCGCTTCATCGACCCGGAAGCGAAGCTGTTGTGGCTGGACAAGAACCAGGAATGCCCGGCGGGCGCAATCGGCTACGGCTACGCCGGCGCAGCGTTTTGCAACAGCCGGGACAGGGTCACGTTCGAGGAGATCCTCGCCAGCTTCAAGCTGGACAAGGACGCCGCTCTTGTGCGCATCGGCGCGCTCATTCATGCCCTCAATGCGAGCGAGACCCGGGTGGCCGAAGCCGCGGGGGTGCAGACGCTGCTGCAGGGCGCCGTCCGCCGCAGCGAAAACGAGGACCAACTGCTCGCCGAAACCGAGATGACTTTCGACCTGCTGTACGAGGCCTATTTCGAAGCACCCGGCAAAGCGGGCTGAGCCGGCCGCTGGCGCTTCACGCCGGCGGCTACGCGTTTCTTTCTTCTCTTTCTTCTCTTTCGTCTCCTGCGCCAGCTGCGCTCGCAGATCGCGCAGGCGCGCCTCGACGCTGGAGAGCTGGTAGAAGTCGCCGTCGCTGCTTTTTTGCGCCAGCTGCAACTGCTCGATCGCCGCCGGCAGGCTGCCCTGCAGTACATAGGCCTCGGCCTGTGCCTGGTGCTGCAGCAGCCGCTTGCCGAGGAAGGCATAGCCTTTTGCCTGCAGCGCGTACAGCCGCGCATCGCGCGGATGATTCTTGAGCTGCTCGTCCAGAAGCGACGCCGCGTCGCGATTTTGCCCGCGCTGCTGCAGCGCCTCGATGTAGGCATAGTTGAGTGCGCGGTTGTTGGGATAGCGCACGAGCGCCTGCTTCAGCACGCCGAGCGCGCCCTGCTCGTCGCCATTGGCCTGTTTGATGCGCGCAGCCAGCCCCGCGAGCATGGGATGCTCGGTGGTCTTCAACAGCGGCGCGAGTTCGGCCGCGGCGCGAACCGGTTCCTGCGCGCGCAACAAGGCCGCGGCAAGACCATAGCGCGCCGCAGTTTCGTTGCTGAACTTCTTGTCGCGCAGATCGCCTTCGAGCTGCGCCAGCGCATCGCGCGACGTGCCCTGGCCGGCGCGCAGCTTGGCGCGCACCAGTTGGAAATCGAAGCTGTCGGGCGTCTGCTTGTAGGGCAGCCCCTGAATCCGGTTCTGCGCGTCGGCGATGCGCTCCGTGGTAACCGGGTGAGTGCGCAAATAAGCCGGGGCATTGTTTTCGTACAAGCGCCCCGCCTTTTGCAAACGCAGGAAAAACGACGGCATGGCGCGTACGTCGAAGCCGGATTTCTCCAGGGTCGAAAAGCCGATGCGGTCGGCTTCGCGCTCGAACTCGCGCGTAAAGCCGATCTGCGCAGTGATTACACCCGCCTGCCCGATTGCCGCCACAGCCGATCCCGCCTGGGAGTTGCGGGCGATGATCGCCAGCACCATTGCCGCCAGCATTGCCGTCGACAGCTGTCCTTCCTTGCTGACCATACGCGCCATGTGGTGCTGAGTCACGTGCGCAATCTCGTGCGCCAGCACCGCTGCCAGTTCCGATTCGCTCTGGGCGGTCACGATCGTCCCGGTATGCACGCCGATGTAGCCGCCCGGCAGCGCGAACGCGTTCAGCGTGGGATCTTTGACCAGGAAAAACTCGAAGTCCTGGCGCGCATCCTGGCTGTTGGACACCAGGAGGTTGCCAAGGACATTGAGATACTCGGTGGCCTCCGGATCGTCGTCGAAGGCAGGGTCGTGCAGACGGATGTCGCGCATGATCGACTCGCCCACGCGGCGCTCCATTTGCGGCGTGAGCGCGAGTTGCGCCGTGTCGCCCAGATCGGGCAGGCCGTCGGCCAGGGTGGGCGACGCACACGCCAGAAACAACGCGAGCAAGCTGCTGATACGCATGATGATATGATACTCCGCTATGAAACGAAGTTCCCCTGGAAAGGCGAAAAAGCTCACCCATTTCGACACGCTCGGCCAGGCTCACATGGTCGATGTCGGCGCCAAAGCCGAGACGCGCCGCAGCGCCCGCGCCTGCGGCTCGATACGCATGCAGCCGGCAACCTTGCGCCTGATCCTCGAGGGCACGGCAAAAAAAGGCGATGTACTGGGCGTGGCGCGCCTGGCCGCGATCCAGGCGGCAAAGCGCACCGCGGAGCTGATTCCGCTGGCGCACCCGCTGGCGCTGACCCGGGTCGGCGCCGAATTCGAAGCCGACACCGTGCGCTGCGGCGTCACGCTCACGGTCACGGTCGAAACCCTGGGCCGCACCGGGGTTGAAATGGAAGCCCTGACGGCAGTCAGCGTAGGCCTGCTCACCGTCTACGACATGTGCAAGGCGGTCGATCGCGGCATGCGCATCGAGAGCGTATTACTGCTGGAAAAAAAAGGCGGCAAGTCGGGGCATTACCTGCATGTCGAGACCTAAGTCGCGCTCACCGTTCTTGCAAACCTGCGATTTTGCGCGGACGAAAAACCGTCCGCGCGGATCGCCGATTGCGCACGGATGAAAACCCATCCGTGCACAATCGACGATCTTGGATTAAACCCCCGCGCCGTATTTGGTGTTAACAATAACCGTGTTTCTGGTACGGATGGTTCTTATCCGTACCAGAAACACGGTTGGCGCGCGCAGCGCGCAACGCCGCTCGTCGCATGCGAGGGCATTCGAGACGCCGTATTTGCCTCCGTGCAAAATGAATTTTGCAACCTGCCTATCGAGCGCAATATGAAAGGAGGCATCCCCTCATTGTGAGACAGGTTTCTATTTCGCCAGCAAATTCACGCCGGCTGCGCCGACCACCGAATAACCATACGGAGCATGAACGATTGCATTGAGATCGCTGTTGGTCGTCGACGGCTGGCCCACCCAGGTCGTGCCGTCCGTACTCGTGAAAATACTCCCGTTGGCGCCGACTGCGATGAACTGTGTTCCATAAGTTACCGCGGAGAGCGTGTTCGCGCCAATTGCGGGCTGCGCAGTCCAGGTCGCCGCATCGGGGCTGGTGACCAGCGCTCCGCTTGCGCCCACCGCTACAAAGATCAATGCGCCGGTGGCGCTGCTCGTGCCATGGGCGATCCCCTTCAGGTCGAGCGCAGCATTCGAGGCAACAGACTTCCACGTGCTGCCGTCGCTGCTGGTGACCATGGTGCCATTGGCGCCAACGGCAATCCACAGGCTGCCAAAGGCGGTTACTGCGTACAAGTCGTTCGCCGTGGCCGATTCGGCCGCGGCGGCCCATGTGATTCCATCGCTGCTGGTTACAATTGTCCCCTTGGCGCCCACCGCCACGATCCGCGCGGAATTTGCTGCAATTGCATACAGGTTGTTCGCGGTTCCCGTATTTCGCGGCGTCCAGCTTATTGCATCGGTCGAGTGGAGCATCGCGCCGCCGTCGCCAGCCGCCATATACACGCCGGAGTGGACCGCGGCGTTGAGATTGGCGGCCACCCCGGAGTTCAACGCGACCCAGTTGGTCGCGTCAGTGCTCGAATACATGGCGCCGTTGGCGCCGACTGCGACAAACTGAGTGCCCAGCATCAGGCCGCGCATCGTGTCGGCGCCGAGCGCAGTCCCTGCAGTCCATGGAGCAGGCAAACTTGCCGTGGCCGTCCCCGCGAGCCGGGGAATCGCAGACACCGACGGACTGCCCTCCCCGCCGGGACCGCCATTGGTTCGTCCGTTGACCGTAAACGAATAAACGGCGCCGTTCGTCAGCCCCGTCACCACGTAAGGCGAAACCGCGTTCAGGATCGATCTTGAACCGGGTATCGCGGTCCAGTTCGATGTCGAAATGCTGGGAGAGTTGGCATAGAACAACCAATACTCCACGCCGGATGTGGTCGGCCAGGATACGGTGACGATCCCATCGCCGGCGACCGCGGCCACACTGGCCGGAGGATCAGCCGGATGTCCGCTGCTGCCACAAGCTGTCACGAGCAAGCCCGCCAGAATTGCCGCAATCAACATCATGGGTCGACGCATGTATGCCTCGCTATGAACCAATATCGCGGTTGAGGATGTTTTTCTTGCGTTGGATTATAGCCGAGACTCATAAAGTTTTTCCAATTGCAACAATTTGTTACGGGATTGCTGCAGATCGCGGCGCCGATCCGCAGAGCATGCGGGTGCCTCCGGCACCGGCCGAATCGGCGCCTGCGGCGGCAGAAACACGGCGACACACCGGGGCAGTGGTCGAAACATTTGGTGACAGCGCTGCCGCGAACCTGCATGGTAAGCTTGCCGCCTACTGCTTTCCGCGCCTAGCCTGCTAAACCGATGAAAAAAACCCCGCTGCTGATCATTGCCGCCGCCATCCTCGCGGGTGCCGCTTTCGGCGTTTATCGCTACGCTTCGAACAAAGGCGATGAGACCGCGTACCGCTTGGGCAAGGTCGAGCGAGGCCCGATCATGGCGGCAGTGGCTGCCACCGGCACGCTCAACCCGGTGGTGTCGGTGCTGGTGGGCTCGCAGGTCTCGGGGCAGATCAAGGAACTGCTCGTCGATTTCAACTCCGTGGTCAGGAAAGACCAGGTGATCGCGCGCATCGACCCGGAGTCGTTCGAACTCAAGGTGCGGCAGGCGATGGCCGACCTCGAGGCGACCAGGGCGACGGTGCTGACGCAGATGGCGGGCGTAGGCGCGCAGCGCGCCGAGGTGTCGCGCAGCGAGGTCAATCTGGCCGACGTCAAGCGCGACTACGAGCGCAAGCAGACGCTGGTCGAAAAGGGTTTCGTTTCCACGGCCGACCGCGACAAAGCCCAGGCGGTGTACAACGCCGCCCAGGAGCAGCTGAAGACGACACGCGCGCAACTGGCCGTGGCCGAGGCACAGGCGAAAAACGCCGCAGCGGTAGTCAAGCAGCGTGAAGCGCAGCTGGCCCAGGCCAAGGTCGACCTCGATCGCACCATCATCCGCGCACCGGTCGACGGCGTGGTGATCAAGCGCAGCATCGAAGCCGGCCAGACGGTGGCAGCGAGCCTGCAGGCGCCCGAACTGTTCCAGATCGCGCAGAATCTGCGCGACATGCAGGTGGACGCCTCGATTGATGAAGCCGACGTCGGCCGCGTCAAGCTTGACCAGAACGCCACGTTCACGGTCGATTCCTTCCCCGGCCGCACCTTCAGCGGCAAGGTGATGCAGGTGCGCAAGGCGGCGACAGTGGTGCAGAACGTGGTCACCTACGTTGTGGTGATTTCGGCGGCGAACCCGGATCTGCAATTACTACCGGGCATGACCGCGAACGTGCGCATCACTACCGACCAGCGTGACAGTGTCCTCAAGCTGCCCAATGCGGCCCTGCGCTTCCGGCCGGCGGGTTTCAGCGAAGCCGGCGCGTCAGGCGCTGCCGGCGGGACCGCGGCGGCTCCGGCGGCCACTCCAGGCGGCGGACAACAGCTGCGCCAGCGCCTGGTGAGCGCGCTCAACCTCGACACCGACCAGCAGGCGCGGCTGGATCCGATTCTCGCCGACCTGCGGCAGAAGCTGGGGGCGCTGCGCGAGCTGCCGGAAGCGGAACGGGCCAAGGCGGGCGAGCGCGCGCGCACCGAGATGCGCACCAGGATCACGGAGATTCTAAAGCCCGAACAGAAACAGAAATACGAAGAGATCGTCGCCGAATCCGCCGGCCGCGCAGCCGGCGCGAGCACGGGGCGCGGGCGCGTGTTCGTGCCCGATGCGAGCGGCCCGCCCAAATTGGTCAGCGTGCGCACCGGCCTGTCCGATGGCAGCATGACGGAGATGGTCGCCGGCGAGCTCAAGGAAGGCGACCAGGTCATCGTCGGCGCGGCACAATCCAGCGGCAACGCGCCGGCCCCGAGCGGTCCGCGTTTGCCGTTCTGAGCAAGACGGGCTATCGATGCGAACCTCTTTCCCGCATGAGCCCGAATCAGGAAGCCACGCGCGTGCGGACCAACATGCCTGAAGCGCTGATTGAGACCGCAGGTCTGGTCAAGGAATACCTGGTCGGGGAACAGACCGTCGCCGCGCTGCGCGGCGTATCGGTGTCCATCCAAAATGGCGAGTTCGTCGCCGTCATGGGACCGTCGGGCTCGGGCAAATCGACGTTCATGAACCTGATCGGCTGCCTCGACAGTCCGACCCGCGGCGACTACATGCTCGCCGGCGAAAGGATCTCGGCGCTCTCGGGCGACGCGCTGGCGGCGATCCGCAACAAGCGCATCGGCTTCGTGTTCCAGCAGTTCAACCTGCTGCCGCGCACCAACGCGCTGGACAATGTCGAGCTGCCCTTGCTCTACGCCGGCGTGCCCGCCGCCGAGCGCCATCAGCGCGCGAAAAAGCGGCTGGTCGAAGTCGGGCTCGCCGATCGCATGCACCATCACCCGGCGCAACTCTCGGGCGGCCAGCAGCAGCGCGTGGCGATCGCGCGGGCGCTGGTGAACGACCCGGTGCTGATCCTCGCCGACGAACCGACCGGGGCGCTCGATTCGCGCACCAGCCTGGAAGTGATGGACTTGTTGCAAAAGCTCAATCGCGACGGCATGACGGTGGTGATCGTCACCCACGAGCACGACATCGCCGCCTTCGCCCGGCGCAACATCCATTTCCGCGACGGTCTGGTGCTCGAGGATCACCCGGTGCAAAAGATCGATGACGCCGAGGCGATGCTCGCCCATGCGGCGACGCCGGTGATGGCGGCTTGAATGGACCTGCTCGCCACCCTTCGCATCGCCCTGCGCGCGCTCAGGGTAAACAAGCTGCGCTCCATCCTCACCATGCTCGGCATTATCATCGGCGTCGGCGCCGTGATCACCATGATCGCAGTCGGCGGCGGCGCGCAGGCGCGCGTCGAGGAGCAGATCAAGAGCCTGGGCTCCAACCTGATGATCATCATCCCCGGCTCGACCACTTCGGGCGGCGTGCGCCTGGGCGGCAGCTCGGCGCAGACGCTGACCGAGGACGACGCCTGGGCGATCACGCGCGAGGTGCACGAGGTGCAGTCATCGGCGCCGTCCAGCCGCGGCAGCGGCCAGATCGTGGCCGGGAACAGCAACTGGTCCACGGTGATCTACGGCGTGACGCCGGAATACCTGGAAGTGCGCGACTGGCCCATCGTCTCCGGCCGCGGCTTCGAGCCCCAGGAAATGACCGGCGCGGGCAAGGTCGCGTTAATTGGACAGAGCGTGGCGAAACAACTCTTCGGCGATATCGATCCGGTGGACCAGCAGGTGCGCGTGCGCAAAGTCCCGTTCACCATCGTCGGCGTCCTCGACAAGAAGGGCCAGAGCATGATGGGAACGGACCAGGACGACGTCATCCTGGTGCCGCTGACGACCGCGAGGAACCGCCTGTTCGGCAGCCCGCAGGGCAAGCTGCGGCGCGTCGGCGTGATCTCGGTCAAGGTGCGCGACGGCCAGAAGATGAAGGACGCCGAGGACAGTATCCGCGAACTGATGCGTCAGCGCCACAAGCTGCAGCAGGGCGCCGAGGACGACTTCACCATCCGCAATCTCACCGAAATCCTGCAGGCGCAGGAAGCCTCGAGCAAAGTGCTGACGCTGCTGCTCGCGGCCGTGGCCTCGGTGTCGCTGCTGGTCGGCGGCATCGGCATTATGAACATCATGCTGGTGTCGGTGACCGAGCGCACGCGCGAGATCGGCCTCAGGATGGCCGTGGGCGCGCGCGCCGGCGACATCCTCAAGCAGTTCCTGGTCGAAGCGGTCACGCTGTCCCTGATCGGCGGCCTGCTCGGCATTGCGCTCGGCCTCGGCGGCTCGCTCGCCATCGGGCAGTTCGCGGGCTGGCGCACCAGCCTGTCGGCCGCATCGGTGGTGCTCGCGGTGGGCTTCGCCGCGGCAATCGGGATATTTTTCGGTTTCTATCCGGCGCGCAAGGCCTCCAGGCTGTTGCCGATCGAAGCGCTGCGCTACGAGTAGCTCAGCGCTCTGCCAGAAAAGCTTGCAGCACCTCGCGTGCGAGCGCGACGTCGCATTCGGCCAGCACCGCATGCGAAGCATAATCCGGCTCCGCGCAAAGATAGGTGAAATCGTGCCCGACCGGCGCTGAAATATAGTGGTGCCATGGTTGATACAGGCCGTGCGCGACGATGACTCCGACCCTGGCATGTGCCGGCGCGATCAGCAAATTGACCAGCGCCGCTCCTTCCACCCCGAGGATGAATTCCGCGGACTGGAACAGCGCCAGCTGCTCGGTTGCGCTCAGGCTTTCCGGGTGCACCACGACGAAGCCGTGCTCCTTGAGCAGCGGCAACAGTTCAGCCTCGTTGGCCAGTTTGCGCGTCGCTGCGCCTTGCCGGGACAGGTAGATGCGCCGCGGCGCATCCGCTGCGGGCGCCATGCGGCGCGCCAGCTCCCGGCGCAGATGCTGAATTGCCACGGGCGCGATGAAGTAGCCGGCCGTCACCAAGGAAGCGGCGTGAAGTTCCCGGCATTCAAGCATGGCGTCGGCAGGAACTTCGATGCGCCGCTTCGCGTCATAGCCCAGCAATTGCAGCATTTCGTCCTGCCAGTGGCTGAGGGAATCCTGCACGAGCAACGGCAGATCCTGCAGTTCCGGCTGCTGCGCGATTGCCCACAGCCGCGCCAGCGATTCGAATATCCATTGGAAGTGGCCGCTGCCGGCGCCGAGCCAGACACAGGGCGCGTCTATTGCAAGGCAACGCTTGGGCAGCGCCAACAGCAGACGGCCGTCGTCGGCGCAGTGGCGGATCGCCCCGCCCTCGCGCAGCGCGTACTGCCCCGCAGAGGGCACGCAACCATCCAGGAACAACTGGCCGTCGGGGGACAGCAGCAGCAAGTCTTTCGGCAGCACCCGCGCCCGGGGCAGGCGCGCAAGAAAGATCTCCAGCGCAAACGGCTTGGGCAGGGCGAAATAGCGCGACTCCTGTTCGGGCAGCGCCTTGGGCTGCGGCAGGCGCAGCCATTGCGGCCGCGCCATCCTGGTATAGCGCCCGCCCCCGGCCGCGCACCACAGGTCGATCTGACCCAGCCGCGCACGGGCGGCACGCATGCCCGGCGCCGCCGGGTTTCGCAGCGCCCGATCGAGGTGAGCCAGCGCCGCGCCCTCGTGGCAGAGTTCGAAACTCGCCTTGGCGGCAAGATGGGCGGCAGGGCCGTGCTCCGGCTGCAATTTCAATGCCGCGGCAAGGCTTTGCAGCGCGGCGCGGGTGTCGCCCTGGGCCAGCAGCGCCCGCGCCAGGAGGTAATGCGCCTCGGCATGCTCGGGCCGCAGCAGCAGCGCGGCGCGCAGATGCTCGGCGGCAAGCGCGGGCTTGTCCTCGTCCAGTCGGATCCGCCCGAGATAGAAATTCGGCTCGGGCGAGTCCGCGCGCAGCGCCAGCACGATCTCGAAGTGAACCGCGGCCTGCTGCGGCAATCCCTGGTCCCACAGCACCAACGCGTAGTTTTGGTGCGCGTTGGCAAATTCCGGGTCGAGCGCAATTGCCTGGGCGATATGCCGCGCCGCCTTGTCGAGCTCGCCCAGGGCACGGTAGGCAACGCCGCAGTTGGTGTGGATTGCGGCGGTCGTGGCGCCGCCGGCAAGCGCCATTTCGATCAAGGTCACGGCCTCGCGGTAGCGGCCGCGCTGATGCGCGATCAGGCCGCAGAGGTGCAGAGCCGTCTGGTGGCCCGGCGCATCGTGCAGCACCTCCCGGTATAAGGCCTCGGCGTCGTCCAACTTGCCCTCGTTATGCAAGCGGATCGCCCGTTCCAGCTTTTGCTCGCTATTCTCCTGATCCATCGGGGGCGGTGCACCGCAAAACCATGTGCTTGATTATAGCAACGTCCGTCCCGCTCCCAATGTGACAAAGTAACTGGTTCGGCTATCGAATGTCCGCTAGAATCCCGTCGTCATCCTTCCTGGCCACTCGCTCATGTCCGCCAGTCCTTGCGCCGAAAAGACCCCTCGACGGGCTAGACGAGCACGCCGAGCGCGAATCCAAACTGCCGGGCAGCGCGCGCGGCGGGTCCGCCGGGTTCCGGGCGTGTCACCCGTCTCTCCCCCGCGAGAGAACAAGGGCCGCCCGCGCGCATGAGTAACAGTCCTCGGCAGATACCGCTATTCAAAGTCTTCATGGCGCCGGAGGCGGCGTTGCTGCCGCGCCTGCGCGAGGTGCTCTACAGCGGTCAAATTTCCGAGGGCCCGCCGGTGGCCGAATTCGAGCAGCGCTTCGGCGCATTCGTCGGCCAGCCCCATATGCTGTCGTTTTATTCCGGAACCGCGGCGCTGCATACCGCGCTGCTGCTTGCCCGCGCCGGGCCCGGGGACGAAGTCATCTCCACGGCGATGACCGCCGAGCCGACCAATCTCGCCATTGTGCATGCCGGCGCGCGC
>Ga0209212_1005968_pt1 | contig 14210 bp, 10 predicted proteins | sample RifGroC2_FD_183996 | JGI IMG/M metagenome (GOLD analysis project Ga0209212, IMG submission 183996) | Groundwater microbial communities from Rifle, Colorado, USA - Groundwater C2 (SPAdes) (version 2) | ecosystem: Environmental > Aquatic > Deep subsurface > Groundwater | place: Rifle, Colorado... | reverse complement strand
CCCTCTGTACGAACTTTGGAACGGGACCGGGGCGATCAGCCGGGGAAACCTTGACTACCGGATGAAGATCTATTCGGACAGCGATATCGGCAAACTCGGCGAGCGCTTCAATACTATGGCGCAGAAACTGAAACAATCCTACGGCGATATAGAACAACGGCTTTTCGACCGGACCCGGGAGATCGGCGCCCTCAATTCCGTGGCCCTGACCCTGGGACAGGCCGGCAGCCTGACCACGGTGCTTCAGAACTCGCTGGTCATGATCCTGCACAGTCTGACGAACATGGAACCCCGGGGCGGCATTTTTCTGATCGAGCCTGACGGCAGGCAGCTGCGGCTCGTGGTCCAGCAAGGGCTGCCTGCTGAGTTCATCGAGCAGGAACAGACCCTCCAGATGGGTGAGTGTCTGTGCGGCATGGTCGCCGAAAGCGGGGAACTGATGTTCGCTGAAAAGGGGTGCAAGGACCCGCGCCATACCCGGAAGGCCGGGGGCACGGAGTATGCCCATGTTATCGTCCCGATCAAATCGCGCGGCGTCGTGCTCGGTGTCATGTTCCTCTATCCGACCAGGGAATTTACCCTGCAGCCCTCGGACGTGCAGATGCTTGACTCCATCGGCGCGCAGCTCGGCATGGCGATCGAGAACTTCCGGTTCTACGGCGAGGTGAAGGAGTCGAGCGAGAAGTTCTGGGACCTCTTCGAGAATGCCCGCGACATAATGTTTACCATGGACCTGGAAGGACATTTTACCGCCGTCAACCGGTCGGCGGAAAAGTTTCTGGGTTACTCCAAGGTAGAGCTGCACGGCAAGAGCGTCTTCGATTTTCTGACCAGTGAAGGGGCGGACGCGGCGCGGAAAAGGCTCCTCGGCGAGCACGCCGGCTTGCGGAGGATCGTGGAGCTTGAAGTGCTGAGGCGGGACGGCACCCCTGCTTTTGTCGAAGTGAGCGCGCGCGCGTTGTTCGAGAACCGCATCGCAGTGGGCTACCAGCTGTCTGCGCGGGACGTGACGGAGCAGAAGCATCTCAGGGAGATGCTCGTCAAGGCCGAGCGCGTGGGCGCCATCGGCCAGGTGGGCGTGGCGGTGCGGCATGAGATCAACAATCCGCTCACCACGGTCATCGGCAATATCGAGCTTTTGATGGAACGCTACGAGGACAAGGACAAGGAACTGGTCGCGCGCCTTGAAACGATCCTGAACAACGCGCTCAGGATCGCCGAGACCGTGAAGCGCCTCGAGGGGATAAAGAAGGAAAAGACCGTGGATTATCTGAAGGGCGTCAAGATGACGGACCTGAAAGAGGGATGATTCTATTGCGGATTTCGGACATCGTGGTCTGTGACCATTGCGGATTTCGGATTGAAAAGTGGCCGAGGCAAAGAGCGGGTGGTTTAAACCTGTTGCTGATGGTCCTTGTTGCTTCTGTCTTTTCCCTTCCTTCTCCGGCGCAGGCGGAACGGATCGACCACATCGTGGCTGCGGTCAATAACGATGTTATCACGGCACTCGACCTTGAACAGGCGGTGATCATCAACGAGGCCCTGTCGGGGCCCGCACCGGACCGGAACCGGCTCAGGGAGGAAACGCGCGACGGCCTGGTCAACCGGCTGTTGCTGCTTCAGGAGGCGCGGCGGCTCAAGTTCGTCGAACTGTCCGAGCAGGATGTGCGTGACCAGATCGAGGAATTCAAGAAACGGCTGGGATCGCCTGAAGCGTTCGCGGCATTCCTGTCCAACGCCCGCATATCCAACCGGGACCTGGAGCGCATGCTGGCCGACCGGCTCCTGGTGGAGCGCTTCCTGGAAAAGAAGATCGGCCTGTACGTCCGCATAAGCCGGGAGGATGCTCAGCGTTACTTCGACTCCCATGCAGCCCAGTACCCGGGCAAAGGGTTCCCGGAAGTGCAAAAACAGATCACGTCCCTCCTGGCGGACCAGGAACTCGTCAAGCAGGTAGAGCTTTATTTGGCTGATCTGCGAAGCATGGCATCCATCCGCATCAATCCACTGTAACAATTCAGGTGGGTAAGTCAGGTGAATAGGCTGAAGGAGAGCAGGTGCCTGGACTGGCGGCTGTAATGCAGTTCCTTCCACCGTCAGCCTAATTACGTGAGGTTACCTTTATTCTTGAATCCCCCCATGGATTGTGGTAAATTTGCAACAGTTTTTCAGGGGGGCTGCATGAGAAAAGCGCTTGTTCTGTTGATCATTGCTGCATTCCTGCTGGGCGGAGCGACCTTCGCGTCCTGCGAAACTTCTGCTGCCTCTAATTATAAAAAAGCCAATGCGCTTTTCTCTTCAGCGCGCTACAAAGAAGCGCTCCCGCTGTACGAGTCGATCCTCTCCTCTCCTTCAGAAAAGATCCCTGCCAGTGATGTGTATACCCGGATCGGCGACAGCTATTACCGGCTCGGTTTGTACCAGAATGCCATTTATGCCTATCAAGGCGCAATCGTCAATCAGGACCGCACTGTTCAGCCCGGGACCCGGTACTGGATCGGGTTCTGCTATTTTCTTCTGCGCCGGCACGATCAGGCCGCAAGCGAGTTCCTGAAGATCCCGGAGCTCTATCCCGAGGCCGGCATGTGGGTAGGTACGGCGTACTACTGGGCAGGCCGGTCCTGCGAGCAGCAGGGGAAAAAGGAACTGGCCCGGCAGTATTACAAAAAAGCCGGCGGGAACGGAAAGTCCACGCAGGGACGGTTCGCCATGAAGAAGGCGGAGGCCGTGAGAAGTAAAGAAAGGGTACAGGGTACAGGGTACAGTAGTCAGTAGTCAGGAGCCAGGCGTCAGCAGTTCCTGAACCCTGAACCCTGACCCCTGAACCCCGACCCCTGCCGTTACCATGCTGAAAGAACTGAACATAAAGAATTTTGCGATCATCGACCAGCTCCGCGTGGAATTCACTGCGGGGCTGAACGTGTTCACCGGCGAGACCGGCGCGGGCAAATCCATCGTCGTCGATGCTTTGAACCTCGCGCTCGGCGAGCGCGCCAGCGCTGACCTGATCCGCACGGGTTGCCAGGAAGCGGTGGTCGAGGCGGCGTTCGAGCTGAACGGCCGCGCCACGAAAGAGATCAAGGACCTGCTGGGCGAACAGGGGATCGAGATGGAAGCCGGCGAGGACCTGATCATCCGCCGGGTGCTTGCAACCTCGGGAAAGAACAAGGTCTATATCAACGGCAGCCTGGCCAACCTGGCAACGCTGTCTGCGCTCGGCGCTACCCTGGCCGATATTCACGGCCAGCATGAGCATCAGTCGCTCCTGTCCCTGGAGCGCCAGATGGAAATGCTCGATTCCTTCGGCAGCCTCGATGCTCTCCGGGAAACGCTGTTCCAGGCCTATCGCCGTTTGCAGGACATCAGAAAAGAGCTTACGGAGCTTGAGACCGGGGAGCGCGACCGGGCGCAGCGCGAGGACATGCTCCGGTTCCAGAAGAACGAGATCGAGGCCTCCCAGCTGAAGCCAGGCGAGGACGAAGCGCTTGCGAGCGAGCAGAAGCTGCTTGCCAACTCGGAAAAGATCGCCGGCCTTTCGCGCGCTGCCGACGAAGCGCTCTATTCATCCGATCACGCCGCGCTGACCGAGCTCAAGAAGGCCGTAACCAACCTTCGCGAGATCGCAGCCATCGACGACCGTCTGAGGCCGGTCCTGGAACTCTGCGAAGCAGGCCGCGCCCAGATCGAAGAAGCGGCGCGCGAGGTTTCGGCCTATGCCGAGAAGGTAGAGTTCGACCCCGACCGGTTGGAGCAGATCGGCGACCGGCTGGACCTGATCCAGAAACTCAAAAAGAAATACGGCGGCACTATGGGCGAGATCCTTGCTTTTGGTGAAAATGCGGCAGCAGAGCTTGAGCGCATGGAGCGAAGCACCGAGGAGGTCGCGCGCTTGCAGAAGGAAGTCCAGACCATCAAGTCCGGACTGACCTCACAGGCCCAGACACTCACGAAAAAACGCGGCTCAGCTGCGCGGGAGCTTGAGAAGAAGGTCGAGGCGGAACTTACGCATCTGGGCATGAAAAAGACGGTCTTTACCGTCAAGATCACGCAGGAGACAGGCGACGATACGCTGGACGGCCACAAGCTCGGTCCGCGCGGCGCCGACCGCATCGAGTTCCTGATCTCTCCCAACCCGGGTGAGGAACCGAAGCCGCTCGCCAAGACCGCATCAGGCGGTGAACTTTCGCGCATCATGCTGGCGCTCAAGACCATCCTGGTCGAGGGTGATCCCATCCCGACCCTGGTGTTCGACGAGGTGGACGCAGGCATCGGCGGCGCAGTGGCCGAAGAGGTCGGGAAAAAACTGAAGCGCGTGGCCGCAAAGCGCCAGGTCTTCTGCATCACCCATCTGCCGCAGATCGCGAGCATGGCAGCGAGCCACTACGGCGTGTCCAAGTCCGTGAAAAAGGACCGGACGAGCACCGAGGTCAGGCTGCTGGACAAACAAGAGCGTGTCGACGAGATCGCGCGCATGCTCGGCGGCAAGACCATCACCGACGCGACCATCACCCATGCCCAGGAGATGATCGCCCGGGGCACGGCATAGTGCGGGGCGGGGAACTATCGTTATGAGAACGACCCTGAATCGCATGATAAACATCCTCATCCATTCCAAAGAGGAGTTGCGGGCGATTAGGAACGAGCAAACCACGTATAGCGATCTTTTCGTGCAGTATGTTGCCCCCCTTGGAAAGCTGGAACCAAAAAAACAAAGCTAACGGCGTCTCTCGCAAAGCTCGCAAAGTACGCAAAGGGAATCAATAACCTTAGAACTTGAATTAAAACCCTTATATTTTGCCTTTCTTTGCGACCTTTGCGTCCTCTGCGAGAGATAGATTTCGTTTTTTGACTTGTTCTTTTTACGCGACTAAAGGACAACCCATGAACCCTATCTACCTCGACTATAACGCAAGCACACCAATCGCTCCGCAAGTCCTGGACGAGATGCAGCCCTACCTCAAAGAAAAGTTCGGCAACCCGTCGAGCAGCCATAGCTTCGGTGTTGTTATTAAGGCGGGTATTGAACAGGCGCGGGAGCGGCTGGCGCTGCTTTTGGGATGCCAATCGTCGGAAATCATCTTTACGAGCGGAGCGACCGAGTCGAACAACATGGTGATCAACGGCGTCGCCATGACAGAAGGCACAGGAAAGCACTTCATCACTTCCCAAATAGAGCACCCTGCAGTGCTGGCGCCGTGCCGCTACCTCGAACACCTTGGGTATAAGGTGACCTACCTGCCTGTTGACAAGTACGGGATGGTTGCCCCCGCTGATCTCGTGAAGGCGATCACTCCGGATACGGCGTTTATATCTATCATGCATTCGAACAACGAAGTAGGAACGATCCAGAAGATCAAAGAGCTGAGCCGGATCGCATCGTCTCAGAACATTCCGTTCCATACGGATGCTGCACAGGGCGTGGGAAAAGTACGCGTGCAGGTGGACGACCTCGGCGTGGACTTCCTGACCATTGCAGGCCACAAGTTCTATGCGCCTAAAGGAATCGGCGCGTTGTATATCAGGCAAGGCCGGAAGCTCGAACCGCTCATGCACGGCGCAGGACACGAACGGGGTCTAAGGCCGGGTACGGAGAACGCCGCCTTCATCGTCGGTCTCGGCGCCGCAGCCATGGTCGCCATGCCTCTGCTCGAAACCGAAGGCAAGCGCCAGACACAGTTGGGGAAACGTTTGTTCGATGGGTTAGAGCGCGCAGGGCTGAAGGTTCATTTGAACGGCCATCCTGAAAAGAAGCTTCCCAATACCTGGAATATCAGCTTTCCGGGGCATGACGCAGCATCGGTCATGGAGGTCTTAACGGGCATTGCGGTCTCGCCGGGAGCTGCTTGTCACGGCGATACGGTCCAGGCTTCGCACGTGCTCGTTGCCATGGGAACGGACCTTTCGCTCGCGCGGGGGGCGATACGGTTCAGCCTCGGCAGAGAGACGACGGAGGCGGAGATTGATCGAGTGGTGGAGTTGTTGGGAAAGGGATTGAAAAGGTGAAGCGAAGAGGGAAACCGCTAATGCTCGCGAATAAGCGCGAATTCAGAAAAAACATTAGCGTCCATTCGTGTTTATTCGCGGATGATAGGCCTTATGTCGCTGGTTCAGCCGGTAGGTTGGGCAAAATGTCTCATCCTGCCCAACGAGATTCAAAAGATGTTGGGCTGTGATATATAGTCTAACCTACAAATTGTCGAATAGTCCTGCATAACTTCTGATCTTGAAACGTAAGGAAACCCTATGCCCGGCCCAACAGTACTGATCATTGACGACGAAGAGAGCATTCGCAAAACCCTGGCGGGCGTGCTGGCCGACGAGGGGTACGAGACCGCGACCGCTGCGTCCGGTCAGGAGGGGCTCGACATCCTGCAGGAGGCGCAGCCGACCATCGTCATGCTCGACATCTCCATGGAGCCCGGGATCGACGGGATCGAGACGCTCCGGCGCATCAAGGAGATAAGGCCGGAGCTGCCGGTCATCATGATCACCGGCCACGGAGAGATCGAGACCGCGGTCAAGACGATCAAGATGGGCGCTTACGATTTCATCCAGAAACCGCTTGCCTTAGAGCAGGTGTTGCTCGCGGTCAGACATGGGCTTGAAGACCGCAAACTGCGCGAAGAGAACGAGTCGCTCAGGAAGAGCATCGAACGCCGCTATGAGCTCGTGGGCGAGAGCGCGGCCATCGCGGCCCTGAAGCGCCAGATCTCGCTCGCCGGGCCCACCAACGGCTGGGTGCTGATCCACGGTGAGAGCGGGACAGGCAAGGAGCTGGTGGCGCGCGCTATTCACCGTGCGAGCAAGCGGGTCTCCGGGCCTTTTGTGGAAGTGAACTGCGCAGCCATCCCGCAGGAGCTCATCGAGAGCGAGCTTTTCGGCCACGAAAAGGGCGCGTTCACCGGAGCGACCGGCCTGAAGCGCGGCAAGTTCGAGCTCTCGGACAAGGGCACCATATTCCTTGACGAGATCGCGGACATGAGCCTTGCCACGCAGGCCAAGGTGCTGCGCCTGCTCGAAGGACAGGAGTTCCAGCGCGTCGGCGGGACCAGGACGCTCAAGGCCGATGTGCGCGTCATCGCTGCATCGAACAAGGACCTTGCCGAAGAGATCAAAAAAGGCGCTTTCCGCGAGGACCTCTTTTACCGGCTGAACGTGATCCCCCTGGAGGTGCCGCCGCTCCGCGAACGCAGCGATGATATCCCGAGGCTCGTCCGGTATTTTCTGCAGGAGTTCTCTCGCGAGTACGGCCAGAAGCCGAAAATTGTCGACGCCGATGCCCTGGCGCTCTTTGTGAAATACCCCTGGCCCGGCAACGTGCGTGAGCTCAGGAACATCATCGAGCGGCTCATCATCATGTCGCCCGGTCAGACGATCAGTGTCTCTGACGTCCCTCCGCCGCTCAGCAGGACGTCTGCTGCCAGAAAGGCTGCGGAAGGAAAGAGCACCACTGAGTCGTACCTTGCGTTTCCTACGCTGAAAGAGGCGCGGTCTTCTTTCGAGCGGGAGTACCTGGTGCGCAAGCTCAAGGAGAACGACGGGAACGTGAGCAAGACCGCGGATACGATCGGAGTGGAGCGGAGCAACCTGCACCGCAAGATCAAGGCGCTTGATATAGAGCTGGAGGAGTGAAGCAGGGTTCGGGGTTCAGGGGCCAGGGTACAGGAAGACACTAATTCGTCATCCCCGTGAAAACGGGGATCCAGTAACAGTCTGACGAACCTGGATTCCCGCCTGCGCGGGAATGACGAAAAGAGAACAAAGTTTATAAATCCATGATCAATATCACCAACCTCACCCGCTACTTCGGCACGCTCGCTGCCGTCAACGCCGTCAGCTTCTCCGTCGGCAAGGGGGAGGTCTTCGGCCTCTTGGGGCCCAACGGGGCGGGCAAGACCACGACCATCCGCATGCTGACGACCCTGCTGAAACCGTCGGAAGGCACAGCGCTGGTCGCGGGCTACGATGTCACGACCGATCCGCTCGAGGTGAGGCGCGCCATCGGCGTGGTGCCGCAGATGCTGAACCTCGACATCGATCTTACCTGCGCCGAGAACCTCGAGTACCACGGCCGGCTTCACAAGATGGAGCCCGGGGACCGGGAGGCACGGATCGAAGAGCTGCTGCGCTTCGTCGGCCTCTGGGACAAAAAGGACACGCCGGTGGAGCATCTTTCAGGCGGCATGCGCAGAAGGCTTTTGATCGCCCGGGGCCTCATGCACCGGCCGCAGGTGGTGTTCATGGACGAGCCGACCGTGGGGCTTGATCCGCAGCCCTTCCGCTTGATCTGGGGGTTTTTGGAGTCGCTGAAGCGGAAGGGCATCACCATCCTGCTCACGACGCACTATATCGAGGAGGCGGACGCGCTCTGCGACCGTGTGGCCATCCTGCAGACCGGTAGGATCATCGCCCTTGATAGTCCTACTGTGCTGAAGGCAGGCGTGGGTAAATACTCCATCGAATGCCTGGGGCGGCACGATATTCCGCGCAAGTTCTTCCCCACGCGGGAAGAGGCGATCGATGCTTCCCGAGAGGTATGCGAGGACATCGTTGTCCGCGAGTCCACGCTAGAAGATGTGTTCATCAATCTGACGGGGGAGAGAATAGATACTTAGCTTCAGGAGCCAGAATCCAGGAGACAGGAGTCAGAAGGATGCGTGTTTGTCCTGCATCTTTCTCCTGGCTCCTGACTCCTGACTTCTGGTTCTTTACTCCAGGCTCCTGTATACTGGAAACTTATGAACTTCTACCCCATCATCTGGAAAGAGCTCAAGCTTATCCGCAAGAAGCCCTGGCGTTTCCTGGCGTCGAGCCTGGTCATGCCGCTTTTGTACCTCGTGACCTTCGGCTGGGGCCTGGGCCGCGGCATGAACGTGGGAGGCGGCACCTATCTCGAATTCGTGCTGCCTGGCATCCTGGCGCTGTCGGCCATGAACAACAGCTTCGGCCCGGTCTCGACGTCGCTCAATATCAGCAAGCTCTACACCAAGACGATCGAGGAGGTGCTCGTTTCGCCCGTGAGCCCCTGGGACATCGCCCTGGGCAGGACGCTGAGCGGCCTGGGTCGCGGGCTGTTCTCGGCGCTCATGCTGGTCCTGGTGGCTCTGGCAACGGGCGTTCACCTGCATTACTCAGTTCTCTTCTTTGTCGTACTGGCGCTCACCTCTTTCTGTTTCGGGGCCATGGGCGTGGCCGCGGCCATGCTTGCCCACTCCCACGAGGACATGGCGAATTTCAACAGCTTCTTCATCATCCCCATGTCGTTCCTCGCGGGCACGTTCTTTTCGCCGGACCGGCTGCCGCAGCCCTTCCAGAGCATGATCATGGTCTATCCGCTCACCCATGCCAGCATCGTGCTTCGCTCGCTTGCGGCAGGCAACGGGCCGGCTATGGGTTCCGTGCTCATTCTTGCCGCTTATGCAGCGATGTTCTTCTATCTTGCAGGAAGGCTGGTAAAGAAGACGGCGTAAGCGCCGCGCTTCGGAAACGATCCTATGGCTTCAGGTCTGACCCACATATTTACTGCTGTCGCGCTCGGCAAGACCTACACGGGTGAAAAGATGCCGCCCCGGTTCTGGGTCTTGGCGGCCGTCTGCGCAGTGCTTCCTGACCTCGATGTTCTGGGCTTTCATTACGGGATAAAATACGCTGATCTCTTCGGCCACCGCGGTTTTACGCATTCGCTTTTATTTGCGCTGCTGCTGAGCCTGGCCGTGGTCACGACGGCCTTTCGCATGGCTCCCGCGCTGTCGAAAACGTGGTGGGGCCTCGCGGGGTTCTTCTTTACCGTGACCGCGTCCCACGGCGTTCTGGACGCCATGACGGACAAGGGCTACGGGATAGCCTTCTTTCTTCCCTTCGACAGTACGCGCTACTTTCTTCCCTGGCGGCCGATCTATGCGTCACCCATGCGCATTTCCCGGTTTTTCAGCCAGGCAGGTCTCGAGATCGTGGCAGGCGAGGTCCTCTGGATATGGGCCCCACTTACCCTGGTTGCGGCCTCGGCGTGGCTGTACCGGAGAAAAAAAAGATCTTGTCCATAAGCCGTTGCCGCCCCCTTCCCTCCGGAAAACCAATGTTGACCAGACCCCTATCCTCTCATTTTGGTTGACTTTTCAGGGCTTCAGGGCTAATATTCCAGTCTCCATTCGCGGCGATCAGATCTCGGAAAAGACGGTCATTGGACATGCCCAAAGTACAATTCATATTTGCCATCCATAACCATCAGCCGGTCGGTAATTTTGATTTCGTGGCGGAGGACGCCTATCAAAAATCCTACCTCCCGTTCCTGAAGGTCCTGGACCGGCATCCGTCGATCAAGATCACACTGCATTACACCGGCATCCTCTACCGGTTCTTTGAACAGAAGCATCCCGAGTATATCGATATGCTGAAGCGGTTCGTTGCCGAAGGCCGAGCCGAGATCCTGTCCGGCGGGTTCTATGAGCCCATCCTTGCGGTGCTGCCTGATGAGGACAAGGTCGGGCAGGTCCGCAAGCTTTCCTCCTACATCGACACGACGCTGGGATACAAGGCCCGCGGCATGTGGCTCGCCGAGCGGGTCTGGGAACCCCATCTGCCGAAGTTCATCGCTGAAGCGGGCATCGACCATGTGGTGGTCGATGATTTTCATTTCAAGATGGCCGGTCTCCACGACGACGAACTGGACGGCTACTACCTGACGGAAGAGCAGAACGGGATGGTGCGCGTGTTCCCGGGCAGCGAACGGCTCCGGTACCTCATCCCGTTCCATCCGCCCGAGGAGACGCTGGAGTACCTGGCAACGCTTCGCTCTCCCTCGCGGTACCGGCTGGCGGTGATGGCAGACGACGGCGAGAAGTTCGGCGTCTGGCCGGAGACCTATCGGACCGTGTACGAAGAGGGCTGGCTCGACCGGTTCTTCACGCTCATCGAACAGAACAGCGAATGGCTCGAAACGACCACGTTCTCGGAGTTTGCAAACCAGGAGCCGCCGCGCGGCAGGGTCTATCTGCCCACGGCGTCGTACATGGAAATGGGCGAGTGGACGCTGCCGACGCGCGCCATGAAAGAGTACGACGACGCGCTCGAAACGGTCAAGGGCACGCCCCAGTTCGGTGGGCTCCGGCCGTTCATCAAGGGCGGCATCTGGAGGAACTTCTTCACCAAGTATTCCGAAAGCAACCACATGCACAAGCGGATGCTCATGGCAAGCCGGAAGGCCGGCGCGGCATTGGCTGCGCTTGAGGCGCGGGGCGCGAAAAAAGGCGCCGAGGCCGGCCGCATGCTGGACCATGTGTATCAGGCACAGTGCAACGACGCATACTGGCACGGCGTGTTCGGCGGTCTGTACCTGCCGCATCTGCGCACCGGCATCTACGAGCAGGTGATCCAGGCGGAGTATATGGCTGATGCTATAATGCATCAGCAGGGTACAGGGTCCAGGGGTCAGGGGTCAGGAAAAAAGAACAAAGGGCACACGGCGTCTGCATGGCTGGAGATCGAGAAGGGCGACTTTGACCGGGATGGACGGGACGAGGTCATGATGAACTCGGAGCTGCTCAATCTGTTCATCGATCCGGCCGAGGGCGGCAGGATCACGGAGATCGACTGGAAGCCGCGCTCCTTTAATCTGACGAATACGCTTACGCGCAGGCGGGAAGGCTACCACCAGAAGCTGCTTGATGCGGTGAAGGATGCGGCTGCAGGCACGTCCGGTGACGGCGCAGCAAAGACCATTCATGAACGCGTATCGGTCAAGGAAGAAGGCCTGCAGCACCATCTGCAGTACGACTGGTATACCCGGGGTTCGCTGCTCGATCATTTTCAGGGATCGGGTGTCGATCTGGCCAGCTTCATGCGGTCCGAATATTACGAGACCGGCGATTTCGTGCTGGGAGACTACCGTATGACGTCCCGGAGAGCGGGCGGTTCCGCGATCGTTATGCTGGAGCGTAGCGGTACGGTAGAGGGCCTGGCCGTCAGCCTGCGGAAGGAGCTGGTCTTGCGCTCCGGCGACGCGGGGTTCACCGCGCGGTACGCCATAACGAACCTGAGCAGCGAAGAACTGAATACGACCTTCGGCTGCGAGTTCAACTTCTCGCTCCTGGCCGGCAATGCCCATGACCGGTACTACGACATCCCCGGCCATACGCTGGACAAGCGGCACCTCGCTTCGACGGGGGAAACGAACAACGTGAAGCAGGTAAGCCTTGTGGATGAATGGCTCCGGCTCAAGCTGTCGCTCCTGTTCTCGCAGCCCGTGGTGCTCTGGCGCGCGCCGGTGGAGACCGTGTCGCAGTCGGAGTCCGGGTTCGAGCGCGTGTACCAGAGCTCCATGGTGATGCCGCTCTGGCGCATCTCGCTCGGCGCGGGCGCCGCGTGGGAGACGGAGATCCGGGTGAAGGTGGAATGAGCTTTTGAAAGAGCTTTGGACACGGATTTACACGGAAGAATCGGTAACAACGGATAACGGCGGATACTAACGGAGATACGGCACTACTTTGACAGGATAACAGGATTGACAGGATCTTCAGGATGAAATGCTTTTATCAGAATTTATCTTGTTATCCTGTCGAAGATTTTTGCTGCGGTTTTTTTTGGTTACGATGATAGAAAAGAGGAAATGAAAGACATGAAAACATTGATCGCACTGGTCCTGCTGGCGGCATCATTTAGTTCGCCTGTGTTCGCCGCAGACAGGCCGCTGGGTCCCGAAGAGTTTCGCTCCATTGATGAGCTGGCGACGGAGATCATGACCTACTTCCCGAAGGTGCAGGGCGAGGTGAAGACCGTGCAGGCGGACCGCCTCACCATCGCGCTCGGCAAAAAAGAGGGGCTCATGCCCGGCATGGCCCTCACGCTCTGGCGGGACGGCAAGGAGATCCTCCATCCTGTGTCCGGCATCGTGCTCGGACGGGAAGAGGAGGAGATCGGGACCGTGGAGGTGACCGTTGTGGGCGATGGTTCCTCGACGGCGGTGGTCAGGAAAAAACAGACGGAGCCCAAACCGGGCGACCGGGCGAGGATCACGCCGAGAAAGATCAGCCTTGCGGTTCTTCCGCTCAGGCCGGAACGCCCTGAACTGGTGAAGCAATTTGGGGACCGGTTGACAGCGTCGGGCAGGTTCTCGGTCACCGAGCGCGGCAAGACCGACGAGTTCGTCAAAGGACGCAAATTCTTGGACCGTTCGCTGATCAAAAGCATGGGCAGCGCTTTGCATGTCGATGCGGTCGTCGTGCTCGGCCTCTATCCCACCGAAGGCAGACTGATGGCGATGGCGCGGATATTCTATGCCGAGGAGGGCCGTCAGCTCGATACCATCGTGGCGCTGGTTGATGAAAAATCGGACAAAGACGCCCTGGGCGACATCAAGCCCTTTTTTGCAGCCGTCCCGGTCGAGGAGCAGAAGAGCAGTGCTGCGCCTGAACTGCCCTTTCTGGCGCGTGCCGTCGTGTACGGCGATTTTGAAGGGAACGGCAAGCCCGCCTATGCATTTTCAGACGGGACCAGGCTTCACCTCTACCGGAACGAACCTGCCGGCTGGCATGAGATCTGGACCGAAACAACGGAGAACCGCGACGCCGTGACGCTGGAATGGTTCGACCAGTCGGCTCAGGCTGACCCGGCTTCGACCATGGAGCAGATCAACGTCGACAGCGCGGACATCAACGGCAACGGCAGGCCTGAGCTTTTTGTGACCGCCATGTTCGGCGGCAAGGTCTTTTCCTATGTCATCGAATACCAGGAGGGCGGTTACCGCCGCATCGCCAACGTTCCCGGCTTCCTTCGGGTGCTCCAGTATCCCGGGAAAGGTGCAGTGCTGATCGGACGGGCCTATGACCCGGTGACCTTCTTTGCCGGGCAGACGAAAGTGTATTCCGTGGTTGACGGGAAATACACGGCCGGCGCCGAGTTCGCGCTGCCGAAGGAACTGGGATTGTACGGCTGGACCTACGCCAACCTGGGAGACCGGCAGCCGCTTCTGGTGGCGCTCGATGATGACGACCATCTGATGGTCTATTCCGGGCTGACCATGGCCTGGAAGAGCGCGGAACAGTATTTTGGCGCAGGGCTCTTTGTGTACAAACCGGTCACCGGGATCGATGCGGTGCTGTCCCGCCAGGCATCGGCACTGGACAAAGCGCAACGGGTCAAGATCCGCGGACGCGTCCTCGCCGGCGACCTGAACAACGACGGCAAAGACGAGATCGTTATCCAGAAGAACATCG
>Ga0209212_1005965_pt1 | contig 14217 bp, 12 predicted proteins | sample RifGroC2_FD_183996 | JGI IMG/M metagenome (GOLD analysis project Ga0209212, IMG submission 183996) | Groundwater microbial communities from Rifle, Colorado, USA - Groundwater C2 (SPAdes) (version 2) | ecosystem: Environmental > Aquatic > Deep subsurface > Groundwater | place: Rifle, Colorado... | reverse complement strand
ACACCCTCTCGAAGGAGCAGGTGGATGTCCGCGCCGGGCGCGCGGTTTCCGACCGGCAGGCCCGGAAGGTGGAGGAGGACCTCATCGCGGCAGCCAACAAGGAATTCCCCCCCAGGATCGTCCAGGAGACCGTGGACCGGATCACCAAGGGGGAGAAGGTGCCGGACACCGCGGTCCTGGCGACCGCAGGCACGGACAACGTGACGTACGGGGACGTCAAGATCGTCCTGCAGACCATGGGAGGGGGGATGCACGGCGGGCAGGACATCGCCCGCAACCCCATGGTGGTCGTCCGTCTGGTGAACCGGGAGACCACGGGGAAGGCGCTGGCCGCATATGCGAAAAAGCAGGGGGTCGAGGGGTCCGAGTGGCACAAGACCGCCCGGCGGGACATCGACCGGTCGATCCTCATCGAGCTCCTGGCGGCGCGGATCGTGAAGGATGAGGCCACGGTCACGGACAAGGAGATCCAGGCCGCCTACAACGAGCACTCGGAGATGTTCGTCCGCGACGGCAAGAAGGTCCCCCTGAAGACGGTCAAGGAGCAGCTCCGCGGCTTTCTCCAGAACGAGAAAAGCAAGGCCGCGATAACCGCCTACATCGAGGAGCTGAAGAAAAAGGCGAAGATCACGGTGAACGAGAAGGTGCTCGGGGAGGTCTAGCCGGTTCCGATGAGGCGCTGGATCCGAAAGGTTCTCCCCTCCGCTGCGGGGATCTTTTCCCTCGCGTGCGGCGTGGTTCTGGCCCTGCTGGCGGGAGCGGCGGTGGCCCAGGAAAGACCGGCCTCTCTCCCCGGCCCGCCTGCGGCTTCCGGGGAAACGGGCGGACTTCTGGGCACGGGGGCTCTTGCCCCGGCGTTTCGCCTGCCGGCCGCGGTGGGGGAGGAATTCTCCTACGGCGGGGAAGGGAGCCGGAACCCTCTCCTGCTGATGTTTTTTTCCGTCTTCTGCGACCCGTGCCGGGCCGTGCTGCCGGTCGTGCAGAGAATCCGGGAGAGGTACGGGGGACGGGGGCTGGAAGTGGCCTGCGTGTCGCTCGACGGGCAGCCTCTCGGCAAAACGGTCGCGGGGTCCGTGAAGCAGGAAGGGTACACGTTCCGGGTCCTGCTCGACGAGGTGGACGAAACCCAGGGGTTCCGGGTCGCGGACTCCTACCGGGTGACGGAGATCCCCACCCTCTACATCCTCGACGGGGAGGGCAGGATCGTTTTTAGCCGGGCGGGCAGGGTCCGGGAGGAGGAACTCGACAAGGTCCTCCAGACCGTCCTCCGAAAGTGAAGGGACCGGCTGTGGCGGGACCTCCCCGGTTTCTTCTTTTCGATCCCACGGGCGAAGGCTGGCCGACCGTCACGCTTCCGCAGGTTGCCTTCGCCGGCCGGTCCAACGTGGGAAAATCCTCTCTCCTGAACGCGCTCGTGGGGCACTCCCGCCTCGCGAGGACAGGGAAGACCCCGGGGAGGACCCGGGGGATCGCCTTCTTCGAGATCGAGGGACGCTTCGCCTTCGCCGACCTTCCCGGCTACGGCTATGCCCGCGTGTCCCGCGGGGAGCGGGAGAGCTGGAAGACGCTGATGGAGGGCTACTTCTCCTCCTGCCGTCTGCTGAAGAAGGTCTACATCCTGGTGGATATCCGAAGGGGGCCGGAGGAAGAAGAGGAGATGCTCGCGGAATTCCTCCGCTCGCACGGTGTCCCGTACAAGTGGGTGGGGATGAAGGCCGACAAGGTGAAGCCGCGGGAGGCCGCCCACCTGGTGCCGCGATTTGCGGGGGAGGAGTGGCTTGCACGGGGAGGGCCGCCGGTGCTCGTCTCGGCGAAGACCCGGGCGGGGATCGACCTGCTGTGGAGAGATATCCGGTCCGTGTTTTCCACTTGATTTTCCCGACCGGAAAGGATATCCTCTCCAAGTTTTAAACCGGCTAAATGTCCTTCCGGGAAGGCCAATTCATCTCGACAGCCTGCCGTTGCGACAGCGGGCTCGGAGGGTACATCTTGTTTCCCATCGTGGAAAGCAAAGAGATCGCCAAAAACGTGACCCTCCAGAGAATCCAGGCCCCCCGGCTGGCGAGGAAGCGCAAGGCGGGCCAGTTTCTCGTGATCCGGAAAGACGAAAACGGCGAGCGGATCCCCCTGACCATCGTGGATTCCGACCCTTCCGCGGGAACGGTCACCATCATCTACCAGGTCGTCGGGAAATCCACGGCGGAACTCTCCGCCGCGAAGGCGGGCGACACCATCCTCGATGTCGTCGGGCCGCTGGGACTTCCCACCCACATCGAGAATTTCGGCACCGTCGTGGGGATCGGCGGCGGGATCGGAACCGCCCCCCTCCTCCCCATCGCCACGGCGATCAAGCAGGCGGGAAACCGGCTGATCTCGATCGTGGGGGCCAGGACGAAGGAGCTGCTCATCCTCGAGGAGGAGATGAAGGCGATCAGCGATACCTGCATCATCACCACGGACGACGGATCGTACGCGAAGAAGGGGTTCGTGACCACCGCGCTGCAGGAGCTGATCGACGCGGGGGAGAAGATCGACCTCTGCATCGCGATCGGGCCGGTTCCCATGATGCGGGCGGTCTCCGAGGTGACGCGTCCCCCGCGGATCAGGACGGTGGTCAGCCTCAACCCGATCATGGTCGACGCGACCGGGATGTGCGGGGCCTGCCGGGTCACCGTGGGCGGCACGACGAAGTTCGTCTGCGTGGACGGCCCGGAGTTCGACGGGCACGAGGTGGACTACAAGGAGCTGACCATGAGAAACCGCGCCTACCTCCGCGAGGAGAAGGAGGCGATGGACCGGTACGAGCACAAGGACGGCAAGTGCATGGGCGGGAAGGACGCGGCGAAGACCCTCCCCGCACCGGGAGCTGAGAAAGTGACCACGGGAGGCGCTAACTGATGGCCGACGCGAAGCCGAAACCCCGTCCCAAGCCTTTCAGCATCCCGCGGCAGCCGATGCCGGAGCAGCCGCCGGAGGTCCGGAGGAAGAACTTCCGGGAGGTCCCGTACGGACTCACCCCGGACCTGGCGATCCTCGAGGCGACCCGCTGCATCCAGTGCAAGAACCCGGCCTGCGTGAAGGGGTGCCCGGTGGACATCAAGATCCCCGAGTTCATCGACCTCGTCCGTCAGGGGAAGTTCATCGAAGCGGCCCGGAAAATCAAGGAGGACAACACCCTTCCCGCGGTCTGCGGCCGCGTCTGCCCCCAGGAGGACCAGTGCGAGATGCCCTGCGTCATCGGGAAGAAGGGGGAGCCGGTGGCGATCGGCCGCCTGGAACGGTTCGTCGCCGACTTCGAGCGGGTCACGGGGAACGTGGTGGTCCCGAAGGTCGCCCCTCCGACCGGGAAGCGGGTGGCCGTCGTGGGGTCCGGCCCCGCCGGCCTGACGGTGGCGGGAGACCTCGTGCAGATCGGGCACGACGTCACCATCTTCGAGGCGCTGCACAAGCCGGGCGGGGTGCTGATGTACGGCATCCCCGAGTTCCGCCTGCCGAAGGATATCGTGCAGTCCGAGGTGGACTACATCGTCTCGCTCGGCGCCAAGCTCGAGTGCAACGTGGTCGTGGGAAAGACGGTCACGATCGACGAGCTGCTTGCCGAGGAGGGGTTCGACACCGTTTTCATCGGGACAGGGGCGGGGCTTCCCTATTTCATGAACATCCCGGGGGAGAACCTGATCGGGATCTACTCGGCGAACGAATACCTCACCCGCGCGAACCTGATGAAGGCCTACCTCTTCCCGGAGGTCGACACGCCGGTGTTCCGGGGGCGCCACGTGGCAGTGGTGGGAGGCGGGAACGTCGCGATGGACGCCGCACGGACCGCCATGCGGATGGGTGCGGAGAAGGTCTACCTGGTCTACCGCCGCTCCAAGAAGGAGATGCCGGCCCGGATCGAGGAGATCCACCACGCCGAAGAGGAGGGGATCGAGTTCCACCTCCTCACGAATCCGATCTGCTTCCACGGGAACGAGGAGGCCTGGGTGACCGAGATCGAATGCCAGAAGATGGAACTGGGGGAGCCCGACGCCTCCGGCCGCCGCCGCCCGGTGCCGGTCAAGGGCTCGGAGTTCCGCCTGGCGGTCGATACCGTGATCATGTCGATCGGGAACGGCGCGAACCCGCTCGTCCCGTCGACCACACCCGGGCTCGACACGAACAAGTGGGGAAACATCCTCGCCGACCAGGAGACCGGGAAGACCAGCAAGAAGGGGGTCTTCGCCGGCGGCGACATCGTGATCGGCGCCGCGACCGTGATCCTCGCGATGGGGGCGGGCCGCAAGGCGGCCGCCGCCATGCACGAGTACCTCAAGACCGGCGCCTGGTAACCCCTCGCATTCAAGGGCCGCTGCATCCCCCGCGCCATGAACCGGGGCCCCTTGCTTGCGGGGGGGATCGCCTCGGCTACGCTCGCGATCTTCGCCCGCTCGCTGCCGTTCCGCTCGCCGGATTTGGCACCCTGTTGTGGGGACACTCCTCTACCGCCACCCGGAATTGAACCAGGAATGTCCCCGCCGCCTCGTCGACCCCCCCCGCATCGCTGCGGGTCCCCGGATATCGGCGCCGCCGCAAAGGACTCGGACCCCGGCGGAACCGGTCCGCGCGGCCTCATGAATTGACGCACACCGGGGCGGAGCAAGCCGCAGGAGGGTGGGCGGAGCAAGTAACGCGCAGCCGGGCGGGTGCATCGCACGGCGAGCCATGAGCAAAGCCCCCCTCCGAGGCGGCGCAGCCGTTCCCGCACGCCCTCGCGACGGGGCGCGCAACCCGGCGGAGCCAGCCGAAGGATGGGGGGATGAGCGGAGATAAAAATTCCGGGCGGAGGGAGCTCGGAGCGAAGCCCCCCTCCGAGGCGGCGCAGCCGTTCCCGAGCGCCCTCGCGAGAGGGAGTCACGCGCCGATCGGATCGCGGGCCGGGACGCGCGGGCACCGGTCACCTCCCCTTCAGCCGCGGGTCGGCGGCGTCCTGGATCCCCTCGCCCAGCAGGTAGTAGCCCAGGACGGTGACCAGGATGGCGAGCCCGGGGTAGACGGAGAGCCACCAGGCGAACTCGATGTTGTCCTTGCCCGCGGTGAGGATGTTCCCCCAGGACGGCGTGGGCGGCTGCACCCCGATCCCCAGGAACGAGAGGCTCGACTCCACGAGGATGGCGCCGGCCACCCCCAGGGTGGCCCAGACCAGGATCGGCGCAAGGGCGTTGGGGAGGATGTGCCGGAAGATGATCCGCAGGTTCCCGGCCCCCTGGGCCCTCGCCGCCGCGACGAAGTCCCGCTCCTTGAGCGAGAGGGTCTCCGCCCGGACCAGCCGCGCGGCCCCCATCCAGGAGGTGAGCCCGATGACGGCCATGATGTTCAGGATCGAGGGTCCCAGGAAGGCGATCACCGCCAGGATCAGGAAGAAGGAGGGGAAGCAGAGCATCACGTCGACGAAGCGCATCAGCACCGCGTCCACCCACCGCCCGTAGAACCCGGCGAGGAGCCCGATCACGAGCCCGATGGCGGTGGCGATCCCGGTGGCGACGAAGCCGACCTTCATCGAGATCCGCGCCCCGTGGACCATCCGGGAGAGGACGTCCCTCCCCAGCTCGTCGGTCCCCATCAGATGATCCGCCGACGGGGGGTCCAGGATCTTCAGGATCTCGATCCGGTTCGGATCGTGCCGGCTGAAGAGCCCCGGCGCCGCCGCGACGACGAACAGGCACGCCACGACGACCCCGCCCGCGACGGCGAGACGGTTTCGCGCCAGCCGCCGCAGGAAGTCCCGGAAGATGGAGCCGCTTTCCGCGCCCATGCCGCCTCCCCTACTCCGTCCGGATCCGCGGATCGGCCATGGCGTAGCCGACATCCGCAAGGAGATTCCCCATCAAGGTCAGGAAGGCGCCGATCACCAGCGCCCCCATGATCAGCGGGTAGTCGCGCGACATCACCGACTGGTAGAAGAGCTGCCCCAGCCCGGGGATCGCGAAGATCGACTCGAAGATGACCGACCCGCCGAGCAGCCCGGGGATGGAGAGCCCCAGGATCGTGATGAAGGGGAGGAGGGCGTTGCGCATCGCGTGCCGGAAGACCACCTTCCGCTCGGGAAGCCCCTTCGCCCGCGCCGTCGCGATGTAGTCCTGCCGGATCACCTCGAGCATGTTCGAGCGCATGTACCGGGAGAGGCCGGCCACCCCCCCGAAGGCCGACACGAAGACCGGAAGGACCAGGTGCCGGGCATAGTCCCAGGCCTTCCCCGCCGTCCCCAGGGAATCGTGCTCCAGGGAGACGAGCCCGGAGATGGGAAGCCACCCCAGCTTCACGCCGAACAGGATCATCAGGAGCAGGGCGAGCCAGAAGGTGGGCACGGCGAAGCCGGCGAAGACCGTCACCGTCGAGATCCGGTCGAACCAGGAGTCCTTCCGGACCGCGGAGGTGATCCCCAGGGGGATCGCCACCGCGAAGATCAGGAGCATCGACAGGACGTTGATCGCCAGCGTGACGGGGATCCGCTCCGCGATCTTCTCGGAGACCTTCCGGCCGTCCCGGGAGAAGCTCTCCCCGAAGTCCAGGGTGGCCATCCGCCCGAGCCACCGCAGGTACTGGACATGAACCGGCTGGTCGAGCCCGTAGTAGGCGCGCAGCCTCTCCCGCGACTCCGCGGTGGCTTTGGGGTTCAGGTCGGTGGACATCTCGACCGGCCCCCCGGGGGCGGCGTAGATGACCAGGAAGGAGATCAGGCTGATTCCCAGCAGCAGCGGGATCGACAGCATCAGGCGCCGGGCGATGTAGCGAAGCATCGGTCCCCTATTGCTGGAAGGTGGTGTACCGCTGCTGCGCCGTCGGCACGTACCACCGGATGAAATTGTAGGAGATCCCCGCGGGCGCCGGCTCGATCCCGTGGATCCGGTTGTGCACGACCGGGAGGGCGTCCGGGTAGTAGAGGAAGACGTAGGGCTGCTCCTCCGCCAGGATCTCCTGGATCCGGAAGTAGGCCTTCTTCCGCTTCTCGACGTCGAAGGTCCGCCGCCCCTCCTCGAGGAGCCGGTCCACCTCGTCGTTCTTGAACCCCACGAAGTTCAGTTCCTTGGGGCCCGTCTTTTTCGAGCTCCAGATGTCGTACTGGTCGGGGTCCTGGGTGATGTTCCAGCCCAGGATCACCGCGTCGAATTTGCGCTTGTCGACGAACTCGTTGATGAAGGCGGCCCACTCCAGCGTCCGGATCTCCATCTTCACCCCGACGGCGGCCAGGTTCTGCTGGAGGATCGCGGCGGTCTTCGCCCGGCTCTCGTTCCCGGCGTTCGTCAGGACCGTGAAGACGAACTTCCGGGACCCCTTCGCGAGGATACCGTCGCCGTCGGCGTCCTTCCATCCCGCCTCGGCCAGGAGGGCTTTCGCCCTCGCCGGGTCGTGGGCGTACCGCTTCACGTCCGGGTTGTAGACCCAGGTCCCCGGCTTGTAGGGGCCCGTCGCCTCCTGCCCGAGCCCGAAGAGGACCCCTTGTATGATCTCCTTCTTGTGGGCGGCGTGGGCGAAGGCCTGCCGGACCCTCCTGTCGGAAAAGAGCGGGTGGTCGAGGCGGAACCCCAGGTAGGTGTACCCGAAGGAGAGGTAGCGGTACTTGTTGAAGGATTTCCGGAATTCGGCGGTCTCGGTCTGCCGCGTGTACTGGAGGGGGGTCAGCCCCATCATGTCGATGCCGCCCGACTTGAGCTCCAGAAACATCGTGGCCGGGTCGGGGATGACGCGGGTGATGACGCGGGAGAGGTAGGGCCTCCCCTCGAAATGCTCCGGATTCGCCGTAAAGACCGTCTTCTCCCCCGTCTTCCACTCCAGGAACCGGAACGGGCCGGTCCCCACCGGCTTCTTGTTGAGGGGGCTCCGGGAGATGTCGGGGTACTTCTCCAGGAGATGCTTCGGGAGGACATGCATTCCCCACGAGGCGAGCGCGGGCGCGAACGGCTTGTCGTATTCGACGACGAAGGTATGCGGGTCCGGCGCGGTCGCCTTCTTGACCTGCTTGAAGTCCTCCGCGTAGGCGGTCGGGGTGTTCGGGTCGATCATCCTCCGGTAGGTGAAGAGCACATCCTCCGAGGTGAACGGGACGCCGTCCTGCCACTTCACCTCCTTGCGCAGCCGGAAGACGATCCGTTTCCCGTCGGGCGATACCTCCCAGGATTCGGCCAGCTCTCCCTCGAGCTTGAGATTCCGGTCGTAGCGGACCAGCCCGTCGAAGACATGGTTCGCCGCGGCATGCGACGCGGAGTCGGAGGTGACGGCCGAGAGGAAGCCGCTCACGTCCCCGATGCTCCCCTCGACGATGGCGTCCCCGTAGGCGGGGGGGCCCGCGGGCGCCGGGGCAGCCGCCCCCCCCTTCGACTCCTTCTTCTCCCCCGAGCATCCCGCCAGGAAGGCCAGGGCGAACAGAAGCGCAACCCGTGTGCGGCGGCTCATTCCACATCCCTCCGCAGGAGGATCCGGACCCCGGGGAGCTCCACTTCCACCCTGCCGGGCGGCGCGGAGGAATCCCGGCCCGGGTAGGCCACCGTGATCCTTGTACCGGAGATGCCGTATTCCGCGCGGGCCAGGTGCCGCCGTCCCGCGTCGGAGAAGAGGGTCTGGCGCCCGTCCCGGAACGCCCATCCCCCTTCGGACGTCCTCCCGGCCTCCCCTCCCTCCACCGGGTACCCGGGGGCGCCGGCCAGGATCCGCCCGAGCGAAACCGGCCCCGCGAGGACGGGCCGCAGGTTCCCCGGGGGAAACTCTCCCGCGGCGGGCCCGCGCTGAACGGTCACGCGCCCCCCGTCGTTCGTAAGGAACAGCACGGCGCGCCCCATGGGGTCGTAGAACCCGACCGTCTCCTCCACCGGACCCCGCGAGCGCACCCCCGCGACGAACGGGAGGACCCGGCCCGAAACCTCCGCCGTTCCCGAAAACGACGCCACGATCGGGTAGGGGATGCCGGAGGCCCCCGCGAAGAGGGCGGCCGCCTTTCCGGCCTCCTCCCCCGCGAGCCGGTACCGGAACGGGGAGCAGCCGGCCAGCGCGGCGGCGCAGAGAACCGCCATCAGGAGCGGCGCCCCCGTTGCTCCCGGGCCGCTCCGGCAGGGCGGCCTCCTTCCGGGGGCGGGCAGGAGAAGAAGCGCCACACGCGTCACTTCAGGCCGGAGTCGCCCTTGCGGACCTGCTTCAGCTTCCTGCGGATCTCCTCGGGGTTCTCGTGCCCTTTCGCGATCGACTTCTCGAAATAGGGGGCCGCCTCCTCGTGCTTCCCTTCCCCCGCCAGGATGTCCCCCATGTGCTCGAGGATGATCGGGTCGTCCGGGATGAGCGACAGCGCCCTCCGGATCTCCCGCTCCGCCCGGGGAAGATCCCCCTTCCGGAAATAGACCCAGGCGAGGCTGTCGACGAAGTATCCGTCGTCGGGGCGCAGCTCCAGGGCCCGCACGATCAGCCGCTCGGCCTCGTCCAGCTCCATGTTCCGGTCGGCATAGGTGTATCCGAGGTAGTTCATCGCCGTGGCATGCTTCGGCTCGAGCTCGATCGTCCGCTTCATCGACTCGACCACCTTCTCCAGCTTCCCGAGCTTGTCGTAGACGACCCCCAGGGAGAAGAAGACCCTCGCGTTGTCCGGATCCTTCTTCGCCGCCTCGTCCAGGACCGCGAGCGCCTCCTCGAAGCGCTTCGCCTCCTCGTACTCGGTGCCCAGGAAGATCATGAGGTCGATGTCGTCCGGGAACTTCCCCCGGAGTTCCTGCGTCAGCCGGATCGCCTCGTCGAGCTTCTTCCGCTTCCCGAGCGACATCGCCAGGTAAAGCATCGCCTCCCGGTAGACGGGCGAGGAATCGGGGATCGCGCGGAACTCCTTCTCCGCCTCGGGATAGAGCCCATTTTCCAGATAGGCGGTGGCCAGGAAATAGCGCACCTGCCCGTTTTCCGGCTGGGCGGTCAGGACGAACCGGAACTCGTTGATCGCATCGTCGAACCGGTCCTGGTCGAGGTAGAGAAGCCCCAGCTTCGCGCGGACGTCCAGGTTCCCGTCGGAGAACTTCTTGAGCTCCTCGTACTGGCCGACCGCCTGGTCGAGCTTCTTCTCCAGGATCAGCACCCGGCCCAGCCGTTCCCGCACGAAAGGGTTCGCGGGGTTGTTCGCCAGCGCCTTCCGGTACCTTGCTTCCGCCTCGGCGTGCTTGCCCATCATCTCGAGCACCCCCCCGGAATCGACCAGGGCCCCGTCGAAATGGGGATAGAGGGAAAGCGCCTTGTCGAAATCGGCCAGCGCCTCCTCGAACTTCTTCTGCGCCGCCAGGAGCCGCCCGCGGTAGTAGTAGGCGAAGTAGGCCTCGGAATTCCGGGAGACCAGCGTGGTGAGGATCTTTTCCGCCTTCGCAAAATCCCCTCTCTCCGCGTAGAGCGTGGAGAGGTGGAGGTAGGTTTCCTCCTTCTCCGGCTGGTCGGAGAGGACCCGCTCGTAGAGGCCGGCCGCCTTTTCCTTCTCTCCGGTGGCGGCCAGGACCCCCGCGAGCAGGTACCGGGACCGGATATGGGCGGGGTCGGCCTCGAGGGCGCGCTCCAGGTATCCCCTGGCCTCGTCCAGATTCCCCTTCTTCACAAGGACGTTACCGATCTCGTAGAGGATCTCCGGCTCGTTCTCCGCGTACCGGAGGGCCTTCTGGTAGCCCCCGAGGGCCGCATCGAGGTTGCCGCTCCGGTATGCGAGGTAGCCCGACAGAAATTCCGAGTAGGCCCTCCCGGCCAGGCGCGCCTGCATCCCGGACAGGTTCCCGTGGAATGCCTCCGCTCCCGGGGCGAGGAGGAACAGCGATACGGTCACGACGATGATTCCCGTTCTCATGGGCTCCCTCGAGGGTACATTTTCCAGTGTAGTATACATAATCGGAGCGGACGCCGCACCGTCCGGCCTCTCCGGCCGGATGCGCGAAACGCTCCCCTGGAGGATCAGGATGCTTGCCGGGCTGGACCTGGATTCGATCTTTTCCTCCCTGCTGTCGCGCGGGGGGGAATGCGGAGAGCTTTTTTTCGAGGAGGTTCGGACCCTCTCCGTCCTGCTGGAGGACGGCCGCGTGGAGCGGGTGCTGGAGGGGACCGATTCCGGGATCGGGATCCGGCTCGTCTTCCGGGAGAAGACCTACTACGCCTACACGACAGACAGGGCCGGGGATGCGGTGCTCTCCCTCGCCCGGGACCTCTCCCGGTACGCGGAAGGGGGTGGAGTCCCCGTCTCCCTTCCCGCGTCGCCCACCATGGCGGAGAACCCGTCGCCGGTCCGGGTTCCCCCCTCCACCCGGGGGATCGCGGAGAAGGTGGAACTGGTCCGGACGATGGACCGGGTCGCGCGCGGGGCTTCGCGATCGGTGCGGCAGGTCCGGGCGACCTACGGGGAGGCGGAGCGCCGGATCGAGGTGGCGTACCACCCCGGAGTGTTCGCCGCCGACCGCCAGACCTTCACGCTGCTCACGGTGCAGTGCGTCGCGGGGAACGGATCCGGGCTGACCATGGGATACGAGACCGGAGGGGGGACCGCCGGCTGGGAGTTCCTGGAGGAGGTCCTCCCCGGGACGCTCGCGGAGAAGGCGGCCGGCCGGGCGCTGCGCGCCCTCTCCGCGAGGAGGATCGAGGGGGGAAGGATGCCGGTGGTCCTGTCCTCCGAGGCGGGCGGCACGATGGTCCACGAGGCGGTCGGACACGGCCTGGAGGCGGACCTCGCACGGCGGGGGATGTCGGTCTACCGGGACTCCCTCGGGACGAGGGTGGGGAGCCCCCTCGTGTCGATCGTGGACGACGCCACGATCCCGGGGAAGCGGGGATCGTTCGGGATCGACGACGAGGGATCGCCCGGCCGGCGGACCCTCCTCGTGTCGGACGGGATCCTGCGCGGGTTTCTCTACGACCGGCTGCTGGCGCGGAAGGAGGGGGTCCCGCCCACCGGAAACGGCCGCCGGGAATCCTACCGGCACCGGCCGATCCCCCGCATGACGAACACGGTGATCCTCCCCGGGACCTCCTCCCCGGAGGAGATCCTCCGGTCGGTCGACCGGGGGCTGTTCGTCCGGAAGATGGGAGGAGGCCAGGTGAACACGGTGACCGGCGACTTCATGTTCGAGGTCGCCGAGGGGTACCGTATCGAGAACGGCCGGCAGGGGGAGCCGGTCCGCGGCGCGACGATCACCGGGAACGGGCCGGAGGCGCTCGGGATGATCGACCGGGTGGGCGACGACCTGGGCTTCGGCCTGGGCACCTGCGGGAAGGAGGGTCAGGGGGTCCCGGTGGGCGACGCCCAGCCCACCCTCCGCTTCGGACCGCCCTTCCTCACGGTGGGATGATCCACCCCGGCCGATTTCTCCGGTTTCCCGGGGGGGCCGCGGAAGGATACAATCCCCCGTGCGATGATCGATGCCGGGGAGGGCCTGAAGGGGCGGTTCGGAGGGATCCTCGAAGAGGTCGAGAAGGCCCGGAAAGGGGTGGCGGTCTACGCGATCGTCGTGATCGCCCTCACCGGCCTCTGCTTCCGCTTCTCCGAGGCGATCCTGCTGCGCCTGGCGGGACTGCTCAACCGGCGACTGGTCGCCTACGACCCCTCCGAGGGCTTCCTGGCGATGCTCTCCATCGCCCTCTACTGCGGGATCGCGCTCTCCCTGCCGGTCGGCGTCTGGCTCCTGTGGCAGGGGACGGTGGCGGCCAGGCTCCCCGCGTGGAACCGGCTCGGCGGACTGGTCATCGCGATGGCGACCCTGCTGTTTTCCGCCGGGGTCCTCCTGGGCTACTTTCTCCTGCTTCCCGCCGGCATCGGCTTCCTGGTCGGCTTCGAGACGCAGGAGTTCCGGGCGATGATCTCGGCGCGGCGGTTCATCTCCTTCTGCGGGACGATGCTGCTCGCCCTCGGCGTCTCCTTCGAGGCTCCCCTGGTCTCCTACTTCCTGGCGAAGATCGGGTGGCTTCGCCCCTCCTTCTTCCGGAAGAACTGGAGGCATGCCGTGCTGGGGTGCACGGTCCTCGCCGCCGTCCTCACGCCCACGCCCGACGTCTTCAACCTCACGCTGATGGCGCTCCCCCTGCTGGCCCTCTTCTTCCTGAGCTTCGGGGTGGTGTGGATCGTGGACCGGGGAAAGAGCGGGTAGCCGCTAGCCGCTCTCCCGCAGACGCATCCTGCGCTCCCTCTTTTTCCGCCGGTAGAGGGTGACCGCCCGGAGAGCGACGAAGTAGGCGCCCACCGAAAACACGAGGGCGACGACCAGGTTTCCGGCGAGATAGATGCCGGCCGCCGCGGTCAGGGAGTGGAAGCTCTCCCCGTTCCGCACGCTGTGCAGCACCTTCTTCGCGTCCGCGTGGAAGATCGCCGCCCCCACCGTCCCGGAGAGGCTCCAGAAGAAGGGGGTGGTGAGCGGGTTCATCACGAGGGAGCCCAGCGTCGCCGAGACCCGGTTCCACCGGAAGAGGGAGGCCAGGAGCAGCGCGAGGGGGATCCCCAGCCCGAAGGTGGGAAAGACGCCGAGGAAGACGCCGAGGGCAAAGCCCAGCGCCGCGTGGACCGGGTCCCCTCCGACCCGGACCAGGCGGAGGTAGATGTACCGGAAGATTCGTCTCCCCCGCTCGAGGAGGGTTCGCCGCGGCCGCGGGCACATGGGCGTCATTATATCGGGAAGAGCCCCCCCGCGGGTCAGATCCTTGCGTTTCGGAAGCGGGAGAAGATCTCCTCCGGCAGGGAGTCCGCCCCGTGCGGGATCCTCCCGAGGTACCGGTCCCCTGCGATCCGCCGGACCTCCTCCTCGTTGAATTCCCGCGCGGGAAAAGGCTCCGCGGAGCGCCCGTTCAACATCACCCCGCCCGGTGCGAGTCCCGAGCTCGCCAGGTATCCGATCGTCAACTTCAGGTGGTTCAGCACCCCGAGCCGGTCCTCCGCGATCACCAGCACGGCCATCCCCGTGTCCCGCGCGAGATCGGCGAAGGAGTATCCTTCCGCCAGCTCCACCGCGATCCCCCCCGCCCCCTCCACGAGCACGATATCCGCGGCCGCGGCCGCGGAGCGGACCGCCTCGCGGACCCGCCCGGGGTCGATCGCGACCCCTTCCAGCCGGGCCGCCAGGTGCGGGGAGAGAGGAGCCGCCAGGGGATGGAGGCAGACCTCGGAGAGCGGAAGGCCCGGCGCCATGGCGTCGCGAAGCGCGGCGGCGTCGGCGGGAAACGGCTTCCCGTCGGCCCCCGCGGGACAGCCCGACTCCA
>Ga0209212_1005964_pt1 | contig 14220 bp, 8 predicted proteins | sample RifGroC2_FD_183996 | JGI IMG/M metagenome (GOLD analysis project Ga0209212, IMG submission 183996) | Groundwater microbial communities from Rifle, Colorado, USA - Groundwater C2 (SPAdes) (version 2) | ecosystem: Environmental > Aquatic > Deep subsurface > Groundwater | place: Rifle, Colorado... | reverse complement strand
TCGCCGTGGCGCAGGAAAGCCGTCACGCTCTGCTGGGAATCGTTAGCGTCCACCCATTCGAAACCGGCCGAAGAGCAGTTGAGCTCGTGCATCGCCGGTTCGGCCTTGTAGAAAGCGTTCAGGTCGGCCACCCATTTCAGCATGCCTTCATGCGGCCCGTGCTCCGCCAAATGCCAGTCCAGGCTGGTGTCGTGGTTCCATTCGTTCCACTGCGCGAATTCGCAGCCCATGAACATCAGCTTCTGGCCCGGCTGGGAGTACATGCTGCCGTAGAGCAGCCGTAGGTTCGCGAACTTCTGCCAGGAATCCCCCGCCATCTTGTTGAGCATGGAGCCCTTGCCGTGCGCCACCTCGTCGTGGGAGAAAGGCAGCACGAAGTTCTCGCCGAAGGCGTAGAGCATCCGGAAGGTCAGGTCGTTGTGGTGGTATTTGCGGAAGACCGGGTCCTTGGAAAAATACCTGAGAATATCGTGCATCCAGCCCATGTCCCACTTGAAGCCGAAGCCCAGTCCGCCCAAATAGGTGGGCCTGGAAACCATCGGCCAGGAGGTGGATTCCTCGGCGTAAGTCTGCGTGCCGGGGTAGTTCTCATAAACCACCTGGTTGAACTGCTTCAGGAAAGCCACCGCTTCCAGGTTCTCCCTGCCGCCATGCTTGTTCGGGATCCACTCCCCGGCCTTGCGCGAATAGTCCAGGTAAAGCATGGAAGCCACCGCGTCCACCCGCAGTCCGTCGGCGTGGTATTTGTCCATCCAGAACTGGGCGCTGCTCAGCAAAAAGCTCTTTACCTCGTTCCGGCCGAAATTGAAGATAGAGCTTTTCCAGTCGGGGTGGAAGCCCTGCCTGGGATCGGCGTGCTCGTAGAGGTGAGTTCCGTCGAAATAGGCCAGGCCGTGAGCGTCGGCCGGGAAATGCGCCGGGACCCAGTCCAGGATCACGCCTATCCCTTCCTGGTGCAGGCGGTCCACCAGGTACATGAAGTCCTGCGGGCTGCCGTAGCGGCTGGTGGGAGCGAAATAACCGGTGGTCTGGTAGCCCCAGGAGCCGTAGAACGGATGTTCTGTTACCGGCATCAGCTCTACATGGGAAAAGCCCAGGTCCTTGACGTACTTCGGCAGCTGCTCTGCAAGTTCGCGGTAGGTCAGCGGGCGGTTCTTCTCTTCCGGGACGCGCCGCCAGGAACCGAGGTGCACTTCGTAGATGGAAACCGGGCTCTTCAGGCCGGTGCGGGAGCCGCGGGACTTCATCCAGTCCCCGTCGTTCCAGCTATACACCAGCGAGCCCACCACGGAAGCGGTCTTGGGAGGGACCTCGGTCGCGAAAGCCATCGGGTCCGCTTTCTCGGCGCTGAAATTATTGTAGCGGGATTCTATGAAATACTTGTAATTCTGCCCCTGCCTCACGCCGGGAATGAAGCCTTCCCAGATGCCGGACTGGCCGCGCTGCTTCAAAGCGTCATGGCTCTTGTTCCAGCCGTTGAAGTCACCGATGACGTGCACGGCCTTGGCGTTGGGCGCCCAGACGGCGAAGAGCGTCCCTTCCTTCCCGCCTATCACGGCCGGATGAGAGCCGAATTTATCGTAAAGCTTGAAATGATTCCCCTCGTTGAAGAGGTAAAGGTCCTGGTCGGTTAATAGGTGGGCTTCGTTTTCGTTTTCCATAGGTAAGCGTCCTGTATTGCCGGGCTTAATTAGAATAATACAATATTGACCGCCAGCGGGTATTATGGCTAACATAGTTTACGCCATGACCGAGGAAACACCCAAGCCCCACAAACGCCGGGTCCGCTACAGCGGAAGGAACCCGCGCAAGTTCGAGGAGAAATACAAAGAGCTCGACCCGGCGAAATACGCGGGCGATATAGAACATATTATCGCGAAAGGCCAGACCCCGGCCGGTATGCACCGGCCTATCTGCGTGGAGGAGATACTTTCGATCCTGGACCCCAAACCCGGCGAGGTCTGCCTGGACGCCACGCTGGGCTACGGCGGGCATTCCGAGAAAATACTCCCGAAACTGCTGCCCGGAGGAAAACTTTTCGCCACGGACGTCGACCCCCTGGAGCTGCCCCGCGCCGAGGCGAGATTGCGCGCCCTCGGTTTCGGCCCGGATGTCTTTATCCCGCGCAAAATGAATTTCGCCGGCGTCATCGGCCTGCTGCCCGAGGCCGGCGGCGGGTTCGACTGCATCCTCGCGGACCTCGGCGTCTCCTCCATGCAGCTGGATAATCCGGCCCGCGGCTTCACCTATAAAGCCGACGGCCCGCTGGACCTCCGCCTGAACCCGGGGCGCGGCAAGCCGGCGGCCGACCTGCTTAACACCATCTCCGCTGAAGCGCTTGAGAAGATACTTTTCGAATACGCCGACGAGCCGCAGGCCAAGGAAATAGCCCTGGCCATAAAAGCGGCCCTTCTGCCGGTAAACACCACGGCGCGCCTGGCCGAAGCGGTAAGCGAAGGGCTTAAGAAGCTCGACCCAAAGATCGATGACCCTTCGGTAAAGAAAGCCCTTCAGCGCACCTTCATGGCGCTGCGCATAGCGGTGAACGAAGAATTGAGCGTGCTGGACCGCTTCCTGGACATTTTGCCCTGGTGCCTGAAGCCGGGCGGGCGCGTCGCGATCTTATCGTTCCACTCCGGAGAGGACCGCCGGGTAAAAAAAGCTTTCCTGCGCGGCGAAGAAGCCGGCGTTTATTCAAAAATAGCGCCGGCGCCCCAGCGCCCCTCCCCCGAAGAGCGCCGCGGCAATCCCCGCTCCGCCTGCGCCAAGCTCCGCTGGGCCATCCGCTCCGACAAGCCGGCGCTGTAAATTAGTGAAAACGTTACCCGGAAACCGGCTTTCCCTGCGGAAGAAAAAAATCCATTTCCGTAATAATACCTAGCTGGCCGGGCATAGTTCCGAATAGATACCGGGCCGGAGAAACAATTACACTTAAATTATCTCTCTCCTGCTTCAACGGGGCGGTCAGGGAATGTAAAAGAGTTATTCCATATGACAGAAAATAAAACCTCCATACTCATAATAGAGGACGACAGCGCGATGTCGGGCTTTCTCCGCCGCTCGCTTGAAAGCCGCGGTTTCGAGACCACGGCGGCCGGTTCGGCCGAGGAATTCCTCGGCAAAGTGCTCCTGGATCCTTTTGACCTGGCCCTGGTAGACATAAACCTGCCTGGGATGGACGGCATAACCCTCACAAAAAAGATAAAAGCCATGTCCTCCAGCTGCGATATGATCATAATGACCGGGGACCCGAATCTTGAAAATGCGATAGGCGCGATCAAAGCGGGGGCCTACGATTACCTTATAAAGCCTTTCTCCGACGATATGCTCCACCTTACCGTCAACCGCTGTCTTCAGAAACGGAAACTTTCCCTTGAGCTTACGAACACCAGGGCCGCGAAAGACGAGATCCTGGCCGCTTACTCCCAGCTGCAGGCGCTTGAAAAGATGAAAGACGCTTTCCTGTCCGTGATCGGGCATGAATTAAAGACTCCGCTGACCAAAATACTGAGCGGGCTTGAAATAATCAAGGACAGCGGAACAGCTGGAGCGCCGGAGGCCATAGTTAACGCCGCGCAGGCGGGCGCGCTGCGCCTGAGCGAGGTTATCGACGACATCCTCGCATACACCGCCTCTAAAAGTTCGACCTGCCCGGCGCAGCTGGCTCCGGCGGACGCAGGGGGCCTGATAAAAAACGCCGTAGAGGAACTCAAACCTTTTTTCGAGGAACATAACGCTACCGCGCAGGCTATCCTCCCCGGAACCCCCCAAACGATAAACTGCGAGCCGGAGATCCTGACCCTGGCTATAAAGCATCTCGTGAAAAACGCCGTTATCTTCGGTCCGCCGGGGGGGGTCGTGAAGATAACGCTGGCTGAAAAAGCCGGGGACATCCGGCTCAGCGTCGAGGACGCCGGTATGGGGATACCGGCGGAGAAGCTTAAGGCGATCTATGACCCTTTCTACCAGGTGGCTGATTACATGACCAGGAAAAGCGGCGGGCTGGGGCTCGGACTCGCGCTGGTAAAACAGATAACGGAGGCCTACAAGGGGAAAATAGAAATAAGAAGTTCCATAGGCAAAGGCACGACTTTCACCCTTGTTTTCCCTAAAAAAGAGGAACAGTGCCCCGCGCCGTAAAGAGCCCGGCTAGGCTTTTGCCTGGTCGGCCGGCCCGTCCAGCACCCCGCGTATTTTAAGGGAAAGTTCCTCGAACGTGAACGGTTTATACAGGAACGCTATCCCCGGCTCAAGAACTCCGTGTTTCGCTATGGAATCGTCGGTATACCCCGACATATAGATAGTCCGGGTCACCAGTTTTCTGCACGCCAGCTCCGCGGCCAGTTCCCTCCCGCTCATTCCCGGCATGACCACGTCCGTGATCAGAAGGTCGACCGGTTTGCCGCGGCGCCCGGCGGCCTCCAGGGCCTCCTTGCCGTCGGCGGCGACTATCACCGTATAGCCGCTCGCGCGCAGCTGGCGCTCCCCGAGGCGGCGCAGGCTGTCCTCGTCTTCCACGAAGAGGATCGTCCCGGTCCCTTTTTCAGGGCCTTTTTGAGTTTTACCCGCTGAATTCTCCGCGATCCCGTCTTCCACGAGCGGAAAATACAATTTAAAAACGGTGCCCTTGCCCTGCTCGCTTTCAACCTCTATTTCACCGCCGCTTTGCTTTACGGTCCCATATACCATCGAAAGTCCCAGCCCGGTGCCTTTTCCATGCGCCTTTGTCGTGTAAAAGGGCTCGAACAGGTGTTTTTTCACTTCCGGGCTCATCCCGGCGCCGTTATCCCGCACTTCTACGCGCACCATCCTGCCGCGCGCCAGGGCCGGCCGCGCCGAAAAGAATTCTTCGGACGGGAGCAGTATCTCCGTCTCCAGTGTTATCTTCCCAGCGTCCGGGACGGCGTCGCGGGCGTTCACGACCAGGTTCATTACCACCTGCTCGATCAGGCCCGGGTCGACCCTGGCAAGGCAGGGAACAGAACACAGTTTTGTAGATAATTTTACACCTTCCCCGATAATGCGGCCGAGCATACTGGTCATCTCGCCGAACGTTTTATTCAAGTCCACCACTTTGGGATCTATTATCTGCCGCCGGCTGAAGGCGAGGAGCTGGCGAGTAAGGGTAGTGGCGCGGTCGGCGGCGCTCATTATCTCGCCCATATCCCCGCGGTTCGGGTCCTCCGGGGCTAGATTGTTGGCGACCAGGCCGCAGTAGCCTTTTATGGCTGTCAGGATATTATTAAAGTCATGCGCGATGCCGCCAGCCAGGAGCCCGACCGCTTCCATTTTCTGTGATTGCCTGAGCTGGCCTTCGAGCCGGAGCTGCTCCGAGATATCCTTTGTTACCCCCACATAATTTACGATCTTGCCTGCGGCGTCCCTCACGGGGGATATAACCGAGTCCTCGGTGTAGAACGTCCCGTCCTTACGCTTGTTCACCAGGCGGCCCGCCCAGGTCTTGCCGGAAGAGATGGCTTCCCATAATCCGCGGTAGAAGGCCTCGTCCTGTTTGCCGCTCTTGAGTAAATGGGGGTTCTTTCCGATAACTTCCCGGCGGTTATAGCCGGTAACCGCCTCAAAGGCCGGGTTCACATACTGGATATGCCCACCGAGGTCGGTGATAATGACTATCTCTCCGGCCTGCTCAATAGCTTTAATCAGCAGCTCGCGTTCGGCTTCGGCCCGGACGCGCTCGGTTATGTCGAGTATCCTGACCACGAGATTTTTCCTTCCCTGCCTGTCCTTGTAGTCCGTCATATATATCTCGCCCGAACGTTTTTCCCCGTCCGGCCTCAGGAAATAGGAGAAATAGTCGTGTTCATAAGGCAGGCCGGCGACGGCTTTCTGGAAGTTGGGAAGAACAGAGCCGGCCGACTCCGGCGCCAGGAACCTGGCGAAAGAATCCGCGGCCATGTATTCTTCTCGGGAATAGCCGCCCACGGACTGCATCCGGTCGTTCAGCCAGAGGAACCGGCCCTGCGCGTCCAGGATGCAGATGGCGTTATTGGCGTATTCCGCCACGGCGCGGTAGCGCTCCTCGCTCTCGCGCAGGACCAGGCGCGCTTCTTCCACCTCGGTGGTATCGCGGTAAACGGCTACTATCTGTCCGTCAGGCAGGCGATAGACGGTGTTCTCCCGCCAGCCCCTGCTCTTATCGTTTTTATAGTAGGAGGAGGTGAGGGTGCGGGGTTCGCCGCCGGCGGCTACCTGCCGCATCGCTTCCAGCAGGCCCGGTTCCCCGGCTCCCGGAAAAATCTCCGTTATCTTTTTGCCGAGCACGTCCTTTTTGGCGACTCGCTCCAGGCGTTCTGCCTCCGGGTTGAAATCCGTAAATATAAAATCTTTTCCGTCTCCGGACGGTTCATACAAGGCCGCGCCCATAGGCAGGTTCTCGAAAAAACCGCGGAAGCGCGCGCCGCTTTCCAGCAGCTGGTCGCGCTCCCGCGAGAGAACAACCGACTGTTCTTCACACCTGGACCTCAGGCGGTAAAGATCGGTATGGTTCCGCATCTTGAACAGAAGTTCGTCGCGGTGAAAAGATTTAGAAATAAAATCCACGGCGCCGAGCTTAAGGCCCTCTACGCGCTCGGGTGTTTCAGCGACGGCGCTTAAAAAGATCACGGGGATGCCGCTGGTTTCGGGCCTGGCCTTGAGGCGTCGATAAACCTCGAAACCGTCCAGGACCGGCATGCGGATATCCAGCAGAATTAATTCCGGAACTTTAACCGCTACCGCGGCCAGCGCGGCTTCGCCGCCGCCGGCCGTACGCACAGCATACCCCTCATCCGTAAGCATTTTACTCAGCAGCGCGAGGAAAGCGGCATCGTCATCAACAACCAAGATATCACCTTTAGCGGTCATTTTTTTCCCAGATTTTTCGCGGCATCGCGATTTAGCCCTGACTACGCCTTCGCCTTATCGGCGGGGCCGTCCAGCACCCCGCGCAGTTTTATCAGAAGCGCCTCGACAGTGAATGGTTTATAGATAAAGGCTATTCCCGTTTCGAGAACTCCGTGCTTTACTATGGCCTCGTCCGTATAGCCGGACATATACAAGATCCTGCGCGCCAGTTTCCGGCGCTCGAACTCCCGTGCGAGTTCCCGCCCGCTCAGCCCCGGCATGACCAGGTCTGTCAGCAACAGGTCTACCGGTTTACCGTAATGCTCCGCGGCCTCAAGCGCCTCTTTACCGCCGGCGGCGGAAATGACCGTATACCCGCTCGTGCGCAGTATGCGCCCGCACATGCGGTTCAGCGACTCCTCGTCTTCAACAAGCAGAACCGTTTCCCTCCCCCCTTCGGGGGCTTTTTCCATTTTACCGGAATTTTTTTCTGGCATTACGGCTTCGACAAGCGGAAAATACAGTTTAAAAACGCTGCCCCTTCCCGCGGCGGTTTCAACCTCTATCTCCCCCCCGCTTTGCTTGACGGTCCCGTAAACCATCGAAAGCCCGAGCCCTGTGCCTTTACCCCGCTCCTTTGTGGTAAAAAAGGGTTCAAAAATGTGTCTTTGGACCTCGGGACTCATCCCGCAGCCGTTGTCCCGCACTTTAACGCAGATAAGCCGGCCGCGCGCCAGGGCCGGCCGCGCGGAAAAGAACTCCTCCTGCGGGAGCAGGATCTCGGTCTCCAACGTAATAACGCCGTCCTTCGAGACGGCGTCGCGCGCGTTCACCACCAGGTTCATTATCACATGCTCGATCAGGCCCGGGTCAACCCTGGCAAGGCAGGCCCCGGGGAAAAATTTTGTCGATAGCCGGATCTCTTCCCCTATTATGCGCCGGAGCATCTTTATCATATCGCCTATCGTCTGGTTCAGGTCCACCACTTCAGGGACCATTATCTGCTTCCGGCTGAACGAGAGCAGCTGGCGGGTCAGGGTCGCGGCGCTGTCCGCGGCGTTCAGTATCTCCAGCATATCCCCGCGGTTCGGGTCATCCGGCCGGAGAGTCATGGTGACCAGGGAACAATAGCCCTTTATCGCTGTCAGGATATTATTGAAGTCATGCGCTATGCCTCCGGCCAGGAGCCCGACCGCTTCCATTTTCTGGGACTGGCGGTACTGGGTTTCAAGCTGGAGCTGCTCCGTTACGTCTTTTTTTACCGCCACATAACTTACGATCTGCCCAGCAGCGTCCCAGACAGGGGAAATAGTCGACGCTTCAGTGTAAAGCGCCCCGTCCTTGCGCTTATTTACCATGCGGCCATTCCAGGTCCTGCCGGAAGAGATGGTCTCCCACAATTCCCGGTAGAAGGCCTCGTCCTGTTTTCCGCTTTTTAGAATATTGGGATTCTTGCCGATAGCCTCGCCGCGGCTGTAACCGGTTATCTTCTCGAAGGCCGGATTCACATACTGGATGAGCCCTTTCGGCCCGGTTATAACTATGGCATCACCGGCCTGCTCAAGGGCCGCCAGCAGCAGTTCTCTCTCCGTCTCCACCCGCTTGCGTTCCGTGATGTCGCGGATACACGCGTAGAATACCGGCAGCCCGCTTATCTCTATGCGGGTCAGCAGCACTTCGGCCGAGAAAGTCTCCCCGTTCAAGCGCTTATGCGTCCATTCAAAAAAAGCCGAGCCTTCCTTTATCGCGGAGCCTATCAGTTCATGGGCCTTCTCTTCGGAGTGGTGCCCGTCCGGCTGCAGTTCGGGCGAGAGTTCCCAGGGTTTGAGGGCCGTGAAAGAGGCCTCGTCCTTTACATAGAACATTTTGAGGGCGGCAGGGTTGCAGGAGGTGAAATATCCAGACACCGGGTCTATGGTCACCAGCGCGTCCCGTGAGCCGTAAAAAAGCGAACGGTAGCGGCCTTCGCCCTCCCTGAGCGCCAGGCGGGCGCCCTCAAGCTGGCGCGCGGCTTCAAGCTGCGCCAGCGCGCTCTTTACCGCGGACTTGAGCGGGTCAAGGAAGGAGACCCCCTTAACCAGGTAGTCTCGCGCGCCGGCCCGCAGCATAGCTACCGCCACCTCTTCCCCGCTATGCCCGGTCATGACGATAAAAGGCGGACAGGCCTCTCCCCTGGCTTTAAAGCTCTCAACAAATTCCAGCCCGTTTTCCCCGGGCAGCATATAGTCAAGCAGCATCAGCAGCGGGGCGCCCTCTTTTATGGCGGCACGGGCTTCCGCCGTGCTGGAGACGATCTTTATTTCATACCCGAGGTCGGCAATGCGTTCCGCCGCCAGACTGGCTGTGTCAGGTTCGTCTTCCACCAGCAATATATAAGGCGCGCGTTCGCTCATTTTGTGTTTTTCCCCGTGAACCGGCATTTACCGCCCTAACGGACAGCCAGAAGTGCTCATACCCCAGCCGTCCGGCCAAAAGGCCGCCGGTGAGGCAGGATGCCTCCCTGTATTTCTATTAATATAATACCCTTCCGGCGCTTTTGGCGCCATGCGGAATTATACGCGCGGGTATAGGTGAATTCCCTTAAGACGGCCCGCGGCTTTTTTCCCGGCCCGTATTACTACCCAGCGGCTCGGGGATTATTCCTAATAGCCGCGGGAAGCGCTCTGCGGGTATACTTGAAATAGACCTTAAACTTCAGCGAAACAGCGCGGAAGCATATGGATATCTATCAGCGGAAGGGGAAACTATGAAAAATTTTAATTACGGCAGAAGGGTGAAAGAATGCATCGCGATACTGGCTGTGCTGCTGGGCTTGCAGGCGGCCGTGTCCGCGGAAACGGGGACAGCGGAGACCGCGACGCCGGAAAAGAAGTTTTCGGTCGGGCCCCGGGCGACTTACTATTCGCCGCAGGACGCGGATGAAGGACAGTGGTCACCCGGCGTTCAGGCCCGCCTGCATTTGTCCCCCGATCTCGGGCTGGAGGCGTCCATTGATTATCTCAAGAACGACTTCGGCGGACTCACGACTATAAAGACTTTCCCCATGCAGGCCAGCTTGCTGGCCTACATTACTCCCGGAGAGATCGTTAAACCGTTCCTGCTGGGCGGCGCAGGCTGGTACTTCACCATGGTGGACGGGCCGTTCGGCTACGATAACAGCTTTTCCCGGTTCGGGCTGCATGCAGGGGCCGGCCTGGAAGTAATTCTCAATAAATCGCTCTACCTGAGCGGAAGCTACCGCTATGTCTGGATGAAAGACGTGGCGTCCAGGGACGCAAGCGCGCTGAGCAGGACCTACCACGACAGCGGCTCCATGATCACAATGGCGCTTAATTTTACGTTTTAATAATTATAGCGCCCGCGCAGTGATATTTCAGAGGTTCGTTTAATATTCCGGAGAACTTTATTATTTCAACTGCACGCTTATATAAGCGGCCTCCCCATCCCTCACGATATCGAAGAACACACCATCCGCGAGGCTGGCGAAAGCAAAAGCCTTCCCCAGGTCCGCCGCCGAGGTTATCGGGACCCCGTTGACGGCCCTGATCGTATCGCCGCGGCGCAGGTACCCGGCCAGGCGCGACTCGCCCGAGATCCCGGAGACGGTCGCCGCGCCCTCATAGACCAGGGTCAGCCCCTCCCACTCCAGCGCTTCCCCCGCGCCCGGTGAAGAAGACCGCGCCGCCGTAGTACGCGCGGCCTTTTCAGTTCTCTTCCCCCGCTCGCCCAGCTTTATTTTAAGCGTTTTCCTGACGCCTTTGCGCTGATAAACTATCTCCACTTCCTCGCCGGGGCGCTTGGAGAAGGTCTTGATGAAAAGGTCCTCGTTGTTTTCCACCGGCCCGCCGTCGCAGGCAAGTATGATGTCCCCGCGCCTCAACCCCGCCAGGTAAGCGGGTGAATCCGGGACGGATACGTTCACTATCGCGCCGCCGGGCTGTGAAAAACCGAGGCGCGCGGCCATCACCGGGTCGAGGCCCACCAGGGAAAGCCCCAGCCAGCCGCGCCTTATTTCGCGGCCGGCCAGCAGGTCGTCCAGGACGCGCTTTATCTCGGAGGCCGGCACGGCGAAGCCCATCCCGGCGAAAACTCCGGTAGGCGAGGCTATAGCCGTATTGATGCCGATGATCTCTCCCCTGAGGTTCAGGAGCGGGCCGCCCGAGTTGCCGTGGTTCACGGCCGCGTCCGTCTGTATCAGTTTTTCATAACGGCGGCCCTCCACCGGCAGGCTGGCGTTCAGCGCCGAAATGATCCCCGAGGTAACGGTCTGCTTGAAGCCGAAAGGATAGCCTACCGCTATTACCAGGTCCCCCACCTTCAGCGCGGCGTCGCCGTTGAGGTCCAGCCAGGGAAAAGAAGCCCCCCCTTTTATCTTCAGGAGGGCTAGGTCCAGGGCGGGATCGCTCCCGACTACGGAGGCCATCCATTCTTTTTCTACGCCTTTAGCGTCCTGGGTCACGATCTTTATCAGCACCGCGTCCGCCACGACATGGAGGTTAGTGAGGACATAACCGCGCTTGTCGATGATCACCCCCGACCCCAGGCCCGCGCTGTTGTAGCGGTAAAGCCTCTCCGAAGGGACCGCGTAGCCGAAGAAATAATCCGGCTCCAGCACGGACTGCGTTTCCTCTTTCAGAACCTTCACGCTTACCACGGCCGGCCCGGCTTTGGCGGCGGCGGAATTAAAAGCGCTCTGCAGCTCCGCGACCCCCTGGGCCCAGGCCCCCGGCCGAAGGAACATAAGGACGGCAAGCAGGATGATTTTCATGAACGACCTCCTGAGTTTATCGTTCTCGCGGCAGGATAGCCGCGGGCGCCGGCCCCGTGAAGATCGGGGCCGTTTATAGGCTAAATTTAGCACAATCCGGGATTCCAGGGCAAGCGCGGGAGTAGCTGCCCACCGAGGTGAGCTAAGGCATTACTTCATTCCATTTTCGGATGGTTACTTGATGAAACCGGACATCCTGGCTATGGAGGCGCTGGAATTGGCGTAGCTTCCTTTATAATAATGGCCCCATTCCAGGCAGACCAGGTTATTCATCTCGGAAGCGGCTATCTCGTGGAAGAGCATGAAGGTGGAGAAAACGAAGAGCGGCGCGCCTACCGAGCCCACCACGGCCCCGGCGCTGTGCCAGGCCAGGCGCTCGAAGGCGAATTCCAGTATCTTTTCTGTGCCTATGATCCCGGCTTCCTTGCCGGTATGCCAGGCCAGGTGATGGCCAACGGTCTGGGCCTCCTCTACCTTCCCTACATAGAGACCTTTCACGTTCTGCTTCACGGCGGCGGCGAACCGGTCAACGTTCCTGTCGGCTACGGCCAGTTTTTCCTTGTTCTTTTCGAAACTCTTATGGCAGCCGGCCGCGGCGCGCAGGGAGAAATAGATCGAGCCCTGCAAATAGCCGGCGCAGGAGGCCCGCCCCTCGGCGCAGTCCCGCTCCCCGAGTTTACCCAGCATCGAGCCGCAGGCCATATAGTACATCGGGGTGATCTCGCTCTCAGCCTGCTGTTTGCACATCTCCAGCACTTCGTTCACGCAGTTGAAGCCCCTGTTATTGCAGCGCCCCCCGCCGATACCTTTGGCGAAATCCCTGATAGAGTTATTCGCCCCGTTGCAGTCGTCCATATGCTTGTCGCAATAGGCGATGGACTTGTCGAGATGGCGCAGCACGGACGCTTTCAGGTCGTCTTTTACCGGGGCGCCGCCGCTTTTCTGGTTTCCGGGCATGACCTCGAGGGCCGGGACTATACCGGCGTCGCCGCCGCTCCGGCTCTGTATAAGGGCCTCCCTCATATTCCCTTCCACGCCGTCAAAATCGCCGGCCCCAGCCGCGCCGCAAAGAGCGCAGGAAAGGATAAAAGCGAGAAGCAGGTTCCTGTGGGTCATATAAGATAGCTGTAAACGCCGCCCCTATAGTATAGTGGGCGGCCCTTGACATGTCAAGGGCGTGTAGAATATCGCAACATATTGGACTTTTTAGGGGACAGGTTTAAATCATCCAGAACGCATTGCATCGGCGTTCTTTTTCCTATCCCTTGATGCGGCTTTTCGGTATTGTACCAAATCAGATATCTCATCAAGCCGGGATTGAACCCGCGCGTATCAACCAGTTCATCTTTGTGCCACTCGACGTATTGTTCTTGGATCGTTCTGTTGAAGCGCTCTATATGCGCGTTGCTTTTCGGGCATCTTGGATAGTTGAAGAACTGCACGATGTTATTCTGCGCCGCATAATCCCTGAAATATTTTCCAAATTCCTGGCCGTTATCGGTTTGTACGCGCTTTATATCGAAAGGCGCCGCCTTGCGGAATTTTTCCATAAAATCTTTAGCGCTCAAACTTGAAAGGGTCGCGTAAGCGCAGCCGAAAGCGAACCGGGTTTTCAGGTCTATGGCGGTAACGATATAGCGTTTAAGTCCGTTCATGAAGATGGCGACTGAATCCACCTGCACAAGATCGCCGGGGTTTTGTGGCGCATAGCCTTTTCTGCGGATTTTTTTGGCCCTTTTTCTTGGTCCTGGGCCGACGATCTTGCCGGATTGGGCATAAAAGCTCAGCTTTGCGGGGTTGTCGCATATTTTGCCGCTGCGTCTGAGGTCGGATATTAACCTGGCTATGGTGGCGGTTGAAAGGGATTTAAGTGCGTTGTTTTGGCAGAAAGCGTCCAATTGCGGCTTAATAGTTTCTTGGCCGACTCTGGGGTGGTCGGCCCTGTAGTTTATAATAAACGCGCTAATGCGCAGGTCTATCTGTCTGATGCGCCTGTTGATGGGGGCGGTCGAGGCAGGGGCAAGGGCGGAGGTCTTGCCGCCGTTTAAAGCGAGGGTGCGCTTCCAGTTAAAAATAGTGGAGCGGCAAACGCCGTAAGCTTCTTTGGTTGTTTCATGGCCGTATTTATCGAAGAAGGCAATAATAGAAAGTCGTTTTTCAATTTCGGCTGCTTTTGGATGAAGAAGAGGGCGGAAGTTGGCCTGGTTGCGCAGGGAGAGGATCCTGAACCGTTCGGGGATATGGAACATCTTCATATTGGCGGCCTCCGGGGCTCAGGTTCAGGTTACTTATAATCACCTGAAACTGTCCAATATGTATCTGATATTTTGCAGGCCCAGGCCCAAAATAGCCGGAATTATTAGTTTTTACGTCGGGAGGACCACTTTTTTACACCGCAAAAAAAGCAAAGCCCGCGCGCCGCGGGCTTTTTTATACGGGATGTATCGGATCAATATTTGCGGAGGGCGGCTTTGTAGACCAGCCAGAGTTTGGCGGTGGTATGCGTGGGCTGGCCGTAGGGGCTGCCGGGCAGGGAAGCCCAGACCCCGTTCAGCTTGCGCAGGGCGGCCGTGAAATTTTCATAGACGCTGGATCTGCTCACGTTCGTG
>Ga0209212_1005957_pt1 | contig 14231 bp, 20 predicted proteins | sample RifGroC2_FD_183996 | JGI IMG/M metagenome (GOLD analysis project Ga0209212, IMG submission 183996) | Groundwater microbial communities from Rifle, Colorado, USA - Groundwater C2 (SPAdes) (version 2) | ecosystem: Environmental > Aquatic > Deep subsurface > Groundwater | place: Rifle, Colorado... | reverse complement strand
AGTATATAAGAAAATGAGCGTCAGAGAAATTCAAGCGTAAGAAACAGAAACCCTTAAAATCTCTTTTCTTCTATAAAAGTAATGGAAAAAGTGTACTTTTACAACACCCTCACGAGAAAAAAAGAAGAGTTTAAGTCAATTAAAAAAGGAGATGTAGGGATATATTCTTGCGGTCCAACAGTATATTGGTATCAGCATATCGGAAATTTGAGGACTTATATATTCTCAGATGTCTTAAAAAGAATCTTAAATTACAATGGATATAAAGTTAAACATATTATCAATATAACTGATGTTGGACATTTAACATCGGATGCGGACGAAGGAGAAGATAAAATGGAAAGGGCCGCAAAAAAAGAAGGCCGTTCTGCACATGAAATAGCCGAAGAATATTTTAGAGTCTTCAATAAGGACTTGCAAAAAATAAACATTCTTCAGCCAAATCTCTGGGTCAAGGCGACAGATCATATTGATGAACAAATCAAGCTTATCAAGACTTTGGAAAAGAAAGGATATACTTATCGTACAGATGATGGAATTTATTTTGACAGCACAAAATTCAAGAGTTATGGAAAACTTGCAAATCTCAATATCTCCGGGCTTCAGCAAGGCAAGCGAGTCAATCACGGAAGCAAAAGGACAAAAACAGATTTTGCATTATGGAAATTTTCAGAGACTCCGGGAGTTAGACAGCAAGAGTGGAAATCTCCTTGGGGAGTTGGATTTCCAGGATGGCATATTGAATGCAGTGCCATGAGCATGAAATATTTAGGCAAAAAATTGATATACATACTGGAGGACAGGACCATATTCCCGTACATCATACTAATGAAATAGCCCAGAGCGAGGCGGTTACAGGAAAAAAGTTCGTAAACTACTGGATACATGGCGCATTCTTGCTATTTAAAGGAGAAAAAATGTCAAAATCGTCTGGAGGATTGTACACTCTTTCAGAGCTTGAAAATTTAGGATATAATCCTATGCATTTTCGTTATCTCTGCTTGCTTACGCATTATCATAAACCCCTTAATTTTTCCCTTGATAATCTTGATGCAGCAAAAAATGCATACGAGAGAATTAAAAGAAAGATAATATATTTAAAGGAAAAAAAGAGCAAGGGCGAAGACAAAACAGAAAAGTATCAGAAAGAATTTGTTATGGCGATTAATGATGATTTGAACATTCAGAAAGCCCTGCAAATATTCCAGAAATCACTGGATGACGAAGAATTTGATAGCTATGAGAAATTAAAGATGCTTGAGCATTTTGATAAGGTTTTAGGGCTGGGAGTGGCGGAAATGAAAGAGGAAAGAATTGCTATTCCCAGTGAAATTGTTAAATTGGTTAAGGAAAGAGAAGAAGCCCGTAAGAATAAGGACTGGAAAAAATCTGATTCTCTGCGTCAGAGGCTTAAAGACGAAGGCTATTCTATTTCGGATACTCCGGAAGGCCCAAAAATTGAGAGAAAATAAAGAGAATTTCTAAACCTTCGCTATCCCCATAGCAAGCTGGAGAGTAGTGCATCCAGTTTGAGCAATAAAAATCCCATCAAGCTAAAGGGTATTTTTAAGCCTCAAACTGTAAATCGTAGCGAGCTAAATGGTATTGCATCCAGTTTGAGCAATAAGTAATTTTTAAAAACCATAAATCTTCATATTTATATGAATGAAGATGATATAAATATAAGAAAGGCCATTAAATTTGGAAGCGTCGGATTAGTAGGTTTAATGGCTCTCGGAATATACATTACAAATAGGTTTGGATGTAACTGTCAAGAAAATAGGGAATATATGGAAGAGGCGATAAAGGCAACTCAAAATTATAGTTTTGAAACAAATATCGAAATACGTAGCTTTAAATAGGCATTTTTCTTTGATTTATTATTATATGTGTCGAGAGATATCAGGAAACTGACTATTTCTCATCTATACTTATGGAAAAGTTTAAAGCACTAGGATTGAGCGAGAACATGCTTAAAGCCCTTGAAGTATTGGGTTTTGAGGAACCTACGGAAATACAACAGAAGGCAATTCCCTTAGCATTAGCTGGAAAAGATATTATTGGCGGTTCTGCTACCGGAAGCGGCAAAACTCTGGCATTTGGCAGCAGCATTATAGAAAAGATTATACGTGGTGCTGGTGTGCAGGCATTGATAATAACTCCCACGCGTGAACTCGCCGAGCAGATAGGCAAGGCAATTTATACTTTCTCACGCTTCAACAAATTAGGAATTGCCATGGTATATGGCGGAGTTGGATTAGGGCCGCAAGTTGAGCAAATTGCAAACGCAGAAGTTGTTGTTGGAACTCCTGGGAGAATACTTGACCATCTTGAGCGCGGCACACTCCGTCTCTCAAAAGTAAAGACTCTTGTTCTGGATGAAGCAGATAGGATGCTTGACATGGGTTTTATAGAGGATGTTGAGAGAATAATTTCCCAATGCCCAAAAGAAAGACAAACTTTTCTATTTTCAGCCACAATAAGCCAAGATATATCACACATTGCAAAAAAATATATGCATAACCCAGTGGAAGTTTCTGTTGAGAGCTATGTTGACCCTTCAAAACTACAACAGGCATACTATGATGTTCCACAGCATCAGAAATTTTCCTTACTTGCAAACTTGCTTCAGCATGAACATCCGGGACTGGTTATGGTATTTTGTAATACCCGCCGAAATACGGATTTTGTTGCACGCAATTTACAGCAAAACGGAGTTGATGCAATAGCAATTCACGGAGGATTAACACAAGCAAAACGCAACTCAATCATGGAACATTTTCATAAGGGAAAAGTATTTGTTTTGGTATGTACGGATGTTGCTGCTCGTGGGCTGGACATCAAAGGAGTATCTCATGTCTATAATTATGATATTCCTCCAAGCGCTAAAGAATATATTCACAGAATTGGAAGGACGGCACGTGCAGGCAAGGAAGGAAAAGCAGTAAGCATCGTTTCTCCAAGAGATTATGATAACTTCAGAAATGTGCTCCGGGACTCATCTCTTCACATTACCCAAGAAAATCTTCCACAAATACAATCAGTGCAGGTCCGTCTATTTGAGCAGGGTGAACGCAGAGGAGGATTCCAGAGAAGAGGGTTTGGCGGAAGACAATACGGTGGCGGTGGTGGCGGATACAGAAGAGAAGGGCTTGGCGGCGGCAGAGGACACAGAGAAAGAGATTCTAGAGAGGGCAGAGGGTTTGGCGGAAGAAGAGATTCACGTCAAAGTTTCTCACGCGGACGTTCATATAGCTCGCGCGGAATGAGAAGATAACTTTGTTATGTAGATTTTTCTGATAAACCACGCACTTCATATGCAACAGATAGGAACCAACTTAGACTGAATTCAATATTGTTCCTGCAAATTCTTCCAATTCTTTTATATTCTTTTTCTGCATTAGATTTTGTCTCCATGATGCGGCTCCAGGTATGCCTCTTATAAAATTACTTCCCAGATATTTTATTCTTGAAATATCTGCAATGCCATATTTTTTTGATAGCTCAAGATATTTAATGAAGAGATTTAGATTATCCTTAAAACTTTTCTCTCTCTCTTTTCCTGCTCAAGAGATGCTCAAAATATCTCTGAATATAAGAGGATTGCCTATTGCGGCACGAGCAATCATCACTCCATCCGTAATTTCAAGCATCTCTTGAGCTTTTTTTCCTGAATTAATATCTCCATTTCCTATAACTGGTATTCCTATGTTATTCTTTACCTTGGCAATCCATTTCCATTCGGCAGGTACGTCATTACCATGATAAGCCATGCGCGCATGAATAGTCAATGCATCGGCTCCGGCTTTCTCCACATACTTGGCTACAGTCAAAACATTGTTTTTCTTGAAACCTAAGCGTATTTTTGCTGTAACAGTAAAACCCGCATCTTTCATGGTTCTAATCATTCCTTTAATTTTTTGAGGATTTCTTAACAAGTAACTTCCGGATTGATTTCCTGTAATGCGAATTGAAGGACAGCCGCAATTAATGTCTATTAAATCATATTTGGAAAGATAAGGTGCAACTTTCTTAAATTCTGATATATTGTTGCCCGTAATTTGAATTGCCCCCGGCTTCTCTCCCGGATAAAGTTTCATAAGCTGCTCTGTTTTTTTATTCTTGTGCAATATTGCTCCAATATTTAACATTTCTATATACGCTAAACTTGCTCCGGCTTGCTTGCATATCTTTCTGTAAGCTGCATCGGTTATATCTACCATAGGTGCAAGAACAACAGGATTATTCAGACAGATGCCGCCTATTTTTAATTTTTTCATGAATATCAAAGAAACTCTTGATTTTTATGTCTTTTCACTTACAAACCTGCATAAAATGCACCTGCAGGACTTTTGAATCTGGCGGGTTGAGATACGCAAATGAATTTGCCTGTTCTAGTTCATTATAACCTAGCTTGATTGCCGCCCTATAAAGTCTGCTTACATTCAGATAATTTCTCGGCGCTTCTGTTTCAAGAGTTCCAAAAGAAATTGGTTCAATAATCCTTCTTCCTCTTATTGTTATGAGCCATTTTTCACATAATATCAGCTCTTCAAGAAGAGGTTTAAAGAAAATCCAGTTCTGTCTAGCACACGATTCTTTATTAGATGTTAATCCTTGAGAATCACTTAATTGCAATTTAGGATGCATGCAATTGTTATCTTTTCTTTGATTGAGTGTCTGACAATATATGCATCCGTCACACTGAATTACTGGAAATTCCTGGAATGTCTCTTCGGTGGATTTTATATTTCCTATTGCACCCATAGTTATCTAAATTTAGACTGCTCTTTAAATATATTGCTATAAGGTATGCGAATGTTTAAATAGAATAAAGTCGCTTAAATTATATGGAAAAAGATATAGATAGAATACCTAAAAATGGTGAGACTGATATAGTAATTAGAGTTGATGATTTTGGAGGAAGGCGGGGAGTTACAATAAGGGAATTTGTAAAGTCTGAAAGATATACAGGTTTTACTAAGGCGGGAACGCGCATACCGGCGGAGCATTTCGCCGTTTTTAAAAAAGCAATTAATTCAATTGATGAAAAAGAACTTCTTGAGGCGCCAATACAGCAGCAATCTCTTGGAAATAATGAAAGCAAGCCCGCGTCAAGCAAGAGCCAGCCAAAGAAACCTAAAGAAGACAAGATAGAGTCAATTGAAGAACAAGAATTCTAATTACCTTTATCTATCATTGAAAACGTATTGATTATCTCAGGGTATTTGTAAAAAATTCTATTTAAACCTTCAAATATCGCCTTGTTTAATCCTTCATGAACAAGGTCAGTAATTGATATTAAGGCAGCTGGACTTTCTTTAGAACTAATAGAACTGACTTGCACCATAAAAGCAGGCATCCCAAGTATTTGGCCGAACTTGCGGCAGTTAAGAAAATTTAGATCTCGTGAGACCATATACGGCTCTATTCCATAACTCGTCCAATAACCTTTTGCTAGTTCATGCAGTTTTTCAGTTGGATTATTTCTTATATTATAAATTTCCGCTATGTAAAATGAATTGAGAGAAGGATCATGACTTCTATCAAAAAGGACATTGGAGATTGGACCTAATCTTGATCCATTAATTCCATCACTGATGCACTTATACATACCATGTGCAGCTTCCGTCATAAATTCTAATTTATCTATAACATCATCCATAAAATAGTTATCTTTAAAGCATATATAAATCTTTCTATTTATGTAATTAGGTAGTAATAACAATTATCATAAGAAAAATGGGGTGTGACTCTCTAATTATGATAATATCTTCTACTTTGCGTAAAGTACTGCTCCACATCCAGAATCTTGCTTTTTTCAAATAAAGTTTAATTGAGATTCTTTCTTTTATATCATTTTCTATTTCTCTGCCCATATAAATTTCTAGAAAATTATAGTTAAAACCCGGTTAGTTTAAGTCGTTTTAAATCGTGGCAATATAGGAAGACCTATTTGGAGCAATTAAAGTTGGAAATCACGGCGGAGAGTGTGATTATTAAAGTGATTTCCTATAAAAATACAAAACAATAGAAATATTTATATAACACACACCCATAAAGTCAGCATGAATAAGAGGTTAATTTTTCTAAGCATATTATCCCTGCTAATAATTCCTTCTGTAATAGCTGCTATTTCAGTTGAGAAGATAGATAAGGGCTCAGTGGTAATAGCCGAACTTGATAATCCTGCCGTCTTTGATTTTATAATAACTAATAACGGGCAGGCAGATTCTGTGGAAATTTTCTCTCTACTTGGAGTATCATTTAGTCCAAGAGGGACATTTGAAATACAAACAGGAAAAACAACTATAGAAGTAAAAGCATATCCTAACAAAGCAATACGAAAGATACCGGGGCCTTATATATTTGAATATCAGATAAAAGGAAGAGAATCTTTCAAAGACACTTTAACTATAACAATTGCAAAGCTTGAAGATACAATAACCATTGAGGGAAGCAACTTCAAACCAGGAGATACAATGGTTAATGTTACATTTGCAAACGTCCAGAATACATATATAAACAATATGAAAGTCTCCTTGAGGTCTGAATTTTTTGACGAAAGCCGAATTATCTCATTTAAACCATATGAATCTCAAACTTTCTCTATACCGATAAATATGGAAAAGGCAAGAAAGCTTAATGCAGGAAGATATATCTTAAGCGCTTCAGTTACTCTGGAGGATGCTAATGCCAGAATTGAAGGCATATTAAATTATTTAGAGCAGCAGGGAACTTCAATATCAACAATTTCTGACGGAATAATAGTAAAACAAACTACTATAAAAAAGACAAATGAGGGAAATACACAATTGACAGACACAATAACTACGAAAAGAGATGTATTGACAAGATTATTTACTTCATATTCAAGAGAGCCATTATCTGAAAAACGCTCCGGGCTTATTGTTGAATACCAGTGGGAAGAGAATCTAACGCCTGGAGAGTCATGGTTTGTTACAACAACCACTAACTATACTCTGCCATTCATACTTCTTTTATTGATTGTTGTTGTAGGATTGCTTGTTAGCAGATATTCAAGAACTCATGTTAAAGTGATAAAGGAAGTATCTTATGTAAAGACTAGAGGCGGACAGTTTGCACTAAAAGTCAGAGTAAGCATAAAGGCAAGAAGCCATGTAGATAGTGTACAGTTGGTGGACAGGCTTCCTGGAATGACTAAACTTTATGAAAAATTCGGGACTAAACCTGATAAGTTTGATTCTTCCACAAGAAGATTATTCTGGAATATAGATAGATTGGAAGCAGGAGAGGAGAGAGTATTCTCATACATTGTATACTCTACAATTGACATACTCGGAAGATACGAATTACCTCCTGCTGTAGCCGTGTTTGAAAAAGGCGGAGATACCCATGAAATTATATCCAACAGGGCATTTTTTGTCTCTGACAGCGTAGGAAAAAGTCAGGAATAATTTTAGAGAGCTGCTTAAGTAATCTTTAAATATGCTCCTGCTGTGAAAATCTTATCCCCTCATAGCTCAACGGTAGAGCGTCCGGCTGTAGTCAATGACTAGCGTGGATTTTCCACTAGGAAATAAGATGAAACGTGACAAGACGTGTTTGGATGCAAACATGGCAGAACCCGGAACACCCAAGTTCGACTCTTGGTGAGGGGATAAATTCTATATAACAGAAGCGTCTTTGGCAAGAGGCACAAATACAAATCCAGGAAATTCTTTTTTTCCACATATTCCCCCGTTTTCTTAATCTGAAAGATAGAATGCTGCATAGGCACAACGATTATCCCATCTTTTTTGAGCTGGCTATAGAGATGAATTGGAATTTTATCACTTGCGGCACTTACTAAAATTCTATCAAAAAGAGCTTTTTCTGGGAGACCCTTTGAACCATCTTTATGAATAATTGATATATTTTGATATCTTATAAGAATTTTCTGTGATAAATCTACAAGTTCTTTTATTATTTCTAAACCATATATCCTGCTTTTCTTTGAAATCTCTGATATCAACGCAAGCACATAGCCAGAACCCGAATCTATCTCAAGCACATTCTGCTCATCTTCTAATTCAAGAAGTTTGAGCATAAAAGCTATTGTTGATGGTTGAGATATAGTTGCTCCATTTACTAAAGGAAGAGGCACATCTTCATATGCATATTTTCTTTCTCCAATAGGTATAAAAATCTTTCTTGGAATAGCCTTGAATGCCTTAATAATTGAATTGTTGAAACCATGGGCTTCCAGAACAGCAAGGAGCGCATTTTTACTCATCATATTATAATGATTTGTATTATATATAATTGCCGTCAGTAGGGCAAATTTATAAGCAGAGAAAACTTATATAGGCAGCAAGGAAATATACGATGAAGTCAATAAAAAATGGTAAAAATATAGTTTTGGGAATTGAATGCACTGCGCATACTTTTGGAGTTGGAATTGCAAGGAAAGGCAAATTCCTTGCAAATGTGAGAGATATGTACACTACGGAAAAAGAAGGAATTGTGCCTTTGAAAGCGGCTGAACATCACGTCTCTAAAGCCCTAAAAATATATTCCGAAGCTCTCAATAAAGCAAAAATTAATGAATATGATATAACTGCGATTGCCCTGTCAAATGCACCCGGACTTTCTCCTTGTCTTCTTGCCGGATTGAGATTTGCAAGAGAAAAAGCTGAAAAATTAGGTGTGCCAATAATTCCTGTAAATCATTGCATAGCCCATCTTGAGATAGGGCGGAGCATTGGAGCGAAAGATCCTGTTTTGCTATATGTATCCGGAGCCAATACGCAGATTATTGCTTATGCTTATGGAAAATACCGTGTTTTCGGGGAGACGCTTGACCTTGGAGTTGGAAATCTTCTTGATAAAATTGCAAGATATGCCAAACTTGGCTTCCCCGGGGGACCAAAAATAGAGCAACAGGCATTGGAGGCAAAAAAAGATAACCTTCATTACATAGAGCTACCGTATTCAATTAAAGGTATGGATGTTTCTTTTTCCGGAATACAAACAAAAGCACAGCAATTATTTGACAAAGGAATTTCACTTGAACAGCTATCCTTCTCATTGCAGGAGACAGTTTTTGCAATGCTAGTTGAAGCAGCAGAACGTGCTCTGGCGCATACCGGAAAAAAGGAATTAGTTTTAGGGGGTGGAGTGGCGTGCAATTCCCGTTTGCAGGAAATGTGCAAGATAATGTGTAAAGAGAGAGGAGCTAAGTTTTTTTGTCCTGCAAAAGAGTTCTTGCTGGAGGAGTAGCATGTAATTCTCGTCTTGTGGAGATGTGCAATATCATGTGCTCAGAAAGAAATGCAAGATGCTTTGTTCCTCCGAGGGAATTTCTCGTTGATAATGGAGCAATGATTGCATATACCGGAGAAATAATGTTCAATGCAGGAGATTATCCTAAAAGCCCAGAGGAAGTAGATATCAAACCGCGCCAGCGCACAGATGACGTTCAGATAAATTGGAGAAAATGAACATAAAAAAGAGATTTTTAAGGTCTAGCGGGCATCGCGTTATAGATACAGAGAAATTACAGTGATTTCTCATAATTTTATATTCAGAAACTAAGTATTAAGTAATGCAATATTTTGTTTAATTTTCGTTAAACAAAATTACTGAAGAGGATAGAAAAAAAAGAAAGATTTATTTCTTTGGAATTACTTTAGGAGGTCTAACCTCATAAGCTTCAGCTAATGGAACTCCTTTTTCATCAAGTTTAAAAAGATAATTAGTTTCGTCATATCTTATAATAGTCTCTCTTTGTCCATCCCCCTCAAGATCTATTAACTTAATTTCAAGCTTATTCGGAACTACATACTCTGCCTGAATAGTATTGGCTCTAGGAATTGTATTAAATGGCTGTTTGCCATCTAAATATGATATTCCATTATAAGCCATAATAGAAACTACTCCCGTCGCTATATATGTAATTAATTCTTTTACGCTCATGCTTTTAGCAAAAATACATAATATATAAATCTTTCTCTCTATTACTTCTAGATAGTTTCAACAATTACGTTAATCTATCCGCTTTATACATAGAGTTTCTCTTTCCTCCTACCCATAAATTTCAAATCAATAAAAGACTAGGGAAGATGCACAAACAGAAAATTATATTCTTAGAATTCAGAATCTAAAGACCGGTTGATAATTGGCTTTCCGTCTAATTCTACAACAGCCACTTTCCCATCAATAACATAGAACTTATCTGAAATATCATTTCCGTTCAAATCAGCTTCTTTTATAAGATAATTGTTTTTCATCTTTTCCATCTCAATTTCTTTAACCATCTCTAATCCATCATTGATACCAATAGCGGAAGAACAACCCTTCATAAAAATTATTGAACTATAAGCTATAGAGAAAATTAATGTTGATGCTCCTATTCCATTTGCTATAAGTGAATTATACCATTTTTCTGCCATTATTTTAGTTACTTTCATGTATATTTAAATTTGTTTATATTCTATTATTATAATTCTTCAGGAAAACCATTCATAATTTCAATTTTATCAGAACCATTATATCTTGTTCCGAATTGTCCATACTCTCTAACATGATTATATGCCCAATTATCTAATTTTACTTGAACTCTCTGAATTGCTTCCCAGTTTTCAGCATTATCTGGCAAATATTTTAGTTCTATCCCATCTATTGCATCTGTATTTGTCAATTCTAAACTTACTGTTTTGCCTGAATATTTATCTAGTTCCCACGCCTTTTTTAATGGTGCTTCAAGTTTTCCTTCCCGTAATCTTTGCAATTCTTGAGTTCTCCTTTCTAATAGGAGAATATAGTCCTACCCATCAAATATTGCTCTCATAACCAATAGGATAAAATTGAAATTTATAAAGGTATATTATTCGGGAACCACCGCACCCTAAAGGGTGCGGTAAACGCAAGGACTTTTTGATACTCAAAAATATGTATCGTTGCCATTCTTGCCTTGCCCTTAAAATTGTTTAAAATTAATCTTGTTTGCTACATGACATTCTTATTAACAACGTAAAAAGATTTATAAACCTATTTTTTCAGTTATATTAAACCGATGAGGTATAAATTACGGAGGCCACAATGGACTTCTATAGTATAGTTGAAAAAGCAAAGAAAACAGGAAAAGTTGACAAGGGAGTAAATGAAGTTACTAAAGCAATAGAGCTAGGTGTAGCTAAATTAGTAGTATATGCGGCAGATGTTGAACCAAAAGAAATTGTAGCTCATCTTCCAATTCTAGCTAAAGAGAAAGATATTCCGTGTGTTGAAGTTGATTCTAAACAAAAGCTAGGTCTTTCGGTTGGCATTGGAGTGAAAGCTGCTGCTGTAGCCATCATAGATGCAGGCGAAGTTAAAGCAGAAGTTGCCCGCCTGAAGGCAAAGTAGGAGTGAAACTTTATGGCAAAAACTCAAAAAACAAAAGACTCTCCTAATGAGGGGGGCAATGTTTCCAAACCTAGCAGAGTTTCTACGGATGCTCCGGTAAATGGATTAGTTGAGGAAATTATAGGTAGAACTGGCGCAAGAGGAGAGATTACTCAAATAAAATGCAAGGTATTGGATGGTAGAAACAAAGGAAGAAGCATGAGGCGAAATGTAAAGGGCACAATAAGAGTTGGAGACTTACTTACCTTACGCGAAACTGAAATTGAAGCGCGCAGGATACGGGGAAGCAGAGAGAGGAGAGGAGCTTAATGGTCAAATGCTTTTTTTGCGGCAGAGAAGAATCGCCTGTTAGAGGAGTGCATTTAATTAAAAATGATGGTTCTATACAATATTTTTGCTCAAGCAAATGCAGGAAGAACACTCTTAAACTTACAAGAGATAAAAGAAAACTTAAATGGACAGAATCCTACAGAATAGCCAGAGAAAAAATTGTTGAAAAATCAAGGCAAAAAGATAAAGCTGCTGAAACTGAAAAGAAAATTCCTGAAGTTAAGAAAAAGTGATTTTTTATGCCGGAAAACTTATTTTTGCCATAATTTGCCCCCATTAAAAGTTCGGAGCTTTATCGTCGGCAAATCTATTATATATTGCAGAAAGGTTTTTAAAGGATAGCCGTCTCGTTTAGACGTAAAAGGTGATTTATGGCTGATAAAGAAACAAGTTCTAAAGATTATAAAGCTGAGAATATCAAAGTATTAGAGGGGTTGGAAGGAGTAAGACTTCGCCCCGCTATGTATATAGGTAGCACGAGCAAGGCAGGACTGCATCATTTGGTATATGAAATTGTGGACAATGCTGTTGACGAGGCAATGGGCGGATATTGCGACCTTATTGAAGTATCCCTCAACAAAGACGGAAGTGTTACTGTTACAGATAATGGGAGGGGCATTCCTGTAGATATGCATCCAGTATATAAGAGGCCCGCTGTGGAAATAGCAGTCACAAAACTGCATGCAGGGGGAAAGTTTGACAAGTCAAGCTATAAGGTATCTGGAGGATTGCATGGAGTAGGAATAAGCGTAGTTGCTGCATTGTCTAAACTAATGCGTGTGACTATAAGGAAAGGAGGCAAAATATACAAACAAGAATACAAAATAGGCAAGCCGTTCTCCGACTTAAAAGTTATCGGAGAATGCGAGAAAAAAGACACAGGAACAGAAGTTACATTTTATCCTGATGAAACTATCTTTTCTACTACGAAATTTGAATTTTCGGTTCTTGAGACTAGATTCAGGGAAATTGCATTCTTAAACAAAGGAGTCAAGATAACGCTTAAAGATGATATAGGTGGGAAAAAAGAAGTATTTCATTATGAGGGAGGGCTTGTTGAATTTGTCAAGTGGGTAAACACAAACAAAGATGTTTTGCATAAGCCGGTTTATTTTGTCAAGGAAGAGGACAAGGTAATGGTAGAGTGCGCAGTGCAATACAATGGAGGATATCATGAGAATGTATTGAGTTTTGTAAACACCATCAACACTGTAGAAGGCGGAACTCATGTAATTGGATTCAAGACTGCCTTAACACGTGCAATAAATGATTATTCTAATAAAAACAAGCTGAACAAGGATGAGAATTTTACTGGCGAGGACGTTAGAGAAGGACTTACAGCAATAATATCTGTAAAAGTTCCTGAACCGCAGTTTGAAGGGCAGACAAAAACAAAGCTTGGAAATAATGAAGTAAAGGGAATAGTAGACAGCGTAACTATGAACTCATTGCTGATGTTTTTTGAAGAAAACCCCACAATAGCGCGCCGCATTGTAGATAAGGCGATGGAAGCGCAAAAAGCACGCAATGCCGCAAAAAAAGCAAAGGAACTTGTCAGAAGAAAGAACGCATTTAGCTTCGGCGGATTGCCTGGAAAGCTTGCAGATTGCTCAAGCAATAAAAAAGAAGAATCTGAACTATTTATCGTGGAGGGAGACAGCGCCGGAGGCTCCGGAAAAATGGCTAGAAACAAGGAATATCAGGCAATTCTTCCAATCAAGGGTAAAATACTGAATGTTGAAAAAGCAAATGCAGTAAAGGTGCTGTCAAATGAAGAAATTGCAAATTTAATTACTGCAATAGGCACTGGAATTACAGACCAATTTGATTTAGAGAGATTACGATATGGAAAGCTGGTCATTATGACTGATGCAGACGTAGACGGCGCACATATTCGCACGCTTCTTCTTACTTTTTTCTTCAGATTTATACCAAAAATAATAGAAAACGGCAATTTATATATTGCTGTACCCCCGCTATACAGAGTCAGACGCAGGGGAGACCATTATGTATATAGTGATGAAGAGTTGAAGAAAATTATCTCAAAATTAGGAAATAATATTGATGTACAGAGATTCAAAGGTTTGGGAGAAATGAATGCAGATCAACTATGGGAGACTACAATGAATCCAAAGACAAGGATGCTTAAGAAAGTTACAATTGATGATGCGGCTCTGGCAAATGAGACATTTTCAAAACTTATGGGTGATGATGTTGAGCCTAGAAGGCAGTTCATCGCAGAACGCGCGCACGAGGCGCAAATTGATATTTAACATGTCAGAAAAAAAATTTTGTCCAAAATGCAGGAGTGAAAATGTAGTTATCGAGGGCTCAATGATAGAGTTCTCTAGCGGGGCAATGTTTTGTAAAAATTGCGGATTTAAAGATGTTATTTTCCCAACAAAGGAAGAGATAATTAAAACCAGGTTAAAGAAATAAAAATGGCACCAAAAGACGCAAACGGAGAGAAAGAAGACAAGATTGAGCAAGAAATACTTGCGGATGAGCAGAAGAGAAGAGAAAAAGAACAG
>Ga0209212_1005956_pt1 | contig 14232 bp, 5 predicted proteins | sample RifGroC2_FD_183996 | JGI IMG/M metagenome (GOLD analysis project Ga0209212, IMG submission 183996) | Groundwater microbial communities from Rifle, Colorado, USA - Groundwater C2 (SPAdes) (version 2) | ecosystem: Environmental > Aquatic > Deep subsurface > Groundwater | place: Rifle, Colorado... | reverse complement strand
CCCGAGGCCGCCGACGATGAGGTCGTGGCCGGCGCTGCCGCTGACGGTGTCGTTGCCGGCGCCGGCGTCGATGCGTTCGATGTTGAAAAGCGTCGTGCCGCTCAGGTCGATGGTGTTGTTGGCGGCGTTGCCGGCGACGCTGTTGACCCCGGCGCCGCCATCGATAATCTCTACCGTCTGCTCGCCGCTGAAGAGATGGACGCGGATGACGTCGTCGCCGGCGCCGCCGACGATGGCGTCGATCCCGGCACCGCCCTCGAAGCTGTCGTAGGCGCTGTCGTTGCCCTCGACCAAAAAGGTGTCGTCGCCGCTGCCGCCGCGCAAGGTATCGACCCCGAGCCCGCCGACGATGAGGTCATGGCCGGCGCTGCCGTCGAGGGTATCGTTGCCCCCCTCGCCATAGAGGGCATCCTTGCCGTCGGTGCCGGTCAAAGTGTTGTTGGCACCGTTCCCCTGAAGGATCGCGACCGGGGCGGGGGTGACGGTCAACCCGGCCATCGCCGTTACGCCGCCGGTTGCGTCGGCGACGGTGTAACTGAAAGAGACCGCGCCGCTGAAACCACTGGCGGGTCGATAGATCCAGCTGCCGTCGCCATTGTCGGTCAGGGTGCCATAATCGGTGCCCAGGCCGGAAATGGTCAAGGTATCGCCGTCGGCGTCCGTGGCGGTGGCGAGGAGCTGTGCGGCGGTGATGGTCAGGCTGCCGTCCTCGGCCAAGCTCCCGAGATCGACCGCCGCGGCGACCACCGGCGCGTGGTTGCCCGGGACGGTCAGTGCCATCAGCGCCGCCGTGTCGAGTACGGTGCCGTCGGCGAAGACGACGCGCTCGATGGGGAGTTCGTTGGCACCGTAGAGGACCCGGATGCTGTCGCCCTGGTTGCCGTAGCCGATGACCAGGTCTTGGCTGTCGATGGCGACGCGCAGCGAGGTCGGATCGATCCCGGTGCCGAAGTAGATGGTTTCGTCGGTATTGGTACTGCCGAAGATCGTATCGAGGCCGTCCCCCAGATTGAAGGCATAACGGCAGTCATCCTCAGTATAGATATCGAGAAAGTCGTTCCCTTGGCCGCCGACATACAGCACCTTGCCGGTGCCGCCGTCGGTAATCATATCGTCGCCGGCGCCACCGATAATCAGCATCTCGCCGTTCTGGACGATCTCCTGCGGTTCGGTTGTCGTTGGCGGCAGGAACAGGCCGCCCTGACGGGCGACGATCTCGTCATGGCTGAGGACGCTGCCGTCGGCGAAGCGGTAGTTCTCGATGACGCCGCTCTCCCCCCGATAGATGGCAATGGCGTCAGTGCCGTCGCCGATCACGACCCTGAAGGCGGGGGCGTGGTTGCCCGCATCGGCCATTTCGAAGCGGATGTCGTCGGCAGTGATCCCGGCGCCAAAGGCGATGGTGTCGCTGCCGCCAAAATCGACCAAAATGTCGCTGCCGTCGCCGCGATTGAAGACATAGGTCGTCTCACCCCCTCCGCCGACCAGGAGGTCATTGCCGGCGCCGCCGGCGAGGGAGTCATTCCCCCCCTCGCCGTAGATGGCGTCGACGCCAGTTGTGCCGACCAAGACATTGTTGGCAACGTCCCCCTGGACGATTACAGTGGTGCTATCGAAGGGGACGGCCTGCGCCAGCAGCGCCGCACTATCCAGCACCGTGCCGTCGGCGAAAACGATTCGATCGAGGAGTTTGGTATTTGCGCCATCGTCTATCCAGAGGCGGTCCCCCTGGTCACCATAGCTGATGACCAGATCATGGAAGGTATAAGTGTACGCATAACCGTAGGTTTCGTTGTCACCGGAGTAGATGTCGGCGGTATAAGTGTTGATGGCGACGCGTAGCGAGGCGGGATCGATGCCGGCACCGAAGTAGAGAGTTTCGTCGGAGTCGGCCCTGGCGGAGATATAATCCCGTCCGTCCCCCAGATTAAAGACATAGCGGCATGTACCCTCCGAGAAAATGCCCAAATAGTCGTCTCCCTTGCCGGGGATAAACACCATTTCGTCTGTCCCGTTGGCCGAGATCACGTCGTCACTAACACCACCGATGGTCAGTATCTCTCCGATCTGGACGATCTCCAATGATGTCGTCGACGGTGGCGGGATAGCCAAGCCGTCCTGACGAGCGACGATCTCGCCATGGCTAAGGACAGTGCCGTCGGCGAAGCGGTAGTTCTCGATGACGCCGTCCTCCCCCTGGTAGATGGCGATAGTGTCGGTCCCGTTGCCTATGAACACCCTGAAGGCGGGAGCGTGGTTGCCCAGGTCTGCCATCTCGAAGCGAATGTCTTCGGGCGTTATTCCCACGCCGAAGACGATGGTGTCGCTACCGCCGAAATCGACCAGGTTGTCGCGTCCGTCGCCGCGATTGAAGACGTAGATGGTCTCCCCCGCCCCGCCGACAAGGAGGTCATTGCCGGCGGCGCCGGTGAGGGAATCATTTCCTCCTTCGCCATAGATGGCGTCAATGCCCACTGTCCCACTGAGAAAATTGTTGGCAATGCTTCCCTGAATTACCGTGGTCGGGATTGGTACAAACTCTTCCACCTGTATCATGGCAAACGTTGCCACGCCGGCGATTCCGTCGGAAACGGTGTAAGTGAGGAGCATCGTCCCCCCCGCCGTCCCGCTCATGGGGTGGAAGGTCCAGCTGCCGTCATTGTTATCAGTCAAAGTGCCGTAATTGTAGACTGACAGATTGGTGACGCTGAGGTTGTCGCCATCGATGTCCGTGGCGCCGGAGAGTAGCTGCGCGGTGGTGATAGTCAGGGTTTCGTTGTCTAGGACGGAGCCGAGATCAGTAAAAAAGGCGGTGCTCGGGGCATGGTTGACCCCGGCCACCATCAACCCGGCATTCGCCGCCACGCCAACGGTCCCGTCGGAGACGGTATAGCTGAAGTGGACTGCGCCGCTGAAACCGTTCCCGGGTCGATAGATCCAGCTGCCGTTGCTGTTGTCGGTCAAGGTGCCGGAATCGGTGGTCAAGTCAGTGACGTTGAGGTTGTCGCCATCGGCATCCGTGGTGGCGGCGAGCAACTGCGCGGTGGTAATGGTTCGGCTGCCGTCCTGAACCAGACTTCCGAGATCGACCGGGGCGGCGACTACTGGTGCATGATTGGCCGGGACGGTCTGTGCCAGTAGTTCCGCCACCGTGAAGGTGACACCGCCGTCGAAGACGATGGAATCGATGACCCCCTCCCCGTCGGTGATAAGGATGCTGTCGCCGGGGCCGTAGTCGATGCGTAGCGACGGGGTGGCGGGCGAGGATATGTTCGCCACCGTCTCGATCCGCACGGTACTCGGGTTGATCCCGACCAACTCGATGTGGCTGGCGACGCTGATATTGCTGGTGGAGATGATGTCCTCGCCGTCCCCGGCGGCGAAACGGTAGATGTCATCCCCGCTGCCGCCGTCGAGCAGATCGGCCCCCTGCCCGCCGATAAGCGTGTCGGCGACGTCGCCACCATAAAGCGAGTCGTTGCCTGTCCCACCATCGAGGATGTTGACGCCGCCGCCACCGATCAGGGTGTCGTTTCCCGCCTCACCGTACAAGGTGTCGTTGTCGTCACCGCCATAGAGATAATCGCGGTCATTGCCGCCGTAGAGGGTATCGTCCTTGCCGCCACCGTTGAGAGAGTCGTTGCCGTCACCGCCGTAAAGGGTATCGGCGCCGTCATTCGTCCCGCCAGCCAAGGTGCTGTCGCCGTAGAGGGTGTCATCCCCCGTCCCGCCGGAAAGCTGGTCGTCGCCGGCACCGCCGGTGAGTTTGTCAATGCCGTCGCTGCCGAGCAGGCTGTCGTTGCCGCTGCCGCCGATGAGCTGGTCGTTGCCGGCGCCGCCGTCAAGGGAGTCGTTCCCGACCCCCCCTTGGAGAAAGTCGACGCCACTGCCGCCGTTCAGGGTGTCTCCTTCATCCCCGGCAAAGAGTTGATCATTGCCGTCGCCGCCATCGAGACGGTTCACCCCGGTCCCGCCAAAGAGTTGGTCGTCACCGAGGCCGCCGTCAAGAGTGTCATCGCCGGCATCGCCACTGAGGTAATCGCTGCCGTCACCACCATTGAGAGTATCGTTATTGTCATCGCCGAAGAGGTAGTCGTCGCCGGCCCCGCCTGCAAGCTGGTCGTTGCCGGTACCGCCCTGGAGGGTGTCGTTGCCAATCCCGCCGTCGAGGCTATCGTCGCCGCTCCCACCGACGAGGGTGTCGTTGCCAACCCCACCGTAGAGCTGATCATTGCCGCCGCTGCCATTGAGGGTATCGTCGCCGTCGCCGCCGTCGAGGTAGTCGTCCCCCTGCTCGGCCAGGGGGGTGTCGCTGGCATCGCCAAAGAGTTTGTCGTTGCCGGCGCCGCCAAAGAGCATGTCGCTCCCCGCCGCGCCGGACAGGACATCGGCGCCGCTGCCGCCGTCGATCCAGTCGTTGCCGCGCCCGCCGTTGACCCAGTCGTCGCCGCCGCCGCTATAGATGACGTCGTTCCCGCCCTCGCCCGGATCGATGATGGCGGCGTGGCTGTAGCTGGTGGAATAGGTGCCGCTGCCGACGCTGCGGGTCGCCACCCAGTCGCGGCCGGCCGAGACCGTTTCGAGGTCGCCGTCGATATTGTCGTTGCCGGCGCCACCGATGAGGATGTCGTCGCCGCGACCGCCGAGGAGGAGATCGTTCCCGGCGCCGCCGACCACGGTGTCGTCCCCGGCCCGGCCGTCGAGCCATTCCCCTTGCAGGCCGCTGGCCGTCCCTTCGCCTTGCGCTACCGCCGCGCCGACGCTGAGCTCCTCGTCGGCGTACAGGCGGTCGCTGCCGAAGTTGGCCAAAAAGATGTCACGTTCGCTCCCGCCGACCAGGACGTCGTCGCCGTCGCCGGCCTGCAGGTTATCGCGCCCGGCGCCCCCTTCGAGGCGGTCGTTGCCGCCGGCCCCGCCATAGAGCAGGTCGTCGCCACCCAAGCCCTGGATGAGGTCGTTGCCGCCGGTGTCGCCGAGGGTGTCGTTGACATCTGCCGCGCCGACGAGGGTGGTGTCGGCGGTCGTTGCGGGGAGCGGCGCCTTCTCGAAAAAAAGACCGAAGTCGCCGCTCTTCAGCTCCGGGCCAAGATCGATGGAACCGCCGCCGGGGATGAGGAGTTTCCAGGTGAAACCCTGCACCAGGGTCAGGCCGTTATCTCCGTACCAGGTGTTGGTCGCTTCGGCTGACTGGAGGAAGAGGCCTTGGGCGTTGTAGGACTGTGTGCCCGTATTGATGCGAATGACGCCGTGGAGCAGGCCGTCGGCTTCGCGAGTTTCGATGATGGTGTCGTGACCACCACCGGTGATTATCTGGTAGAGGTCGTTTCCGCTCCCGCCGACCATGGTGTCGTCGTCACTGCCTCCGTCCACGGTATCCCGCCCCACCCCGCCTTCAAGGTAGTCATTCCCGCTTTCTCCAGCGAGGATGTCATCACCGGCAGCCCCATAAAGCCCGTCATCCTTGTTGCCGCCGATAAGCATATCGGCCTGCTCCCCGCCGAAGATAATCCGCCGCCGGTCTTCATACCCTCCGTCCGGATCGCCGAGGGAAAGGTTGAGGTGGCTGTTGCGATCCTGGAATTCGACCTCGGGGGCACCGTTGTCGGTGAAGGGGTTGCTCCCGTCGGCCAGGGCGTCGGCGGTCGCGACCTGTAGCTTCCAGTACAACATCTCGGCGCGATCGGCGAGCCAGGCGGCACTCAGCGAGCCTAAGCCGGTGGCAGGGTCGAGCAGGTCGAGTTCGCCGCTGCTGTTGTGGGCGGCGTAGAGGGAGGCGTCGCCGGTGACGGCGAAGGGGTTGAGTTGCTGGAGGGCGTAACGGAAGGCGATATCGGTCGCGGCGCGGGTAGCAATGACGTCGGCGGGGAGGTCGGCCAGTGCGATGATTTGCAAACCTTGGGCGGGGAGGGCCTCGCGGATCAGGTGTATCCGATTGTACAGAGCCTCGCGGTCGCCGGCTTGTGCCACGGTCAACGGTACAAAGTCGGCCACAAAAAGTTCGCCCAGATCGTTGACCAGACTCTCGAAGGTCCAGAGTTTGTTGCTGGTTGCTTCTTCAAAAAGCGGCTTGAGCGCAGCCAGAGCTTCGCTGGGGGTCGCGGTGCGAAGGCGATCGTCAAGGCGGATGAAGAGGTCGCACACCGCCAGAGCGTCGGTCATTTGGACTGATCCATGTCCAAGAACATTCGAGGCGCTCCAGCTTTCGATATATACCTCATTATGACTACCCTGTTGCACCAACCCCAAGGAGCTATTCATTGTCACCATTTCAGGCGCGGCGGAACCGAAGAGATTCTGTATCTTCGTGGGATCGAAGGCATCCGCACCGTCCAAGCGGGCAAAGAGGTTGTCGATGTTACTTTCGGCGTTTCCGCTCAAGCCGGGGAGCATGCCGGTCGGATAACCGGCGCCGTTGATGGTGACCGCCTCGGCGCCGGTCTCGGGGAAGAGACGGGTGAAGGCAACCGCCAAATGTCCGCCCAGGCTGTGGCCGGTAACGGTGAGGGGGACCGGGCCGGTCAACGCTCCGGCCCCCAGCGCCCGCTCATCGCTGAAAACACTGGTTGATGGTTCAAGTACCACCCGATAAACCTGTCCCGAAGGATCGTCGATAACGAGATCGGTACGCGCTCGCAGTTCGGTTAGATATGAACCCGATCCTTCCAAGCTGTTTGTATATGCGCGAAGCAGCTCGGTCTCTTGCACCAATAACACCAGCCGTGCTGCTTGGTAGCTTAGTCCCTCCGGCGTGTTGATGCGTTGCCAGTCGTTGTACATATCGACGATCTGCCCCATTGCTAGACCGTCAATGACAATGTCGCCAAGATCCGCTGCGATGAGATCTAAACCAAACTCTTCTGTGCCGCGAGCTGCGTAGACGTATTCACCACTTACCTTGTTTCTGAACAGTGTCGCCGAAAATCCGCTTTCGGTGTTTGGCTGGTGTGAAACGACCTCCCACTTCGCAACGAAGTCGGCGGCTTGAGCGGGGGAGAATCGCCCGGCAAAATCTGGGTCAATTAGCGCTTTTTCGACAGCGCTAGTCGAATAATCATTTTGTAATTTGTCAAATAATACATAGCTAGCTTCGGACAAAGACGCCATGTCATCGAACTTGCTCAGATCGCTCATTTCACTTCTCTCCCAAGTTGATGAAATTTATTTCTGAAATTGCTAAATTCACGTTGATATGGAACGCAAGAATCGGATTTAACCCAAAATTTTAGTACTTTCCAGTCGTCACCGCCCACAGGAAAAACACCATATCCTGATCCAACAATGGTTCGTTTGACCATAGTTTCATTTGTTTTAATATCCACAATGGCTTCTTGAGTAAGTCGCACAGGAAGAATTGACGCATGCTCCACTTGATCAATCCAGACAAACCTTTCATTCAGCTTATATCCTCGCGTGACACCAGTTTGATCGTATCGAGACAAACTATCCCGCCACGTTAGCGTCTCCGCCACCCCCGGATTCTCGGCCTTCCACTGTTCCGGAGTCTTGTAGACCCAGAAACCAGCCTTGGTGGCACAATAATACTTGTGCAGCAGCAGGGTCGGAATGTGGTCCCAGAAGACCAGCAGATACATGAGAAAACCGGCGGCGATCCCCCAACGCCAGACGCCGCGGCCGTTGCGTTTGGCCCAGCGCACCGTCCACATCACCACCCCTGCCGAAATCGCCAGATAAAGACCGAGAGCCAGCAACATCAACAAACCGATCATCGTCTATTCCTCCTGTTCAAGCGGCTTCAAGGTACCACGAAAAATGCGATAAACCGACGACCAGCACGTCGCTGCCGTCGATCCAGTCGTCGCCGCCGCCGCTATAGATGACGTCGTTCCCGCCCTCGCCCGGATCGATGATGGCGGCGTGGCTGTAGCTGGTGGAATAGGTGTTGTTGCCGACGCTGCGTGTCGCCACCCAGTCGCGGCCGACGGAGATTGTTTCGAGGTCGCCGTCGATATTGTCGTTGCCGGCGCCACCGATGAGGATATCGTCGCCGCGCCCGCCGAGGAGGAGATCATCCCCGGCGCCGCCGACCACGGTGTCGTCCCCGGCCCGGCCGTCGAGCCACTCGCCTTGCAGGCCGCTGGCCGTCCCTTCGCCTTGCGCCACCGCCGCGGCGACGCTGAGTTCCTCGTCGGCATAAAGGCGGTCGCTGCCGAAGTTGGCCAGGAAGATGTCGCGCTCGCTCCCGCCGACCAGGACGTCGTCGCCGTCGCCGGCCTGGAGGTTGTCGCGCCCGGCGCCCCCTTCGAGGCGGTCGTTGCCGCCGGCGCCGCCATAGAGCAGGTCGTCGCCGCCCAAGCCCTGGATGAGGTCGTTGCCGCCGGTGTCGCCGAGGGTGTCGTCGACATCTGCCGCGCCGATGAGGGTGGTGTCGGCGGTTGTCGCGGGGAGGATTGAATCGACCAGGGTGATGCCGTAATCGCCGCTGGTGAAACTTTCCAGCACCACCTGTTGGCCCTCGCCGAGCTGGATGGTGAAGGGGGAGTTCATGGTTGCCGTGGTGGCGGTGACGAGTTGCTGATACTGGCCGGTGCCGACCTTTTGCCAGACGCCGCCGTTGAGGACGTTGCCCTGTTGATCCTTGATGATGCCGAGGCGGTCCTCGTCGATGAGATGATTGATCCCCTCGCCGACAATGTAGGTATCCATGCCGGTGCCGCCGTAAAGCCAGTTTTCGCCGCCGCCACCGTTGAGGGTGTCGCCACCGGCGCCGCCGTAGATGATGTCGTTGCCGGCGCTGCCGGTGATTTTGTCGACCCCGCCGCCGCCGTCGATCTTGTCGATGTTGAGAACGATGGTCTGGCTCAGGTCGATGGTGTCATTCAAGTCGGTCCCGGCGATGGTGTTGTACCCGAGATGGCCATCGATGAATTCGACGGAGCTGGCCGGATTGAAGTCATGCACACGGATGGTGTCGTCGCCATCGCTACCGCGGATGGTGTCGATATCAGCCCCGCCGTCGAAGGTGTCGTAGTCGCTGTCGGTGCCGATGACGACGAAGGTATCGTTGCCGATACCGCCGGAGAGAGCATCTTGGCCCTTGCCGCCTTCAAGGTAGTCGTCACCCCCCAAACCTTGCAGCTTATCCTCTCCATCCATGCCGTAGAGGTGATCGTTACCGTCCCACCCGCCAAGCTCTTCACCAGCCGCCGAGCCGAATTTGTAGAAATCCCCCTGGCGGCTGTAGCTGTTGGCTTCGGCGGTCATGTCGGGATTGGTGAAATCTTCAAAGGTGATGCTTCCCTCCATCCGCGGCAAAGCACTCTTGTTGTAGCGATAGAAAAGAAAGCTCGCCCGGTCTTCGAACCATTGTGCCGAATAGTTCTCGACATCCAGAGAACCATCGTTAGGCACATAGCTTTGGCTCATGCCGGTGATGGCAATGGGACTCAATTGCAACAGGGCGAAGAGGGCCGCTGGATCACTTTTGGCCATGGCCGAAATCTCGGCGACGGGGAGATTGGCCAGCGAGACGATTGTTCCTTGCCCCCCTGCGGCGACGACGTTCTGCAGTTCGTAGAGGTTGGTGTAATAGATGTCGCGGTCGGTCTCGCTGCACGGATAGCTCTTGCCATAGACCGCCCCGGCGGCGGCGAGGGCCGATTCGAGGATGTTCTCGGTGTCACCGGGAAAAGCGTTGAGGATGCCGCTGATGGTTTCGATGCTCACCGAGGGGTCGATGGTGGCGAAGAGGCTGTAGACGGCGAGAGCGTCGGTTACTCCGGCAATGAAGTGAGCACCGATGGGCGATTGCGATTCAACGGTTAACACAATCGGTGGCGCGACGTAAAGGCCGACCAACGAAACAACATCGTCCGCGGCAACGATATTGGTGATGGACACTACGGCGGGAATGGCAATCGGAGTTCCGGGAGAAAGGGCGTTAACAATACCTCCGAGAAGATCGCCGTTGATCACTCCCGTCACTCCTGGGGCATTGTAGAGGTAGGTGTGCGCGACATCCGCCGGGATATCGAGCGCCAAATTGGTGGCAAGAAAACCGCCCAGAGAGTGCCCGGCCACCGTGAAGCCCGGCAGCAGGACATCGTTATCCAGCCACGTCTGTACCTGCGCGGAGAGGGCAGCATATTGCGCCTGATGTTCGGCAGTGCCGAGGGCTCCGATATCGATGACATCCGTGGCAATATCGTTCAGGTCGGTAATTTCAGTGCCTCTGGCCGCAAGATAGCGTTGACCATCGACGTTCTCGAACACCGTCGCCGACAGACCATTGCTGGTGACAACTTCGTGCGTTATTCCAAGCTCGTCAATCCACTCTATCGTCTCGCTATGATTGTATTGAGCAACGACCCGCCATTGACTGGCGAAGTTTTCGGCTTGGCTGAAGGTCATGCCAACTTTGAGCAATTCACTTTGACTTGGCTCACCCGTACTAAGAGTTGCATATGCAGCTTGCGCAAGTTCGGCTTGGACGTAGTATTCATTGATTTCATTCATGTCGCACCCCCGTTCCAATTTTGATAAAAACTTGTTTCTTCAAGTCTGAAATATCTGACTGTTCTGGGCAGCCGAATGAAGATTCATGCCATGGCCCAGGAATATCCCCACCGCGTCTTGCGTAGCTTGTTGCTTCACCAAGTAGCTTGTTATCCAAGTTTCTGAAAATCTCGAAATGAAGTCGCCATACTTCAGGCGACATTTTTTTGTAGTAGTAAATTTTTGAGTCATAGTGGTATTCCGTCCCCAGATTCACATCTTTCCCGGACGGAATTTTCACTACACCGTACTTGTCAAACCTCTCTCCCGGCAACTCCACCGTCTCATACACTTTAACCCCCCCATCCTTGGCGCACAGCTCCCGCACCTGGGCGTCGTAATACTCCTTCTTCCCCACCACTTCCCAGAACGCACCGCCAAACCAGACCAAGAAGAGCAGCACACCGATGACGATATGCACGATTTTCGGTGTTAGGTCGGTCGGTTTCCAGATCCGCCAGACGCGATAGATGATCCAGCCAGCAAGCAGCCAGATGGCGATCAGCGCCAGAAGGTACAATCCGCTCATGCTGCTTCCCTCCATTCTTGAGTATCGTTATCGTCGCCGGCGCCGCCATCGAGAAAGTCGTCACCCTGCTCGGCCAGGGGGGTGGTGGTTTCGTCGCCGAAGAGCTTGTCGTTCCCCGCGCCGCCAAAGAGAGCGTCGTGCCCCTCCTGGCCGAAGAGGACATCGTTGCCGCTGCCGCCGTCGATCCAGTCGTCACCGCGCCCGCCGCGAGCCCAGTCGTCCCCCCCGCCGGCATAGATGAAATCGTCCCCGCCCGCCCCCGGATCGAAAATATTCGACTGCCCGTAAGCGGTGGTGTAGACGCCGCTACTAACGCTGCGCGTCGCCGTCCAGTCGCGCCCGACCCAATCGGTGGCGAGGTCGCCGTCGATATTGTCGTTACCGGCGCCGCCGAGAATAATATCGCTGCCGCTCCCGCCGAGAAGGACATCGGTCCCCGCGCCGCCGACCAGGGTGTCGTCCCCGCCCCGGCCGTCGAGCCATTCGCCGGGCAGACCGCTGGCCGCCCCTTCGCCGAGCGCCACCGCCGCGCCGACGCTGAGCTCCTCGTCGGCGTAAAGACGGTCGTTCCCATAACCGGCCATAAGGATGTCGCGCTCGCTCCCGCCGACCAGGACATCGTCGCCGTCGCCAGCCTGCAGGTGGTCGTGCCCGGCGCCCCCTTCGAGGCGGTCGTTGCCGCCGCGCCAGCCGACGAGCCGGTCGTCGCCGCCCAAACCCTGGATGAGGTCGTTGCCGGCGCTGTCATTGAGGGTGTCGCTCTGGTCGGCAGCGAGCACGGCGGGAGCGGTCAGGACGTTGCCGAGATCGTCACTCCCCAACTGCCCCCCGTCCAGCAGCGGATCGACATCGATGCGCGCGAGGTCGCCGCCAATGGTGCGAGCGAAACCGGTTGCCGCAGGCGGTGCCTCGACCAAAGCAATGCCGTAATCGCCGCTGGTGAAATCCTCCAGCACCACCTGCTGGCCCGCGCCGAGCTGGATGGTGAAGGGGGAGTTCATGGTTCCGGATGTCCCGGTGGCGAGATGCTGATACGTCCCGTCCGCGCCTTTCTCCCAGAGACCGTTGAGGATATTGCCTTGCTGATCCTTGATGATGCCGAGGCGGTCTTCGTCGATGAGATGGTTGATCCCTCGCCGACGATGTAGGTATCCATGCCGGTGCCGCCGTAAAGCCAGTTTTCACCGCCGCCGCCGTTGAGGGTGTCGCCACCGGCGCCGCCGTAGATGGTATCGTTGCCGGCGCTGCCGGTGATTTTGTCGACCCCGCCGCCACCGTCGATCTTGTCGATGTTGAGGACGATGGTCTGGCTCAGGTCGATGGTGTCATTCAAGTCGGTCCCGGCGATGATGTTATAGCCGAGATGGCCATCGATGAATTCGACGGAGCTGGCCGGATTGAAGTCATGCAGGCGGATGGTGTCGTCGCCGTCGCCACCGCGGATGGTATCGATATCAGCCCCGCCGTCGAAGGTGTCGTAGTCGGCATCCGTCCCGATGACGACGAAGGTGTCGTCGTTGTCACCACCGAGAAGGGTGTCTTGGCCCTTGCCGCCTTCGAGATAGTCGTTGCCGGCATAGCCGTACAATATGTCGTCCCCGCCCATGCCGTAGAGGTGATCATCCTTCGATTGCCCCGGCAGGGTGTCCCCGGCATCGCTCCCAAAGGTGTAGCGGGCATTGTCAAACAACGTGGTGCGCTCTCCGGACCAGGCGTCCTTCTGTGTTGTGATATCGGTGTATTGAACGGGAAATGCTTCGTGGGATGGTTGATTGGAATGAATATGATGGTAAAGAAAGTGCGCGCGGTCCTCAAAATATTGGTCGGAGAATCCGGTGGGATCAAGACCTTGATAGGCCGGGAGGTTGGCGCCTTGGACGACAAAAGAATTCAGATGCACCAGGGCATAAAGCTCGGCCTTGTTCTCCGGTGACAGGGCACCGAGGGTCGCCACGTCCTTGTCGCCGAGGTTGAAGAGTTGCAGGTTGGTGGTGCCGGTCTCCGCTACCTTCTGGGCCATGGCCACAGTGTCAAGGGTGGCGAGGTTGCCGGCTCCGACGATTTCGCTCAACTCCAGCAGAAAGCGGCGCACCGGGTCGTCGCCGGGAACGAAAGTAATGCTTGCGGTCAAAGAGCTGTAGTCGTCTTGCGGGAAGAGGGTGAGCAAGTTGTTGAAGACGGCGATGCCTTGGTTGAGGGCGGTTATTCCGTGAGCAGAGTTTCCACCAAGTGAACCTCCGTCATAGTCCATGACCGGGTTGAAACTTCCGATGAGCCCGCCGACGATATCCGTGATCACGCCTGAAACGAGTTCCTGGTAATCCTTCCCGACGGTTACAACATTGACGTTCTCGGTGACGATTCCGGTCACACTCTGGGTAGAGTTGAGATATGCAGAAAATTTGGCCGAATCGACGCCGATAATAGCCGCCATGGTGTTCGCCCATTCTGGCGTAATCAGGCCATCGGGAAGGCTGGTGGGAGGAATGACACTCCGCCCGACAAGCTCGAAAATGTCGCCGATGGTGCTGGTTTGGAACAGATCATTGTCGGCGATGCCGAAGGGATTGTAACCATAGGCTTGCATGCCGAAGGTATAGCTGACCGCCGTGGCGATGGCGCCGCCCAGAGAATGGCCGGTTAGAGTGGTGTTCTCTTGGTTCATCCCTGGATAGAGAGCCATCAGCTCCTTGACGAACATGATCGCTTCCAGAAATTGGCCCGGAACGTTCTGCAACCCCATACCCAGTACGTCGGTCTGAATCAGATCACGCCAAGTTTCGACTACGTTGAGCACAACTTCCGTCCCCCGAAAGGCGAAAACGTATTGGGAGCCTTCGACGTTCGGATCGATCTTTTTCAGCAGCAACGCTTGGAAACCATTGCTGGATTCCGGGCTGATGGCGAGGACTTCGTAGCCGGGAAGATCCTCAATTGGCATACCAATTGATGTTGGACTTAAGTACGTGGGATCGTATACTTTCTCTGCAATTTCTCCCATGATTTCGATAGCTTCTTTGGATATTGTCATTTTCCCCTCCCTAATTGTTTATCCCGGTAATTATTCAAGTCTGGTTATCCACTCCGCTCAAGTTGACACCGGGGACAGCCTGAGAGCGAAGTTCGTTATTGGGGGTGAGCTCACCGCCCGTTGAATGATGCGCCAGAACCGCTTTCCGGCGGATTTGCTG
>Ga0209212_1005955_pt1 | contig 14235 bp, 16 predicted proteins | sample RifGroC2_FD_183996 | JGI IMG/M metagenome (GOLD analysis project Ga0209212, IMG submission 183996) | Groundwater microbial communities from Rifle, Colorado, USA - Groundwater C2 (SPAdes) (version 2) | ecosystem: Environmental > Aquatic > Deep subsurface > Groundwater | place: Rifle, Colorado... | reverse complement strand
CCCGCCGCACTTATGGCACTTTATTCCTTCTGGCATTAACTCTTTTACATCCTTATCAAACCATACATCTGCACCATTTTTATCCATGAGGCTTGCCACATGCTCACATATCTCTCTATTGAAGATTGTCTCTTTACATCCCTTACAGTAAAATACGGTTATAGGGACACCCCATGACCTCTGCCTTGATATGCACCAGTCAGGGCGGTTTTTAACCATCTGGTATATCCTTTCTTTACCCCATGACGGAATCCACTCCACTTTATTTATCTCATCCAATGCCCTCTTTCTCAGGTCATTTTTTCCCATTGAAATAAACCACTGTGGTGTTGCCCTGAAAATTACAGGTTTTTTACATCTCCAGCAGTGAGGATATGAGTGTTTTATCTTCTCCTCTTTAAGCAGATACCCTTCCTCTTTAAGCATTTCATTTATTGACTTATTTGCATCCCAAACCTTCATACCGCCGAAGTATGGGAGTTCGGGAACGAATTTCCCCTCGTTATCAACAGGGTTATAAATATCAAGCCCGTATTTAAGCCCCATTTCATAGTCTTCCTGCCCATGACCTGGTGCTGTGTGGACAAGTCCTGTCCCTTGGTCAAGGGTTACATGACTGCCTAAAATAAGGGGGGACTCCCTGTCCATAAAGGGGTGTTCTGCCACAAGCCCCTCTAACTCAGAACCCTCAAATGTATCTATTATCTCGTAATCCACGAAGCCAAACTTATCCATTGACTCTTCCATAAGGTCAATCGCCATTATTAGTACCTCTTCACCTGTATCTGCCGCACCATATTTGTAATCAGGATTTAATGCTATTGCAAGATTTGCAGGTAATGTCCATGGGGTAGTAGTCCAGATTACAACCGATGTATCCTTCTGCTCCAGAGAGGAGAATCTATCCTTACCATTTATCTTGAGAGGAAATTTTACATATATGGATGGGGATTCATGCTCCTCATACTCAACTTCAGCTTCAGCCAATGCGGTCTTGCATGTCGGACACCAGTGAATCGGTTTTAATCCTTTATATAATCCGCCATTCTCAATAATCTTTCCAAGTTCTCTTACAATATCTGCCTCATAGGAATAATTCATTGTAAGATATGGATTCTCCCAATCACCGAAGATTCCAAGCCTCTTGAACTCCTCCCTCTGAATCTTAAAAAATTTATCGGCATATTCACGGCAGAGTTTTCTTATCTGGGATTTGCCCATGCCCTTTTTCTTAGGGCCAAGTTCCTTGTCAACCTGATGCTCTATGGGGAGGCCGTGGCAATCCCAGCCGGGGATATAAGGTGCATCATAACCCTCCATAGTTTTGATTTTTACAATAATATCCTTTAGAATTTTATTTAAGGCATGCCCCTGGTGTATATGTCCATTGGCATAAGGGGGACCATCATGCAAAATATATTTTGGTTTACCCATGCGGGATTCCCTTATCTTGCTGTATATATCCATCCCCTCCCATTTTTTGAGCATCTCAGGCTCTTTTTGTGAGAGGTTCGCCTTCATTGGAAATTCCGTCTGAGGAAGATTTAAAGTAGTTTTATAGTCCATATAAATTCATAATAGCAAAATCCCATTATATTTCAAAATAAAATGGTAGAATTTTAATTGTATAAGAAATTATAAAATCCTTAGCCACCAAGACACAAAGTCACAGAGTTTTTAAAAGCGGTTTAAACGGTTTAAACAGTTTAAGCGGTTTAATCTGGTTTATTTCTCTGTGTCTTAGTGTCTTTGTGGCAGGTTATTGTTCTTGACTTTGAAATTTATTAGCATAATATACAAAAAGAATTTAAACCCAATATTTCCTTATGCTTGAGTGAGGGGTGCTTATGAGGATAAAAATTACCCTATCATCGGATGGAGCGGGTATTATTGACTTCAATTACCAGCACCAGATACAGGGATTACGGTGATAGTTGTGTGGTTATCAATACTACGAAAACACAGGAATTTTTCTCTATGAGAAAGATGGGTGTTTTATGCATATTTCTTCTTGTCAATGCAGTAGCATTCTTTTGCGTTTTTAACCCGTGGATTAAAGATTGGGCTGAACAGGGCATTGTATTGCTGGTTCTGGAGGCAGTCTTTCTTGTTTTAATAGGTGTGCCGGTATTTCTCTATCACTTTATCGGGAAGAAAAAGACATTCGGACAGAGTCTGTCTGATTCGGTAGAGTCAGTGCTGAATTTTCTTGTCGGCTGGGTATAACTCCTATGGGTGTAACTTATAGCCTCTTGAGATCGGTAACTTATATCATCCTTACCTCAGCAGTGTTGTTTGTTGGTTATGCAGAGCCATCCATTAATATCTTTACGACGTGGAATATTCTCCCGATTGTTGTCGCATTGATTATCCTCCACTATACGGATAGGGCAGTTGACAGCAGCCTACCAAAACAGTTGGGAATATACGGGTTTGTGTTTTTTACTGGAGGGGCTGTAGTTATTGCGCATCTGGCATGGCTTTTGGACTGGGGTAAAACAGCAACAGGTTCATCTACATCTGCGCTAATATTTGTAACACTTCCCATTCTTGCTCTGTTATCAGGTTGTATTGGCTGGTTTGTTGGGTGGTGTATAGGACTTATTCTCAACCGTCATGCAAATTAAGATTTTGTATTTTTAGCCTTAGTAGTTAATTGAACTAAAGTATCTTTTTTCCAGTTAATATCATCCCTCCTCGGGTAATCTATATTATAATGCAGTCCTCGGCTCTCTTTTCGTATCATGGCACACTGTATAATAATATCAGCGATAGTGGCAATATTCCTTAGTTCAATGAGGTCGCTCGTGATTATAAAATTCCAGTAATATTCCTTTATCTCATCAAGGAGAATATCTATCCTCCTCTTTGCCCGATTGAGCCTTTTGTTTGACCTGACAATGCCTACATAATTCCACATCGTTCTCCTGATTTCATCCCAGTTGTTTGATACGACTACCGATTCGTCACTGTCAACAGCATTTCCTATATCCCATGGAGGGAGTGAAATATCTTCGGATGTGGTTTTCTCCAGTTCCTGAACAGCCATCTCAGACGATGTGTGGGCAAATACGAGTGCCTCAAGGAGGGAGTTGCTTGCCAGTCTGTTTGCACCATGGACATCTGTGCAGGCAACCTCTCCTGCTGAATAAAGCCTTCTGATATTTGTCCTGCCATAAAGGTCAGTTACAACCCCTCCGCATGTGTAATGTGCGGCAGGAACTACAGGGATAGGAGTCTTTGTCATATCCATGCCGAGTGAAAGGCATTTTTTATATATTGTCGGGAATCTCTCCCTTACCCGATAGCCTTTTAAGTGGGTAACATCAAGATAGACACAGTCGTCACCGCTCTTTTTCATCTCATAGTCTATTGCCCTTGCAACGGCATCCCTCGGTGCAAGACAGCCCATAGGATGATAGTTTTCCATGAATGTCTTGCCGTCCTTTAGTCTCAGAATACCCCCCTCGCCGCGGACAGCCTCAGAGATGAGGAATGATTTTGCCTCCGGATGATACAAGCAGGTGGGGTGAAATTGAATCAACTCCATATTTGCAATCTTTGCGCCTGCCCTGTAAGCCATAGCAATACCGTCACCTGTGGCTATATCGGGATTTGATGTATAGAGATATACCTTCCCTGCGCCGCCTGTTGCAAGGAAGAGTATCTTTGAAAGAAAACTTATTACATCCCCTTTGTTTTTATCCAGCACATATGCCCCAATAACTACATCTGCATCACTCCCCATTGTGATATTTTTGTCTAATTTGCCTTTTGTGATGAGGTCTATTGCAATGTGATTTTCTAATATCTTTATATTGCTATTTTTCTTTACCGCATCTATAAGCGACCTTTCTATTTCAGCACCGGTAAAATCTGCTGCATGGACTATCCTTCTCTTTGAATGTCCACCCTCCCTCCCAAGGGCTAAGACATCACCATTATCCTCCCTGAATGAAAATTTGGCACCGAGTTCCATTAATTCCCTTACCCTCTCCGGGCCATTCTCTACCAGAAGCTTTACAGCATCTTCATTGCAGAGCCCTGCACCTGCCTCAAGGGTATCTTTGATATGCAGTTCATAGGAATCATCCTCTGCCATGACGGATGCAATCCCGCCCTGTGCATACTTTGTGCTTGATTCTTCACAATCCCTCTTTGTGACAATAGTGACACTCCCGTATTTGCAAACCTTAAGTGCAAAGGATAGCCCTGCAATACCGCTGCCGATTACCAAGAAATCTGACCTTATTTCCATAAAATCTATGATAGCAGAGAGGCCTATTCATTTTCAAATTGAAATTTCTATTGTTATCTGATTAAATAAGCCTTAAATTAAGTTTTTATAGATATAGGAAATTATATAGCCACGAAGACACAAAGGCACAAAGAAAGAATTAGGCTGAAGACTGAAGAAAGACAGGAGAAAAAACCTTCAGCCTTTTTTAACGCTTTGAGTCTTAGAGTCTTTGAGGCAGGTTTTTGTCCATATGAGTATTTTGATTATTGATGATTCGGTTGATAACCGCATGCTCTTTAAATATATCCTTGAGAATGCAGGATATGCTGATGTGCTTACAGCAGGCTCTGCACATGATGCCTTTAAGGTTCTCGGTATGGAGAATCCATCGGAGGCAGATTCAGTGGTTGACCTGATATTAATGGATATTATGATGCCTGAGATGGATGGCATTGAGGCATGCCGTCAGATTAAATCGGTAGAAAGGCTCAGGGATATTCCAATTATAATGGTAACTGCAAGGACAGAAGAGAAAGACATTGAGGATGCCTTTTCTGTCGGTGCGATGGATTATATAACAAAACCATTGAGGGGTATAGAATTACTGGTTCGTTCACGTTCGGCACTAAGCTTAAAGAAGGAGATTGATCGCCGTAAAAATCGTGAACAGGAATTGCTGAACTTAAACAGGGAATTGAAAAATTCTATTGAGACTATCAAGACCCTGCGGGGTCTTATACCCATATGTGCGAATTGCAAGAAGATTCGTGATGATAAAGGTTATTGGAATCAGATAGAGTCGTATATCCAGAAACATTCAGAGGCAGAATTTAGCCACGGTATATGTCCTGAATGTGCAAGAAAATTATACCCCGAACTTTACAAAGATTGATACAATTTTATCTTTTTGGTCTAATTGGTCTGATATGAGCGGAGGGGCGGGGTTTCTGGTGTGGTTGTGATTGAATTTTCTCTTTTAAATCATGGAGTATCCTGTTGGCATCCATGTTTATCTCATTTGCCAATTTTAGTTTTTCGGGCTGGTGTTCACCAAAAATAAAGTCTGTATATAATCGGGTAGCCTTTGCCTTTAGCACTATACCCCTTTTTAGCATCTGGTGTTTTTCAGCCTTTTCTCCTGGAGGTTCTATGGAATTTAGTATCTGGGTCATTATAAGATAACGTTGATGCAGTTTTTTAAACATCTCAGGTTTTAATTCACTGACCCTTCTATTATTTATCATCTCAGCCAGCTCATTAGTCTTTTTGCTTATGAATATCGCCTCTCTTATTATCTCAGGGACTTTACCTCTAAATTTTTGCTCATCAAAAACTATTGGTGCTGATTCCTTTGGGTTGGAGAGGAGAACTATTGCATTAATTGATATACGGTAAAGTTTTTCTTTGTCATCCTTATTTTCATTCAATATCCTGTATGTCTTTACATAGCCTTTGCATCTTGTAGCCACCTCATCCCTGACAAGTGCATACTCCTGCACCTCTGTTTCCACACTTACAAGAACGCCTTTTGCCTGCTCCACTGCAATCCTCAGTGCATCATCAATGGCTGACCTCCTTGCATCTGCTACATCCTCTTTTAGTGACCCAACACCATCTACTGTAACCTCAATTGCATCCTCCTCATTCTGTCCCGTCCCTTCCTGTTCAGTATTGGCAGTTAAAGGATATAAAGCTATAAAGAGGGAAAATAAAATAAAAATTGCTTTTTTCATAATTATGCTTACTGAATTATGCTTACTGAATTATGCTTACTGAATTATGCTTACTGAGTTGCTAATCGATTGGTAATTTAGCAGATATTGTGCATTATGGCAATAGTTGTTTTGCATAGTTGTTTTGCTATCCAAAAAAATCCTTGATTTAACTATTTTGTTATGTTAAAAAATAAAGATACACTTCTTGCCCCACAAGAATGTTAAATAATTTATTGTTTGTGAGGCTTTATAGCCAGAAGGAGGTAAATTTATGAGACCGTATGAGAGTATATTTGTTTTAAGGCCCGACCTTAATGATAAGAAGGTTGACGAGCAGACAGAGAAGGTGAAGGATTTTATTGAGAAGAACGGCGGGAAGGTAATTGTTGTTGAAAAGTGGGGGAAAAAGAAGCTTGCCTATATTATAAAGAAGAACAGATTTGGGATATATGTTCTTCTTCGCTTTGAATCGGAACCAGCCTTGATATCTGAGTTACAGAGAAACTACAAGCTTAATGAAGATATCATAAGATATATGACGGTTATATATCAGGAGTGCGGAAAAAAGGCTGATACCCCGGCGGAAGGTTCTGAGCCTAAGGGGACAGAAGATATTAAAGAGGCAGATGAGGACATAATGGAGGAGGCTGTATAATGGCAAGCCTGAACAAGGTTTTTCTGATGGGTAATCTTACAAGGGACCCTGAACTCCGCTATACCCCTAATGGTTCAGCAGTGGCAAGTTTTGGACTCGCTATTAATAGGAAATATAAGCAGGGGGATGCGGTCAAGGATGAAACCTGTTTTGTTGATATTACAGTATGGGGTAAGCAGGCTGAAAATTGTGCCGAATACCTAAGTAAGGGAAGAGGGGTTCTAATTGAGGGGAGACTCTCCTATCGCTCATGGGAAACAGATGAAGGGCAAAAGAGGAGTAAACTTGACGTTGTAGCAAATAATGTGCAGTTTCTCCAGAGGGCGGGAGAGAAGCCTGCTGCTCAAAGTTCAGGTGTGGAAGAAGCAATCCCTGAAAAAGAATCTGCAGAAGACGATATACCATTTTAATAATTTCAAATTTAAAATCTCAAATTTTATTGAGGGAGGTTAGATGCCTAAGGAAAAGAAGGTAAGACGAAAGAGGGTTCAATTTATTGTAAACAGGAATTGTAGATTTTGTGCTGACAAGATAGATTATATAGACTATAAAGATATTAAAACCCTTAAAACCCTTGTTACAGAGAGGGGTAAGATAGTGCCAAGCAGGATTTCTGGAAACTGTGCAAAACATCAGCGTCAGCTTAATTATGCAATTAAGAGGGCGAGGAATATTGCCATCTTGCCATTTACTGTGGAGAAATAATATAAAAACAGGTTAAGGTTGAGGTTAAGGCTGAGTAAAAAATTTCAACTTTGACCTATCTTTGAAATTTGGGGGTAAACCATGAGAATAATATTAAAAGACGATGTGAAGGGTCTTGGAGGTATGGGACAGGAGGTAGATGTGGCAGGAGGTTATGGAAGGAATTATCTCATACCGAAGGGATTAGCGATGGCTGCTACTGTCGGCAATCTAAAGACATTAAAGAATGAGATCAGCCAGAAGGGAAGAAAGATTGCAAAACTGAAAGGGGATGCAGAGGAATTGGCTAAACGGATAGAGAATATTTCTTGCAGGCTTGCTAAAAAGGCAGGGGAGAGTGATAAGCTCTTCGGCTCTGTTACATCTCAGGAAATTGCAGACCAGCTCAAAAAAGAAGGGTTTGATATTGATAAAAAGAAGATAGATATAAATGCACCAATAAAGAATCTGGGAATCCATTCTGTCTCAATAAGAGTTTATCCTGGTGTTGCTGCCAATCTTAAGGTTGAGGTGGTTAAAGAATAAAAGTAGGTAGTAGGCAGTAAGCAGTAGGCAGGAAACACTACTTATTGCTTATTTGCTGCTTACTCCTTACTGCATACTGCTTACTATTTTATAAAGATGGCAAAAAGTGATATCTCTCCAACCCAGCTCCCTCCTCAAAACATAGAGGTAGAGAAGTCTATCCTCGGTGCTATACTTCTGGAAAATGAGGCATTGCCAAAATCACTGGAGGTGCTCAGGGATGAGAGTTTTTTTTACAGGGATTCCCACCGCAAGATTTTCGCTGCAATAATAGACCTCTTTGAAAAAAATCAGCCTGTAGATGTAATGACCCTCAATGAACAACTGAAGAAGAAAAATCAGTTGGAAGAGGTGGGCGGCTTGGACTATCTTGCCTCGCTTGTGGCATCAACCCCGACCGCAGCAAATATCCAATATCATTCAAGAATAGTAAAAGAAAAGGCAATACTGAGGAAGCTGATATCAACATCTACAGAGATACACAACAGATGTTATGAAGATACGGAAGATATTGATGAGCTTCTGGATTATGCAGAGAAGCAGATATTTGACATATCAGAAAATAAAATCTCCCCGAGTTTTGCAAATATAAGCCAGGTTGTAAATGAGAGCTTCATTACTATTGAAAAGCTCTTTGAAAGGAAGGAGCTTGTTACAGGCCTTCCGACTGGTTTTATTAAATTTGATTCTATGACTGCAGGGTTTCACCCCTCAGACCTGATTATAGTGGCAGGAAGGCCGTCTATGGGTAAAACGGCATTCTGTATGAATATAGCCGCCCATATTGGAGTAAATAAAAAAAAGACTATAGCCATATTCAGCCTTGAGATGTCCCGTGAACAGCTTGTTATCAGGATGCTCTGTTCAGAGGCAAGGATAAATGCCGGCAAAGTGAGGACAGGGTATCTTTCAAAATCTGACTGGCCTGACCTTACAAGGGCGGCTGGCCTTCTTTCTGAGTCATCAATATTTATAGATGATTCTCCTGCCCAGTCTGTCCTTGATATAAGGGCAAAGGCGAGGAGGCTTCAGGCTGAAAGAAAGGGGCTTGACCTTATTATAGTGGATTATCTCCAGCTTATGAGGAGCAGGGGGAGGGTGGAGAACAGGCAGCAGGAAATTTCTGATATTACAAGGTCTCTGAAGGCGCTTGCAAAGGAGTTAAAATTGCCGGTAATTGCCATATCTCAGTTAAGCAGGGCACCCGAACAGAGGACAGATAGAAAACCTCAGTTGTCCGATTTGAGGGAATCGGGTGCAATTGAGCAGGATGCAGACCTCGTTATATTTGTTTACAGGGAGGAGTTTTATAAAGAGACCCCTGAGAATCAGGGTGTGGCAGAGATTGTTATTGGAAAACAGAGGAACGGTCCTACTGGAACGGTTCCTCTTGCGTTTTTTAAAGAATATACAAGATTTGATAACCTTGCCGACGAAAGGGAAGAAATCCATGGAGAGGCTGCATGAGTAATGTCAGGGCACCTGCAGCAGCAGGTCGTCAAAAGCCTGCCCTGAACGAAGTAGAAGGGTCAGAATTCAGAACTAAGTCTTCAATCTTCAATCCTCAATCTTTTATTTCAAAATCCCCTACCTTTGCCGAGATTGACCTAAATTCCTTCTCCCATAATTTAAAGCTGATAAGACTTAAGGTTGGCAGAGATAAAAAGATTATTTCTATAATAAAGGCAGATGCTTATGGACACGGTGCTGTAGAAATTGCAAAAAGGGCATCTGTTAGCGGTGCCGACATGCTTGGTGTCAGTACTGTTGGAGAGGGTATTGAACTGAGAGAGGCTGGAATTGAGTCTCCGATTTTGGTGCTTGGCGGCTGTCCGAAAGAAGATGCAGAATGGATTGTCTCTTATAATCTTAAAAGTATAATCTACTCTTATGAAGCGGCACTCAGCTTGTCAAGAAAGGCTGAGAAGATGGGTAAGGTTGTAGATGTCCATATAAAAGTGGATACAGGGATGGGAAGAATCGGCATACAGTCAGATGAAGTTAGGGAGTTTGTTGAAAAAGTAAGCCCCCTTAAAAATATACATATTGAAGGAATACTAACTCATTTTGCCACTGCCTATGAAGTGAACAGGGAGTTTACTGAAAGGCAGATAAAAACCTTTAAAGGGGTTATAGAAGAGCTAAGGCAGGATGGATATAGTTTTCCCTATATCCATGCCTCTAACAGTGCTGCTATTTTAAATTATCCTGAGTCTTATTTTAATACTGTAAGGCCCGGCATAATACTCTACGGCTCACTTCCATTTGATTTTTCAGTGAAGGATTTTTTAATAAAGCCTGTAATGAGCTGGAAGACATCTATTGTCCATCTTCATAATACTCCGGAAAAAACAGGAATAAGTTATGGTAGAAAGTTTGTTACAAAGAGAGACAGTATAATAGCAACTATACCTGTAGGCTATGCCGATGGATACAGCCGCTCCCTTTCAAATAAGGTTCAGGTGCTTATTGGTGGGAGAAGGGTTAATCAGGTTGGGACAATATGCATGGATATGTGTATGATAGATGTAACTGATTTACCAGATGTGAAGGTTGGAGAAGAAGTTGTATTATTGGGAAGACAGGGGGATGAGGAAATCAGAGTTGAGGAGCTTGCATCTTTAGCAGGGACGATTCCATACGAAATTTTTTGTTCCATTGGGAGAAGGGTGAGGAGAATATATAAATTTTAGATTTACGAATTACGATTTACAATTTAAAAATCCTTAATTTAAAATCGTAAATCCAAAATCTTAAATCGTAAATAATTTATGTTTCGTTTATTTGAAATTATAGGAAATAGGTTTCTAAAATTTGTGGAAGAGGGCGGAAAACTTTTTATTATTTTTTTTAAGACCCTCCTGTGGACATTTCGTCCGCCTTTTAATTTTAAAAATATCCTTAAACAGATAGAGGAGGTTGGCGTGAACTCCATCCCTGTTATCATGATAACAGGGGCATTTACAGGAATGGTCTTATCACTCCAGAGCCATACCGGATTTAAGAGGTTCGGGGCAGAGACATTTGTGGGGACTGTGGTTGCACTTTCCATAACAAGGGAGCTTGGTCCTGTTCTTTCAGGGCTGATGGTTTCAGGGAGGGTTGGCTCTGCCATGGCGGCAGAACTCGGCACTATGCAGGTTACAGAGCAGATAGATGCCCTATACACACTCGCTACAAACCCTATAAAATATCTCATTGTTCCAAGATTCCTCGCTACAACTATCATAATGCCTATACTTACCGTGTTTGCAGATATAATTGGGATAATAGGGGGATATATGGTCAGTGTTTATGTCCTCGGCAGTAATCCTACAATATATGAAAGAAGGACATGGGATTTTTTGGAACTGAATGATGTTTACAGCGGCTTACTGAAGGCAACGGTCTTCGGGATGATAATTGCCATAGTCAGTTGCTATCAGGGCTTTAATACAGAGGGTGGTGCATCAGGTGTCGGCAAGGCTACTACAAAGGCAGTTGTGTTGTCATCACTGCTAATTCTTGTAGCAAACTACTTTATAACAGCACTGATGTTCTGACAGGACTTACAGCAAGGCATTAAAAATATCTGAATTTTCCCTTATTTTATAGTATTCTCCAGCATTTTATCACTTCTAAATTATTACCTATTTTTAGTCACTTTGCATCTTTGCGTTAAAAATCAGGTTTTTGTTCTTATCCAGATTTTAGAACGCCGGTAATTTTGATTGAGAATTACCTGATTGACAATTACCTTGACACAATATAGCAAATTTGCTATTTTTAGCATAAATGGAATTTACCATAAAGTATTATGAAAAAGAAAATAAGGAGAAACCGGTTGAAGATTTTATATCATCACTGGACATTAAAATGCGACAAAAGGTATTTTCATACATAGTGATGTTAAAAGAGAAAGGCTGGTTGCCATTTCCATACACAAGTCATATTGAAGGGAAGATATGGGAGCTAAGGATTAAATATTCATCTAACATCTATCGGATATTATATTTTATGCATACCGGCAGGCAAATTGTTTTACTCCACGGTTTTGTAAAGAAGACCCAAAAGACTCCGAGAGGAGAGATTGATATAGCAATAAAAAGAATGAATGACTTTATAGGGAGGGATAGATAATGATTAAGGCTAAAAAGACTAATTTTGATAGACATCTTAAAAGGGAATTGAAGAATCCTAAATTTGCAAAAGGGTTTTATGAGGAATTAGAAAAAACACAGCTTGCTATAAAGATAGCAGAGGCGAGAGAAAAAAGAAAAATGACTCAAAAACAACTTGCTGAAAGGATCGGGACCTCTCAATCTGTGATAGCACGAATAGAGAACCCAAGTTATGACAGATTTACAATTAGGACATTAAGAAAAATTGCAAACGCCCTTGATGCTAATTTAGAAATTTCTTTACATGATAGGAATGTATAGATAAAACAGCAGAGGAGAAATAATTGATTATCATTAAAGAGAGGAGAAGCCATGAGAGTAAGAGACATAAAAATATCTATTAAATCCGATGAAGATATTTTTAAAGAGGTTAAAGGAGTATGGGAGAAGATTGAAAAAGGGGAGAAGGTAAAAAAGCATGAGGGTATCTCTTTTGAGAGTATTGATGATATGAGGAAAGTTTTAACAGAGGAGAGATTGAGAATACTAAAAACTATTAAGAAAGAGCATCCTCAGTCTATCTATGAGCTTGCAAAGATGATTCATAGGGACATTAAAAATACTTTTGATGATGTTCAATTTCTTGCACAGGCAGGGCTTGTAGAGCTAAAGAAAACAAAGGACGGCAGAGAGAAGACAACCCCTCTTGTTAATTATAATAGGATACTTTTGGAAATACAGGTTTAACAGAGAAGGAAAATGACTCAAAACACCTTATAAAGAAAATTGAGGATACAAATCCATTAATTGAATGGATTGTTGAAAAATTAAAAATTAGAATAGAATAAGATTTCTAAAGGCTTAGAAATTAGCCTCATAATACACACTTTTTGTTTCTTTAGTTAAAAAGTTGAAAAGGCATTGATAAAGGTATAAAGAGACCACAAGTTTTTCTACTCCAAGATATTTTAGTTTACCAAGACAGCTTGTCCCTTCTCTGAAAATATTTGTAGAATCTGTCCAAATATACTGCTAAACTTATTCTCCATGGGAAGCCTCCTTTCAGGTATTGTTTTATCTCAACCTAAATATTACCTATTCGAGACTTCCTTTCATAGTTTGTTTTTGACAGATGTGATAAAGTTTGTAAATAAAAAAAGCAACTTTTAACTTTATGAACTCTATAGCTGATACTAAAATCAGTGTTCAGGATGTATATAAATCTTTTGGCGGCAACCATGTCCTGAGGGGGGCGTTTCTTGATATAAGAAAAGGGGAGAGCATGGTTGTTATAGGCGGAAGCGGGACTGGAAAGAGTGTCCTTATTAAGTGTATTATAGGGCTGTTGATGCCTGAGGGTGGTAAGGTATATGTTGACGGGCAGGATGTTACCTCTTTGAAAGAGAGGGAATTGAATGAACTTAGAAAAAAATTCGGTATGCTTTTTCAGTGGGGTGCCTTGTTTGATTCAATGCGGGTTTGGGAGAATGTAGGTTTTGGTTTGAAACAGCATACGAAGTTAAGGGATAGTGAGATAAAGGATATTGCAATTGAGAAACTTAAGCTCGTCGGCTTAAAAACTGTAGAAAATCTCATGCCGTCAGACCTTTCAGGCGGTATGAGGAAGAGGGTCAGTTTAGCCCGGGCTATTGCAATGGAGCCTGAGATTCTTTTATACGATGAACCGACAACCGGGCTTGACCCTATAATGGCAGATGTGATAAATGAGCTTATCATTCATTTAAGGGAAAGAATAAAAGTTACATCAATTGCAATTACGCATGATATGGTAAGTGCCTATAAGATTGCAGACAGGATTGCCATGCTTTACAAGGGGAAGATAATAGAAATCGGGACGCCTGACGAAATAAAAAATTCAAAGAGTGAGATTGTCCAGCAGTTTATCCATGGGAGGGCAGAGGGACCTATAACAAGAGAGCAATGAGCAATGAGTGAAAAGCAATGAGGAAAAAGACTTATTACTCATTGCTCGTTGCTCATTGCTATATTTTAAGGAGGGAGGTTTTATGGGCGGAATGAAGACGGAGGTTAAGGTTGGTATATTTGTAGTTCTTGGCATTTTATTTCTGGCATATATGACAGTGAATATAGAGAAAATTCAGGTTGGGGGCGAGAGGGGATATAATGTGTATGCAATAATGGATACGGCACAGGGATTGGTTAAGCATACTAATGTCAAGACAGCAGGCGTGGAGATAGGAAAGATAACAGATATTTCCCTGACAGACAGAAAGGCAAAGTTGACAATAAATCTCCCCCATCATATAAAACTGC
>Ga0209212_1005950_pt1 | contig 14241 bp, 14 predicted proteins | sample RifGroC2_FD_183996 | JGI IMG/M metagenome (GOLD analysis project Ga0209212, IMG submission 183996) | Groundwater microbial communities from Rifle, Colorado, USA - Groundwater C2 (SPAdes) (version 2) | ecosystem: Environmental > Aquatic > Deep subsurface > Groundwater | place: Rifle, Colorado... | reverse complement strand
CCCATGCTTCTTGCGGTGCCGGCAACCATTTCTTCCGCCGATTTTGCTGTTGTTGAATTTAAATCAGGCATTTTAATTTTTGCAATTTCCGCAATTTGCGCTCTGGTAACTTTTCCTACTTTTGTTTTGTTAGAAACAGCAGAGCCTTTTTCTAAACCGGCGGCTTTTTTAATTAATTCCGCGGTTGGAGGGGTTTTAAGAGTAAAACTGAATGATCTATCTTCATAAACAGTAATTTCAACAGGAATTATGTTACCTGTTTGATCAGCGGTTTTAGCATTGTACTGCTTGCAGAATTCCATAATATTAACACCGTGCTGACCAAGAGCCGGACCTATCGGAGGTGACGGATTAGCTTTTCCGGCTTGAATCTGCAATTTTATTTTGCCCATTACTTTCTTTGCCATTTTAAATTTCCTTTATCTTACTGTCATTGCGAGGAGGCACAAAGTGCCGACGTGGCAATCTAATTAACCTTGTTTTTGAATTTGATTATATTCAAGCTCCACAGGAGTTTCCCTGCCAAATATTGAAACATTTGCCCTGATTTTTTCTTTATCGGGATAAACTTCCGTAATTGTTCCCGAGAAATCAGCAAACGGTCCGCTAATAATAAGAACTGATTCACCAATTTGAATATCGAGTTCAACTTTTTTAGGCTGAGCTTCCGCCTTGTAAATAATTCTTTTAATTTCCGCATCGCGCGCGGGTATTGGTCTTTTCTCGGCTCCGACAAATTTTGTCACACCGGGCGTATGTCTTACCACATACCAACTGTCATCATCCATTATCATTTCTACAAGAACGTAGCCGGGGAAGATTTTTTCTTCTTTTTCTGTACGTTTATTATTTTTCACTACGGTTATTGCTTTTTGAGGCACTTCAACACGGAAGATTTTATGTCCGAGGTTCATATACTCAACACGTTTTTCAAGGTTAACTTTAACCTTATTTTCGTGTCCCGAGTATGTATGAACTATGTACCACCTTTTTTTAAATTCTTTTTGATTCATCGTTTTACCCATTATTTATTTTTTATCTTGATTATCGTCCTTGGTTTAATTACCAAAATTTAAGTTGAGTGGACAGGAATTAATAACTTAAATAAAAATCCGAAAAGTTCATCATAACCGAAAACAAGAGTTACAAAGAAGAAAACAACTACTAAAACAACAATTGTTTCAACGATTACCTGTCTTTTGTCCGGCCAGGTTATCTTTCCCCATTCAGCTTTAACGCCTTTAAAATAATTCGAAAGATTTTCTTTAAAAGTTGGTTCTGCTAAATTTTTTTTGCCGGCTGTACTCATGTCAACATTCCTTTTTATCGTTATCCTCTAATAGAGAGATTTTTTACAAATCGCGCCCTGTAGGACTCGAACCCACGACATTCGGCTTTGGAGACCAACGTTCTACCAACTGAACTAAGGACGCATTCAAGTTGAAACCTACTTGGTTTCCTTATGTGCAGTGTGTTTTTGGCAGAAAGGACAGTATTTTTTTAGTTCTATCCTGCCTGGTGTGTTTTTTTTGTTTTTTCTGGTTGTGTAGTTGCGGCGTTTGCAGTCTGATTCCCCGCAAGCTAATATTACCAGTCTGTCATTTCTTTTTAATCCCATTGTTTTATACCTTTTTTTAAAGCAATTTAAAGCAGGGTACCATGCCCTGCTATGTATATTTTATAACAAAAATTTTATTTGCAAAGGGAAAGTTTTATTTTTTAATTCTATACAGGAGATAAGTTAAATTGACTATCTAAAGTTTGATTATTTGCATTCGTATAATCATTAAAAACCTTTAATGCATAGAAAAAATATTTTCCTTTTATAATATTATATGATGTAGCTTCTCCTAAAGAAGATGGCTGTCCTGTTTCGATACATTCAAATTTAATAACACCTAAATCCCTAAAATTAACCATTACCTGTAGAAGCATTATATGTATTCCTTTTCTTTCAGGAATATAAATATTGGAAATTTCCTCTTCTGTCAAATCTTTTATTAGAGAATTGAAATCATATTCAACAGAGTCCTTATTCCCTTCCAAAATTTGTATTAATCTTTGAAAATTTTCAATAATTTTAGTATTAAAAAATTTATTACTTTCAAAAGATATGATTTTTTGTGTATATTTTTGAAAAAAATCTATATCTTTATTTTTAAAATCAATTTTTAAACAATCGCCAATATGGTCAATTAAAATTTTTAAATCGTCAATATCGTTTCCACATATACCTTTACGCAAGTTAAAAGGAATTGGCAATTTATCAGGTTTAATTCCAGAATGACAAAAAGGAATTAATGAAATAGGTCTTAGCCATCCGGCTCCAAATTCAAAATTTATCCAGGGTCTTTTTATCGAATCTGGACTACAAACAATGATTTCGGCGGAACATTTGCTCAAATTTTCAATTATTACATCTATATTTTTACTTCCAAGCGGAATACTTGTCTTATCAGAAGAAACAAAAACATTGATTTTGTTTTCAAAAGCTTCATTGATTAAATCCTTAATAATAAAAGCTATTTCTTTTTCTTCAGTTATATGTGAAATAAAAACATTATATTCTGTATTATTCATATGAAAATAATCCTATAAATTTAATCAATTATTATAAATCATCTTATCAAAAACAATTAAAATCACTAAATCTCTTTTAAAGGAGTATTTGTTTATAATGGACTTTCAGTCCAAACCAGAGTTTCTTTTCTTTACTTGTCTAAAGAAAAGAAACCAAAAGAAATGACAGCCCTAAGCTTCGGTTTCTATATTTCTACCCTGCTCACGATTAAAGCTTACAAATGTCTAAGCTCGCAAACTCGCCTGCTTTGGCAGGCTCAAACAAGTCTAAGCTCGCAAACTTGCCTGCTTTGGCAGGCTCAAACAAGTGCTCGCATGCATTTATACGCAGGGTGAAATATTACGAAACCTACACAAAGGGCAAACGGGGGAGTTTGAGGGGGATACCCCCTCGACTGTGTTGACCCTTTGGGTTTTTAGTTTTTCTTTCTTTTGGTTCCGTTTTCTTTCTTTTGACGTCAAAAGAAAGAAAATGAACTGGGGTGCAGGGGTAAAACCCCGCTATAAATTTCCTCTTAAATTAACAAATTTGCAGTTTTTTCAAATAAGTTTTAAAATTTTGTTATGAATAACAATACAAAAAAAGTTACCCCCATAAATAAACCCCTGAAAGGCAACTTCAAAGTGCCTTCCGACAAGTCAATTTCGCATAGAGCAGCCATGTTTGCTTCTCTAGTAAAAGAACCTGTCCTGATTTCAAACTTTTCACTTGGGGCAGATTGCATGAGTACTCTGGGAGTGCTTGAAAACCTGGAGGTTAAAATAGAATTTCAATCAAAAAACAGCTTGATTATAGACAATCGAGAAGGCTTTAAAGAACCAAAAAACATTCTTGATGCGGGAAATTCTGGAACGACAATAAGATTAATGTCGGGAATTTTGGCAGGACAGGATTTTTATTGCGTTATGACAGGCGATGAAAGCTTAAGAAAAAGACCAATGGCAAGAGTAATAAATCCCCTTCAAGAAATGGGCGCAAATATTTGGGCAAGAGATAATGACACAAAAGCCCCTGTTTCTATAAAAGGCGGGAGATTACAGGGAATTAACTATAATTCGCCTGTTGCAAGCGCACAAATAAAGTCAAGTATACTTCTGGCAGGACTTCACGCCGAAGGAATCACTACAGTAACTGAACCCGTAAAATCCAGAGATCATACAGAAAGAATGCTCGAGTATCTCAATGCTAATATAATGGAGCAGGGAACAAAAGTTACAATTGGAGCATCGGAGCTTGTTTCAAAACCTGTTACAATTCCAGGGGATATTTCTTCAGCCGCATTTTTTCTTGTAGCAGGAGCTATAATTCCTGATTCTGAAATAATAATTCAGGATGTCGGCTTAAATCAAACCCGCACAGGAATTATTGATGTATTAAAACAAATGGGCGCGGAAATAGAAATTTTAAATCAGCGCGTTGACTGCAACGAAGAAATCGGCGACATAAAAATCAATTATTCAAACTTAAAAGCAATAACTATAGATAGTGAAATTATCCCGAGAATAATAGACGAAATCCCAATTATTGCCGTAGCTGCAACACAAGCAGAAGGAACTACAATTATCAAAGGCGCGGAAGAACTTCGTCATAAAGAGTCTGACAGGATAAAAGCTGTTTATACCGAACTCAAAAAACTTGGCGCGGAAATCGAGGAACAACCCGACGGGCTTATCATTCATGGCAAAACAAAACTCAAAGGCGGATGCACTTTAGAAACTTATCATGACCACAGAATTGCCATGTCTGGTTATATAGCAGGATTAATTTCTGACAGTCCTATTGAAATAAATGAATTTCATTGGGTAAACATTTCTTTCCCTGAATTTACAGGCATTTTTGAAAAATTAGTTAAATAAAAATGTTGATTTTCTTTTAATTTATTTAACTAAAGCTTTTAATTTCCTTATTTTTCACTTGTTCATTTTCTTTCTTTTTGAATGCAAAAAGAAAAGAAAATAAACCAAAAGAAAAAAAAACTATACCCCAGAGGGTCGACACGGTCAGGGGCAAAGCCCCCGAACTCCCAGGAAACCCCGTTTGCCCTTTGCTAAGGTTTCGTAATATTTCACTCTGCGTATAAATGCATGCGAGCACTTGTTTGAGCCTGCCACAGCAGGCGAATTTGCGAGCTTAGACATCTGTAAGCTTTAATCGTGAGCAGGGTAGAAATATAGAAACCGAAGTTTTGGGCGAGCTTTTCTTTGCTTCATTTCTTTTGCAATCAAAAGAAATGAAGGCGGGTTTGGGTTGCAGACCCATTAAAGACAAAAACACCTTTAATTAACAGAATTTTTCCAACGCAAGCATAGCCCCGCCAAGAATTCCTGCATTATTTTCTGCTTTGGCATGAATTATCTTTGTTTTTGCAATATGACATCTCGCGTCAAGCCGCTTATTTAAATCCTCAAAATCAACAAATTTTGCCATGCCCCCACTCAAAACAATACTGTCAGGATCAAAAATATTGGTAAGACTAATTAACCCCATTAAAACAAATTCTATCCATGCATCATGGACTTGCCTGCAAAACTCATCGCCCTGATTTAGACCTGCAATTATATCATGTGTAGTTAATTGGGTTATATCTTTATCTGTTAAAATTCCTGTTCTTAATTCAAGGGGTATTTTTGCGGCCATTTCTCTTGCGGTAGCCCTGTACCCCGTTCCTGATGCATAAGCTTCCCAGCAGTCCCAATCTCCGCAAGTACATTTTCTTTTCTTTTCCCAGGAGAGAGGCATATGTCCGACTTCCGCGCCGGCTCCCATTTTTCCTCTGACAAGTTTTCCGTCAACTATAATCCCGCCACCAACACCTGTCCCCAGAGTTACAGTAATTGTATTCATGTGACCGATTGCCGCGCCTGCCTTAAATTCAGCATAAGCAGCCGCATTAGCGTCATTTTCCACCAGAGTTTTTATTTTAAATTTATTTTCTATCTCTTCTTTAAAATCAATATCGGAATACCCTGTCGGAAGATTGCCTGTAGAGCCGACAACCCTTGTATTTTCTTTATTTACAGCACCTGCGGTGGCTATACCTATTACATTAATGTTAAAATCGTAATTTAAAGTTTCTATTCCTTCTAAAACATAGTTTAAAATTTCATTTGAATCGCAAGGAGTTTTACGGGAAAGGATGCTGCCTGTAATTTCACCGTCTATAACACATGCCATGCTGATTTTCGTTCCGCCAATATCAATTCCCAGTGCTATTTTATTTTTTGGAGCCATTATTAGATGTTCCTTACTTAAAAAATTATTGATAAAAACTTTGTTTATTATATAAAAATCTTTCATTTTTCAAAAGTATAGATTTATATGAAAATAGATTTATAATAAACATATACTTTAAAAAGGTGTCGTATGCGCAGACAAGCAGACAAGCAGACAAGCAGACAAACCCATTAGAACATGAAAATATAAGTAAATCAAGAATTAGTAAAGGTTTTACTCTTGCGGAAGTTTTGCTTGTCATAACTATTATCGGAGTTATAGCTTCTCTTACAATTCCTGATTTGATAACCAATATAATTGATCAACAGTATGCAGCAAAACTTAAAAAAACTTTTTCAGTTCTTTCTAATGCAACGATACAAGTTAAGGAAGACAATGGGGGAACTTTAGTCGGTCTTCCAGTAATAGGGTGGAGTAATTATTCACTTATAAGCTACTATTATACATATTTAAATATTATAAAACAATGCACTCATCCAAATACCAAAGGAAACTGCTGGCATAAAGATTATGAATATTATCTTTATGATGGAACACCAACAACTACCCCAATTTCTCCTATTGGTGTAATATTGGCAGATGGGGCATTTGTTATATTTAGAGATGTTAGTACAACTTGTACCAATGGAAATATGCAATCAAGTACATGTGATTTTGTAGAAGTTGACGTAAATGGATTTAAAAGTCCAAATACTTACGGTAAAGACATATTTTCTTTTTTCATTCTTAAAGACAGGATTGTTCCGCGGGGTATGCAGGGTGATTATATGCCGGAATGTACGGATGGAACTGATAATTGGTGTCCCGCACATATATTATTGAATAATTAAAACATAATTTAAGAATAGCAATTTTATTACTATTGAATTGTTTATATAAATACAGGAATAAGAATTTTAAAATTCTTATTTAATTATTATTTACAGTAAGATCAGGAGAAAATTTATGACAGGACTGTTGTCAAGCACCCTTTCAAAAGAAGAAGCAAATTGTTCACCTTACGAAGACGAAAAAGGCAAAGGAAATAAATGCGTCTATACCGGCGAAAACAATATATGGGCAGGATCATCCATAAAATATGAAGACGGTACAACTGTTTTTACATTCCCGAACAAAAACAAGCTTGTTGGCGGAGTTCAGCATATAATTTGCAAAGAAAACAAATGAGATAAATCAATTGCTAACAGGGAAATGTTAAGATAATTAACCGGAAAAAACTCTTATTGAATCAACGAATCTCTTTGTAATAAGCTGCGGTCTTGTTACAGCAGAGCCTATAACGACAGAATGTGCGCCTAATTCAAACGCTTTTTTGGCATGCTCTACAGTCCAGATTCGTCCTTCAAGGATTACAGGGCAATAAACCACTTTAACAAGGTTTTTAAGCAATTCAAAGTCCGGTTCTCCGTTATTTTTTTCTAAAGTATTCTGTGTATAACCGGAAAGAGTTGTAGAAATTATATCAGCTCCAAATAATTTACACATTAAGCCTTCTTCAACAGTAGCACAATCAACCATTACAGGTTTTTTAAGCTCATTATGTATTTTTTCAATAAGCTCGGCGAGGTTTTCTTGAGGTCTTTTTCTGGAAGTTCCGTCTATTGCAATTATATCAGCCCCGGCATCAGAAATTTTTTTCGCATCTTCAAAAGTCGGCGTAATATAAACAACTTCTTTCCAGTTCGCAGGAAGCGGATCAGGCTTTGTAATTCCAATAATAGGAATATCGGAAAATTTTCTTGTTTCTTCTATATCCTTAACGCCCGCAAGCCTTAATCCCGAAGCTTCGCCATTTATTACGGATTTTATAATACTTTGTAAACAATTTTCTTCATAAATCGGCTCCCCGAAAGATGCCTGACATGAAATTATTATTTTATTTCTTATTTTATCTATAATTTTAGACACAATCGTACCTTTTAATTTCTCATTTATAAATTTTTCTTTAATTTTAATTAAAATTAAAGATTAAAGAAAGATAAAATTATTTTTAACTTCAAATTTTAAAAACTATTGTATTTTTGTCATGTTTTTGGTTATTTAATATATAGAAGTAAAAAAGAAGAGATTATAAAAATTCTTGAAGAATGAGGTGAAGTTTTATAATTTTTACTTAAAAATAATCAGCCTGAATTATAAAAATTATTTATATTTTTAATCGGGATGTTATTTATATAAAAACTTTATATTAAAATAAAGTTTGACAAATAAAAAATTATTTCAAAAATCGGAGGACAATAATGTCAATAGGATCTTTTGTATTTATGCTTCACAGTCACTTGCCGTTTTACAGAAAAGCGGGTATGTGGCCTTTTGGCGAAGAAAATCTCTATGAATGTATGGCTGAAACATATATCCCTCTTCTAAACGCGATTGGCGAATTACATGATCAAGGAATAAAAGCTAAATTAACCGTGGGGATTACCCCAATATTAGCAGAACAGCTTAATGACGAGCATTTAAAAGACGGCTTTGTTAAATATTTAGACTCGAGAATAGAATCCGTTAAAGGTGATTTAAGCCGCTATCCAAACGATAGCGTAGCTCATTCACAACATCTAGAATATCTTGCAAAATTCTATTTTAACTGGTTTACAAACATAAAAAATGACTTTTTAAACAAATACAACAAAGATTTAATCGGCGCCTTCAGAAAATTTCAGGATCTTGAATGTATTGAAATCACCACTTCAGGAGCTACACATGGATTTTCTCCATTATTAGGCACTGATACTAACTTAAATGCTCAATTTAAAGTCGGTGTTGAATCATACAAAAAATTATTCGGAAGAAAACCGAGAGGGGCATGGCTTCCAGAATGTGCTTACAGACCCGGATATGAAGCAACTTCACCTGAAGGAAAAAAATATTACAGACCGGCAGTTGAAGTATTCCTTCAAAATAACGGCATAGAATATTTCTTTGTAGAATCACACCAGATAGAAGGCGGCGTTTCAGTAGGAAGCAGAAGATCAATAGGTATTTACGGAAATATTGAATATATTCCTCTTCCTGCAAGGGAATCTACAGGTTTGGATACCTATGAAGCTTATTACCTGCCTGAAGCACAGGTTGCTGTAATGGGAAGAAACCATGAAGGCGGCTATCAAGTATGGTCAGCATCTGATGGCTACCCGGGCGACGGATGTTACAGAGAATTCCACAAAAAAGACGACAAATCCGGCATGCATTACTGGAGATTAACCAGCCCAACAGCAGATCTTGGCGATAAAATGCTTTATGATCCTGTTTTGGCTATGTCAAAAATAAATGAAAACTCGGATCACTACGTAAATGTTCTTTACCATAGATTAAATGACCATAAACTTGCTACAGGCAAAGACGGTTTGTTAATGGTTTCCTTCGATACAGAACTATTCGGACACTGGTGGTTTGAAGGAGTTGAATTTATTAAACAGGTAATAATAAAACTCGATAAATACCAAAAAGATGTAGTAAAAAGACAAACAGCCAGCGAATACCTTGATGAAAATCCTCCATCAACAGCTGCTGCACTTCCCGAAAGTTCATGGGGACAGGGCGGACACTTCTGGGTGTGGCAAAATCACCAAACAGAGTGGATGTGGCCTATTATCCATTCCGCTGAAAAAAGAATCAGCCAAATTGTTTGTAATTATTCAACGATTCCTGATGATAATGTTCTCCATAGAGCTCTTAACCAGCTTGCAAGAGAAAACCTGCTTCTTCAAAGCAGTGACTGGCCTTTCTTAGTTACAACATGGCAGGCTAGAGATTATGCTATCGAAAGATTCAGACAACATCAAGAAAACTTTGAACGTCTTGCTGCAATGATTGAAAACCATTGTGTTGACCAAAGTTACCTTGAATCACTCGAGTCAGTAAACAATCCTTTTGCTAATATAGATTACAGAGTCTATACAGAAATCAAAGAAGGCACTTTACCTCAACACGAAGCAGGTTTAGCCCCTCTTTATACGTAAATTACAAAACAATATAAAGAAGAGTTGCTTTTAAAAGCAACTCTTCTTTATTAATTAATTTCCCCCTTTATTTACCCGCGACGGTCTTTCCCAATTTTTTCAGATAATTTGCCATCTCTTTCAAGTTAGATGCTTCAATTCTAAGTTGATGTTCGTTGGTTGGTCGATTAGCAAATGAACACAAGAGTCTTTGAAAAAAAGATTGTTTAGTTGTTTTACTTTGTAAGATTAATTTTTCACTTTTGGCAGATAAGATTGCCGCGGCTTGACCCAGTACCTTACTATTTTTATTTCCACTAAATGACATATTTTGTTGTCTTCCGTAATTTTGAGTTGAATTAATCTGCATGTTTTTCTCCTGTTTTTTAATCACATTTATATAAGTAATGTGATTAAAAAAGTTGTTAGTTTTATCTCTCTATTTTTACAAAACATTACAAAATCAAAGCTTTCAAAAACTCTTTCTCTTCTTCCGCAGAAGAAAATTCGCCGTTAATTCGAGCTTTTAAAAGATTTCTCAAAATTTCCTTAAAAACAGGAGCTGGTTTTAACCCTAAATCAATAAGAGTTTCACCTGTAGTATAGATTTTTATATCTTTTAATTCTTTAAAATAAATATCTGCTTTTTCTTTGATGTCCTTAAGCTCTTTAAAATAAAGGTCTGCTTTTTCTTTTAATTCAGGCTTTTTAATCAAACAAATCAAAATCGACTCGGACATAAACCCTTCAAAAAACTCGTAAATTTCAAAATTTGTCTGACCGCAATTTGACTTATTCAGAAGGTCTTTAGCTCCAGTCAAAACCTCTGTTTCCATGCCGGAAAGATATAATTTTTGGGCTATTAGACTGATTTTTTCTTTTGAAAAATCCGAAAACATTACACCGAGATAAATAAGCCAGAAAAAATCAGAATTTATAAAGCTTAAATACTCTGTAACTATATCCTGAATTGGCTTGTCATTGCGAGGAGCTTGCGACGAAGCAATCCAATTATTATTTATTTCTTTATCCACCAGACTGTAAATATTTTCGCGTATAAAAATTTCCATAAATTCTGCTTTATTAAGATTAAAAGTCTGCTTTAATTCGGATTTAATTCTTTCTCCGCAGAAGTTGTCAAACATGCCGGAATCAAGACATTCTTTCTGCAATTGTTTTGTGGTTTCATCCAAATCATAACCAAACCGTACTCTAAATTTTAAAGCTCTTATTATTCTTGTAGGATCGTCTATAAAGCTTTTTTCGTGAAGAATCATGATTTTTTTTCTTTTTATATCGTCATATCCGCCCAAATAATCTGTTAAATCCCCGAAATTTTCTTTATTCAAAGATATCGCCATAGAATTTATAGAAAAATCACGCCTTTTAACATCTTCGTAAAGTTCACTTCCGATTTCCTCCACAACGGGAAGACTTCCCGGATAGGGATAAGATTCTTTTCTTGTACTTGCAATATCTAAAACCACTTCTTCTTTTTCAATAAAGAAGATTACTTTTGCAGTCCCGAAACTTTCATGAATTTCCTTTATTTTACAAATATCTGGATAGTTTTGTTCAAGAAAACGCGCAAACTCAATAGCATTTCCCTGCACAGTAATATCCGTATCAAAATGATTTTTATCAATAATAATATCTCTAACTGCTCCGCCTATTAAAAAAATTCTCAAAGAAAGCTTTTCAGCTGCCTGAGAACATAAACAAAGAACCTTTCTTGCATTTTCAGGAATACTTTTTTCTAATTTTTGTTTTAAATTTTTAACTGACAAAATTTATTGCTCTCTGGTATAAAAATTTCCAAAAACGTGCTTAAATTTGGCATTTTCTCCCTGAAGTAAAATATTTCTTGTAATAAGCTTTTTATTTTCTTCAAGCAAAGTTTCAACCTGATTAGCAAGAATTTCATTATCTCTTTTTATTTTAGCCGCATCGATTATAGGCTCAAAAACATTACTCTGTTTAATTTTATCGGCAATTTCGTTTGTAATTTTTTTAGCCACAGACTCGGCAAGTAAAGAAAGAGTTTGAGTCGTTATATCTACGGTAACTTTATTTAAATCAACTATCGGATGATTCGGTTTAGTCCGAATTTGAGCCTTTTGAACTACAGGAGAAGTAACAGGAACAATGGTTCCATTATTAACTATCGAAGAAATTTCTTCATTATTTTTCCCCAGCTCTTGAAGCTTCAAACCGCGATTTAATTTATAAACAGCAAGATCATCATAATATTCAACGTTTTTTTCATCTTCATAAATAGAATCTATACGCCATAATTTAATAAAGGTTGAAATTTTATCTAAATTTGCCGATTTTTTATTTTTTATTTTTTCTACGAGCTGCTCTTTTGTGTACATCTTAAATTAATACCTTTTTCGCAAACTTTTTATTTCAAATTCAAAACTATTTATAAATTACATAAAATAAACATTATAAAATTTTAACAATATTATACTCTTAGAAAAATTTTATGTTTAATACTTAACATAAAATTACTTTTCATATAAATCCGCCAACTTGAAAAATGCTTGGCTAAAAGGCTTTCAAACCATTTTTCTTATGAATTTGAACCATAATTGCAGGCTTGTTCAACTTTACAATTATCGCAAGTACAACCGCAAGGCTCTATATGAATTGTAACGCGCGAATTTTTTATATTGTTTTTTAAATCTTCTTCAATCCTGTCGCATAAAGCATGCCCTGCTTCTATGGTAAGTTTTTTAGGAATAACTATAATTAATTCGATTAACTTATCCGCGCCGGATTTTCTTGATTTTAATTCTTTAATTTCAATAACTTCCTCTGGAATAAAAGTATTTACCGTATCAAAAATAATTTTTTGTTCTTCTTCCGGCAATGAACCGTCAAGCAGATTTTTTCCCGAATTAAAACATAAATTCAGTCCGGCTTTAATTATTATTAAGGCTACTAAAATAGCAACTATAGGGTCTAATATCTCTATATTTGTTATTTTTATAAGAATTAAACCAACTAGAACACCTGCCGAAGTCAAAACATCAGTTCTCAAATGTTCCGCATCAGCAAGCAACGCCATAGAATCTGTTTTACGGGCGACATTAAACAAATGGCGGCTGACTATTATATTTGCGATTACAGAAACAAGCATTACAATAATGCCGGCAGTAGTATCAATATAGTCATATTTATTGTTTATTATCTTTTCAACCGATTCAAAAATAATATATCCCGCTGCTAAAAGAATTAAAGCTCCTTCGATAAATCCCGAAAAATCTTCATATTTTCCATGACCAAACTGATGGTCGCTATCAGGCGGATTTGCGGATTGTTTTACGGAAAAGAAGGCTATTATTGCCGCCAGAAGATCTGTAAATGAGTGTACAGCTTCCGAGATAATACTTATACTGTTTGTAATAAGCCCTACAACAAGTTTTGAAAGAATTAAAACAATATTAGAACTAATAGAAAGCAATACCGCGTTTTGTTTTTCCCCGGACAATTTTTAAGCTCCTGAAATTTATAATTCCTATTAGGATATCATAAATTGCTCAAGTTTAGCCAAAAACTTAAAAAATCAGGAAATAAGCGCCTGCGCTTAAAGCCGCTAGAAACAGCCCTATTACGCATAAATTAGTGAACATGTATTTCTTAAAAGTCAGATAAAAGATTTTTAAATCAAACCCTAACGAAATATTATCCTCATATTGAGCATTTAAAATAAATCTGTTTTTGTAAGTAATCTGTTCTCTCTTGTGAAGCAGCGTCCAACCTGTCAAACCGGGTGTTACTTTATGAAAAACCCCTCTCGGGATTGGTTTTTCATCGTTATTAAAACCTTCAAGCAAAAGATTATGCTCTTCAAGGGATAAAGGTCTTGGTCCGATATAGCTCATCTCGCCTTTCAAAATATTAAAAAACTGCGGAAACTCATCAAAAGAGCTTTTTCTGATTAAATTCCCTATTTTTGTAATTCTGGGGTCACCATCAAGGGTTCTTGCTCCGCCGCCTTCTGATTCTGTGCCTGCGTACATTGTTCTTAATTTGTAAACGTTAAAAAGTTTTCCGTCTTTTCCGACTCTTGTCTGGGTATAAAAAATCGGTCCTTTTGATTCAAGCTTTATCAGAGCTGCCAGAATTATCATCAACGGAAACGAGAAAAACAGCACAAACAAAGACATGCCAATATCAGCGATTCTTTTTATTAAAAGATAATTTTTTGTATTTAAAGATTTATTTATTGAAACAATTTGTTCAATTAATGTATTTTCTTTTATTTCGAGTTTCATTTTTTGTTTTTAGCCTCGGTAAAAATTTTTGGAAAATCTCTTCTTTCAATAAAACTAAAAGTGTTTCTAAATTGCCTTTTTTATTTAAATTTCTTAAATTTAAGCTGATGAAATTATTATACGCGGGCTAATGCTTGTCAATAGATATTTTTAATTATTTTTTGCTTGAATATTGGTATTGTCATTCTGAGAACTTTAGTCC
>Ga0209212_1005949_pt1 | contig 14243 bp, 10 predicted proteins | sample RifGroC2_FD_183996 | JGI IMG/M metagenome (GOLD analysis project Ga0209212, IMG submission 183996) | Groundwater microbial communities from Rifle, Colorado, USA - Groundwater C2 (SPAdes) (version 2) | ecosystem: Environmental > Aquatic > Deep subsurface > Groundwater | place: Rifle, Colorado... | reverse complement strand
CGTGCCCGGCATTCGCCGGGCACGCTGAGGGAGATGTGGGATGAAAATAAAGTTTCATCCTAATGCTGGAAGCAGAAAAAACATCTGCGCACATCTAAAAAACTCAAGATAAATCTTCAAAAACAATAAGTTAACCATCAAACAAGCATTATCAGGCACTTCTCCAAGCCTTAGCTGGGATGACGACCAAAGGCGTTAAAGTATCATCCTAATTTTCGGCCAACCCCGGGAAACGCCGGAAATCGTGAAAATAAAGTTTCATCCTTTCCATCCTTCATTGCTCCAGGTTCAGGGAGGGCTTCGAGGGAGACAGGGGTCCTGTAGTGTCGCGGACTCACTAATGGGATAGATTCTTGCGATATATCGCCACCAGATACTGCTCTGAAGATGATCTCAACCTGATCAAAAAGCGTCTGAACCTCAGGATTGGAGGACTCACCCAGGGTGCTTTGGGCTTTGCGGCTCGACTCCAGCGACTTTTCAGACAAACCCTACGCGAGCATGATGGCGACACAGGCACCTATCCCATCCATGCGACCCAGCAGGGCATTCCGTGCTCTACAAAAGCTAAGGTCGCTCATGTAATCATCCAGCCTGCGACGCGCTGATCCTGGTGACGCTTGAGCGCATGCTCATCTGAAAGCAAAGGAGCAACAACGCTATGGCAAGCACTGACAAAGCCAACACGACTGAGACGGGTATTACAGCAATTGTTGTGCCTGACTATGCAGCTGTCCATCCTGCCTGGCTACGGATGGAGAACCAGATCCAGTGGTATGACGGAAAGAGCATGGACAGCCATTTCTGGTACAAATGGCTGAAGATAGCGCAAGTCGCCTTAGCTGTGCTGATTCCGGTGATGAGCCTCTTGCCGGCGGATCTCGCGAAGTGGGCCACGGCCCTTTCGGGTACTGTGATAGCCCTGCTGGAGGCCGTGCAGCAGATGAACCAGTACTCCACACTGTGGGTAACCTATCGTGCCACTGCAGAGCGACTGAAGCACGAGAAGTATCTCTTCTTGTCCGCCGCCGGCCCCTATCGCGGCCTGCAGGAACCGGAACGCTTGATACAGCTTGCCGAGCGCGTTGAAGAACACGTTTCGACGGAGCACGCCAACTGGTTCAACGAAACCCAGCGCATCGCCAAGACGGAGAGCAAAGGATGACTGTGCCCCGTCTACTGAAGCTGGAGGTCAGCGGCAAGTCTCTCCCGCTGCCAATTTACTTCCCTTCGATCTCGTCGGTGAAAACAGCCCTGCAACCTCTGGATTACCTTCAAGTACTCTCATCGCTGGTGGGGTTGAATGGGCAGTACCTGGTGTCCGCATTCGACTTGGCCGCGCTCCCTAGCCCGGAGATTGCAGCGAGTTTATTGGGGGCGTCGCGTGCTGCCGGGGCGGTTACCCTGATGGATTCGGGCAACTACGAGAGCTTCTGGAAAGATGCTCAGCGGCACTGGCTACAGCCTGCTTTCCACGAGGTGCTGAACGCCTTTCCTTGCGACCTTGCCTTCGGCTTTGACGAGCAACAACCACCTACTGACTCTGCTGAACACTTGGCGCTACTGGTGGCACAGTGGCAAAAAGACCAAGCGGCTGCTGGCGCATGCCAGGTGGTGCCTATCATTCATGCTGAAGCGAGCGAATTACCTAGCCTGTGTAGCGCCGTTGCGGACCAGACTGGTGTTCTCATGCTGGCTGTTGCGGAGCGCCGACTTGGCGATGACGTGATTGATCGCGCCCGTGCGGTGCTTGCCATTCGCAACGCGCTCGACAAACTGGACCGCTACGTGGCCCTGCACCTGCTCGGCACGGGCAACCCTATCTCGATTGCCTTGTACTCGGCGATGGGCGCAGACAGCTTTGATGGCTTGGAGTGGTGCCAAACAGTTATCGACCATGACACAGCACTGCTTTATCACCTGTCGCAGGCAGACTTCTTTGCCACACAGACGGCATGGTCAGAGGCTGGACTTTCGTTTCAGGCGCGCACGCTTGCGCATAACCTGGAGTTCTACGCCTCGTGGATGCAACGGTTGAGAGAGGCGATCACCAAGGGGGCGGTGGTTGACTTCTGCCGCCGCAATTTTCCCTCTCATGTGTTTCGACACTGTGCTGCAGCATTCGACTGGAGTGTGTCATGAATGTCGACATCATCAATCGCACAATTGACGCCATGTGCAGCGAGATCATGGCGCAAGGCAGTTCAGCGTTGGACTGGAAACTGCTTACGGAGGATGAATTGCTGTACGAAGCAGCTCTTTGCATCTTCGGTAGCCAAATGCAGTTCGAGTTGGCCGTGGCCACCGCAGACCGGTTGCGGGATTGTGGCTTGCTGTTATCGAAACATCTGGCAGACATGCCGGACTACGAAACCCTGATTCTCGATGCGCTCAGCCAGCCGTTGTCATTGACTGGCAAGGACGGAGCTGTGCGTTGGGTGCGCCCCCGATTCAGAAACCGTCTGTCATCATTGCTCGCTACCACGGTGGTGGATATTTATGGAAAGGGGCACTCTCTGCGGAAGCTGTTGATTGCTGCCGAAGGAGCCAAAGGTGCGCGCAAGGCATTGATGCTGAGCGTGTGGGGGTTTGGACCAAAACAGGCGAGCCTCTTCTTGCGACGGGTCGGTTACTGTGCCGATCTTGCCGTACTGGACGTACATGTTCTTGATTACCTCCACCTGACACGCGGGCTCAGGGTTGCACCGAACAGGCTTGGACGCCTGTCCTGCTACGAGGAAATCGAAGACACCTTTCGTGAGATCGCTTCCCGATTTGGACACTCGCTTGGCTGCGTCGATCTGGCTACCTGGCTGACGATGCGCGTCGCGAAGCGGGAGGCCTACCTGTGAGCTTTGTGAATCTCGTTTCGGGCGGTCTCGACTCGACCTTGATTGCCATCATGGCCAAGGAAGACCATATCAACCACTTCCCCTTGTTCATCGACTACGGACAGCGGGCCGCAGCCAAAGAGTGGGCGACATGCCAAGCCGTTCACAGGCAGCTCGGACTACCTGAACCCACCAAGATGGATCTTAGTGGATTCGGCCAAATCATCGCCTCCGGTCTGACAAACACGGGAATGGACGTGAAGGAAGACGCCTTCACGCCAGGTAGGAATCTGCTGTTCTTGCTGATGGGTAGTGCATACGCCTATCAAGTCGGTGCATCGTCGGTTGCCATTGGCTTGCTGGCCGAACAGTTCAGTCTGTTTCCGGATCAGCGGCAGCCCTTCCTTCTTCAAGCAGAGCAGGCTATCGAGGCTGCAATGGGACGACGGATCAAAGTCTTGACGCCCTTGATCGAATTTGGCAAAGCCGATGTTGTGAGGCTTGCGACGGAAAAGGGTGTCTACGGGACCTACTCTTGTCATACAGGTGGAACTGAGCCATGCGGTCACTGCATCGCCTGTCTCGAATTTCAGTTTAACTAAGGAGAATAAATATGGGCGGAGGCTCTGGTGGTGGCTTGTTCAGCTCTGATATCAAAAGCCTGGAGGACAAGGTGAAGCAACGGCTCTCCGAAGCCAAAGGGGATGTCAGTAGGCATGTTTTCATCAGCTTTAACCATGAAGATCTGGACGAAGTTAATCTTCTTCGCGGTCAAGCGAAAAACGATAATCTGGACCTGAAATTCGATGATCATTCGGTCAAAGAACCCTATGACAGCGCGAATGCTGATTACATCAAGCGGCAAATTCGCGATAAAATTGATCGATGCTCAGTAACACTTGTTTACCTCACAGAAAAGACCGCCTCCAGCAAATGGGTTAATTGGGAAATCGAGGAGAGTCTTAAGCGCGGCAAAGGTGTTATTGGTGTCTATAAGGGCGACACTCCGCCTACTAGAACACCGCCGGCGTTTCAGCAAAATGGATGCAAAGCAGTAAAATGGGAGCATGCGACCTTGGCCGGGGCGATTGAGGACGCAAGTACCAAGCGCTGATGACTGAAGCTCCAGCGGTCCTCCAAGAGCGATTCAGAAACGTCTACAGTTCAAGTCAGCCAAGCTCCGAAGAAAAGTTTTCGCGTATTTCGAGTGGATTGCCCCGCACGCAGAGCCCCTGTGTGCGGGGCTTCCACGGGAATCCCCTGCATCAGAAAGTACGCGAAAACTTTTTTGCTCTCACTTATCAGCGTCACGCCTATCTCGTTTTAACCAAAGCACATGAGCACATGAGTCATCGCCCAGAGATCCTACCGCCTGGTAATCAATCCACGTCATATTTCCCTCGCTGAAAATCCCCCAATCAATAAAGGCACGACGTTCACCCCGCATGAGCCAGAGTAGGGTGTAGCCAGACTGGGCGAGCAGGCGTTGTAGTGGCTCAAGCCTTGCAAACAGAGCATCTTCACCCAAGGTCCATCCAGCCAGCCCAAAAACCACTTCATTGCCGAGCATAACGCAGCCGCGTTCCAGGTCGACCGACAATCCCCACTCCCGAAACAGACGGGGCCAAGGCATCAGCACGGGACGGTGTTCGTCACTCCGATCCGGATCTCCGGAGCTCGCAACCATAGACATCCAAGGCACAGGTAGTAGATCATCAAAGCTGAATCCATGCTCCATGCTGAAGCCTGTATCGAAGTCACCGCGCAAGTCTGCCCACGCCAGAAGACTGCTGTTCGAGTCCGACGCAATATTTATACGCCCGATTCCTGCAAGACGCTCCTGTACAGCGGTCTCCTCCAACGCGGCAAGAAGCGTGGGGACGTTTTCTGTTTCAACCAGGAAAGGCATGATTTGCCACCAGATTTCAGCCCTGTAGCATTGACCAGTGCTCCATTCTCCTGGTGGATGCTCGTCCACCCAGCTGCGTTCCGTGGCCAGCTGAATCCAGGGACCTTCGCCCCAGCCGGCAGGAAGTTCTGGCGTATGATGGATGAGGTCCGTTGGTGACAGATCAGCGGCAGACGAGTCGGCCCACTGCCTGATTCCCTCTAGTGTGGGTATGGGCCAGCGGATGCCTGCCAGACTCCAGGATCTGCTATTGGCGCTATGTCGCCGTGCTGCCGGCACGGCGGTGTACAACCAGCGGGATGGATCAAGTATCTGGATGTAGCTGATCTGATCGGGACTTTCATAAGTTTTGAGTTCGTCGCGCCAGTTGGGCACCATCTTGTAGTTATCAGCCAGAAAGGCCAGCATGGTTTGCCAGCCGATCCACTGGTATTTTTTGCCAACTCGCTCGGTTCTGCCCTCGTCCGCGATCCGACTGTTCTCCTGAGCGTAATAGCCAGTGTCAAAGCTATCGAAACGTTCGGCAGTCCAGCCTAGATGAATGCAGTTCCAAACTACGAAGCGTGCAGCAAGATGGATTTCGAACGTGGGAGAGTTTTTTCTTCCAGTGCCCAAAACAGCTCCAGAGGGGCGGGCCGCTTCGGCTGATCCGGCCAATGGCTCGGCCAGGAAATGCTTGGTGCCTGAAGTAGCTCCCATGACGTACCAGTAGAAGTCCCTCCCAAAACAGGAACCAGCGATGCTGAGATATCCCCGTGCATTCTGTGCGCTGCGTAATTCTTCTTCGGTAGGCAGACTGTTCAGCGGCAGGCTGCTTCGGTACGGGGGGCGGACTAACGCCAGATCTGCTTCAGGCAGCCAGCCATTGGCGTGTGCCTCCTCGACAATGGAGCGGGTGTAGTGGCGGATGGTAAGGTGGCACCAGCGGGCATTCCCCTCGGGGAACTGGCTTGCATAGACCAGTTGGGCAGCCTCTGCACAGTGCTCAGTGGCCTTGCCTTGCATGAGCACACCGAGTACGGCAATCAAAGTGCCCTCCAGCACATAGGCATCATTCACTGCTAGGAAGTCGGGCAGGAACCTTGGTAGCACCTGCGGGCAGGCCGCCAGTACCCTGGTGAGGCCACGTATAGCTGCTTCACGCTGGCCCCGCTGGCACGTTGAACTGGTCCAGGCCAGTAACTGAGCTGCAGGGAGAGCAACGGTTTCATGCAGGCCATTCAGGTTGGCCTCGCCGGCCCAGCGCAGCAGAATGTGCAGGTTGGAATCCTTATCGAACCACAGGGGGATAAGATGGATAGTCCAGCCCGCATCCCGCTCGCCGGGGCTGGTCATCCTGCACAGCCAGGGATGGAGAATTTTTCCCATGGCAAATGGATGACCAGGAATCAGCGCGAGGCGGATCAATTCATCCATGCTCTCGGATGAGCTGTTGAACAAGGAAAGTGCCCTGAACCACTCCAGCAACTCGCTGGGATCATTGGCAAAATCTTCTGACTGGTGCCGCCAGCGCAAGCTGTCCAGGTAGGCGTCCTGCAAGTCAAAGTCTGCCTGTTTCCATCCATTGGGATGGTCATATTCCAATGAAAGCAGTGCGGGAATTTCTACCCCGATCATGCGTGGAGCCATCAGGCATAGAGCTCTCAAAAAACCAGCCCGATTGATGTTCAGGGGGTGCTCCATGAACATCGGATTAGCCAGAGGGTGCAAGCTCCCATCTGATGCTATGGCCGCAACCAGTGCTTGAAGGCGCGCGTGCTGATCCGGCAATGATTTGAACAGCTGGGCCAGCAGCCGGTCGAGGATGAAGGTGTCGCACAGACGCTCGTAACCGAATAGGATCAGGTCCTCATCTGCATCGTTTATCTGATCAAGAAGAGCACCAGCCGAGCATAGGTAGGCAATGATCCCCCTGCCTCCGGTCGTATCTTCAGCGATACGGTCTGCTTCAAGTCGCGGCAGGCTGAATCGCCCCGACTGGATCATGGCATCGGCCAGGCGGTTGAGCGTACGGCGTATGGGGTTACGGCGGGTTTGGTCATCCAGATTCAGCTTGCCAACCGTGTCCTGTTCCAGTCGCTCCATCCAGCCCAGCCACACATCCAGCCATGAAGGTAGCCAGTGAACGGGTTGCTTTCTCCCCTGGAGGCTCTTCACCAGCAACTGGACGTATAGCGGGTTGCTCAACTCACCAATGGGCGGCGCAACCGGAATCTGTACTCCGTAATACGCGCAGTAGGCCGTCAGGGCATCTGCACCAACATCACTGAAGCCGGGATGCTGGTATTCCACCCATGGAGCGGGACGATCATTTGCCAGTATGGGAAGAACAAGATCACGGTAATCCGAACGCACTCCCAGTACGACGGCAAGGTGGGGGCGGGCAAGGATGTCACTGAGCATGCTGCTCAGCTGCCCCTTCCAGCGGGCGCGATCATGGGTCTCATTGAGAGCGTCGATGACGATAAGTGCCCGCTGTTGCCGCTGGGCGGCAGCGTTTTCCAGCTCGTCAAGAAAAGTCGTCTGCGTACCGGGATATTCCAGCCGCTGCAGAATTGCGCTCCAGAGATCGCCGCTGGCCGAAAGCGTGTGCCCGAGAACACCGACGGCTATTTGCTCTTCCGTCAATGCGCGGTTCAGCTCATGCACCAGCGTATGGGTCTTCCCCTGACCAGCGGGTCCCGTCAGTAGCAGGACACGACTTTGAGCGTAGGGCGCGAAGGTTTTGAAAAGCTCGCAGGCATCCTGAGATTTCCAAGCCAACTGCTGTAGATGGTGCTGACGATAACGCTCCCGTTCTGTTTGCTTCTGTTCCTTATTACGGCCGCCTGCTTGCTCATGTTGCTCCCACGCGACCTCTGCAAGTTGTGCCAGCAGATCGCGAATGGACGCGAAGTCCGGCAGTACTTCCCAGCGAGGGGATTCCCGAAGCTGGTGGGCAATGCCTGTCAATCGATGACGATATGGTTCAATAACTGTTTCGTTAGGCAAATGTTCCCATATCTCGGCAAGGGCTTTGTCGAACTGGCGGACAATTGCCGGACGGGCCAGCAGCCAGTCGAAAATCTGGCTGATCTCGCTTTCCACATGGGCGTCGGCGGTATAGCGCGGGCCGGCATCGTGGGTAAAGCGCTGTGCTTGCTGCTGCAGCCATTCATCCAAAGGCAGCCGGGTATGCGGGTGCCATTGGCTGATCAGATGGCGTAGGTGCTTGTCAAGCTGGGCAGAAAAATCTTCGGTGTTATGAAAGCGGTGTACAAAGCCCTTGCCGCCATCTTCTGAAAATGGTGCGCCGGAAAAGAAGGCTTCGAGCCGCACCAACTGGTCGGCATCGGGAACCGCCCCGGCAGTCGCTTGTAGGCGATAAACCAGCAGGTGCGGCAAGCTAGCTCCTCGCCGTCGTGCAGCCCATGCACGATGGAATTCATACTCACTACCGGAGCCAAAGCCTGTTCCATCCGGCTTTCGATACAGGCACTGGTGCTCTGGCAAGGGGGTGCCAAAACGGTTGCGGAAGATGCCCAGATAGATGTCGCAGACTTCAGGTACGAGCAGTCGCTCGTTTACAGAGGTTTGAGGGGGCTGATGGGCCTCCATCGGAACCCCCCCTTGCCAGTCCCAGGCAACGACCTCCAGCCTAGAGAAAACGCTGATCACAGGGTCGGCGTTGAGCCTTGCAACCAATGCATGCACTGCCTGCCGTTCAGCTGTACAGTCGCCCGGAGATGAAAGAAAGATCCTGATTGAGTGCATTGCTGGAGCCTTGTGCTTGGAATACCTTTGACATTGATGCCCTTGGGGATCCTTGATTGTGACCCATCCTCCCATGCGCACATCATGCACAAAGTCTTTCGAGCACTACAGTTCATACGGTTAAGCGGTAAGGAATTCTCATGCCCCCCCTATGTTTCGTCCTGATGCCCTTTGGCCGCAAGCCCGCCAGCGATGGCCGATGGGTGGATTTCGATGCGGTATATCAGCAGCTGATAGCTCCGGCAGTACGAGCGGCGGGGCTGGAGCCGCTCCGAGCGGACGAGGAGCAGGTAGGTGGAGTGATTCACAAGGCTATGTTCGAGCGGCTGATCTTGTGCGAATTTGCCGTTGCCGACCTCACCACAGCCAATGCCAATGTGTTCTACGAGCTGGGCGTGCGTCATGCGCTTCGACCGGCGGCTACTCAGCTTTTATTTGCCGATGGATGGGGCCAACTGCCCTTCGATGTAGGGTTGTTGCGCGGGCTACCTTATCGCCTGGGGCTGGATGGCCGCCCAAGTCACCAGGCTGAAGACTGCTCAGCACTCACCGTCAAGCTGCAGGCCGCGCGCCAGGATCTGGCAGATAGCCCGCTCTTTCAGTTAGTGGAGGGGTTTCCAGACATTCAGCACCTGAAGACCGATATTTTCCGCGACCGCGTACGGTACGCCGAAGATCTCAAGGCCCAGTTGGCCAAGGCACGCAAGCAAGGGGCCGAAGCCGTGGTGTCTGTCGAAGCAGCGCTAGGCGACGTAGCGTTAGCCGAAGCTGGCGTAGTCATCGATCTGATGTTGTCTTACCGTGCGGTATCGGCTTGGCAACGGGTCGTGGATTTGGTTGCACGTATGGCCCCACCGCTGGCCGCCACGGTAATGGTGCGTGAGCAGTTGGCTATGGCGCTCAATCGCCTGGGGCGTGGTGAGGAAGCCGAGCACATTCTGACCGAACTGATCCGCGAGCGGGGTGCTAGCAGCGAAACCTGTGGCTTGCTCGGTCGAGTGTACAAAGATCGCTGGCAGGCTGCACTGAAGGCTGGTCATAACGCGCGCGCGCAAGGCGTGCTCAAACAGGCAATCGATGCCTATTTACGAGGCTTCGAGAGCGACTGGCGCGATACCTACCCGGGTATCAATGCAGTGACGCTGATGGAGTTGAAAAGCCCGCGTGATCCACGCCAAGCAGACTTGCTGGCGGTGATGCGCTATGCCGTCGAGCGCCGAATAAGTAGCGGTCAGCCGGATTACTGGGACTACGCTACCCGCCTAGAACTCGCAGTGCTTGCCAACCAACCCGACATAGCTCACCAGGCTCTGAGCGATGCACTTGCGCATCTACGCGAAGGATGGGAAGCGGCAACTACCACTAATAACCTACGACTCATACAGCAGGCCCGCCAAAAACGCGGCGAGCAAGACGAGATAGGACTGGGCGAGCTGATTGCAGAGCTGGATTCGGCCTGCCAAGAATTTTAAATCCTCTCTAATCTTTGGTGCGTTGCAGAAGGGGGAAAACGGGGCGGCTGAACCTCTTCAGAAGCAAGCCAGCAACAACCGCCGGTAGTGCTGGGAAAAACTAACCTGATAGCTCGACTCTGCTGCAAAATCACCCAGCGAGTAGCCCCCTGCCGAGCCCCTCTCGGAAGCCTGCTCAATCTCACCATCGCTGCTGCCATTAGCATCGCTGGCAGCCCCCACGCCTCCAGCCATCGCCCCAGAGGCTACGCCAGGCATCTGAACCTGGCTCAGCACCGCAAGGTCATCCGGCAGATCATCCGTAATCCGCTCGGCGAAGCGCCGTAGCGTGGGTTCCGCCAGCATGAACAGCCAGGCCTGGTCATCAGACTCGCCCATGCGCCGCAGCACTCGCCCAAGCACTTGCCGGTAGTGCAGTTCGGTACGGATGCGGCTGAGATAGCAGCACACCTGCAGGCGGGGGATGTCCGTACCCTCGCTGATCATCCCCACGGCGACGATCCAGCGGCAGTCACTGTGCCTGAACGCATTGATCACCTGATGGGCATCCGGGGTTCGGTTGGTCACTACCCTGCAGCCTTCGCCCCTCGTCTCCAGTGCCTGAGCAATCTGCTGGGCGTGCTCGATATCAGTCGCGACCACCAGGCCGGCCGCATCCGGCTTGATCCGGCGAAGCTCATCCAGCTTGCCGCATCCCAAAGCGAGCAGTTGATCGATCACCTCATCATGGCGCAGTAGGTCTTCGTAGGTGACGGGAGACTCCCCGAGCAGCTTGGCGATGCTGGGGAACAGCCTGACGGTGCTCTCAGTCTCCAGCTCCTCTGTGAGCTTCACTTTCTGGTTGTCGAGGAGGACGATACGGGGCAAGCGGCATACCCTGTCCGCAATGGCCTCCTTCAGGCCATATCGGTAGTCGCAGATCAGGTGCCCCTCGGGCGACGAGTAGCGGGCCATGGCAATAGCCCGGTCGTCCGAGCGCCATGGTGTGCCGGACAGTGCCAGGGTGAAAGCGGCGCGATCCTGTATCCGCTGCAGGATCTGCTGTCCCCAGGCGTTGCTCAGCAGTGGATCATGGCCGGCGCTTGAAGTCACCACGCAGCACGTCGGCCACGTTCCAGATGAAGTCGGCGAGGTTTTGCTGGTTCACAGGCTGTTCCTTGCTGATTGCCGGGAGCGCGCCTGAGCGCTGCGTCCCTGCAGGGTGTCTTGATAGGTGGAGAACCTTAATCGCTCGGCCAGGCGGGAGCCAGTGGCCAGCCGTGCCTACACTGCCTTGGCACGGCTCCGGGCAGTTTCAGGGAGGCTACACGCAGCTCGCGACAAGATGTGTCGCAGCCGAACTGAGGTGCACTCTGCGATCAGCCGAGGGCCGCGCGTATGCGCTGCTTCCAGTCGAAAACCCTGGCATGGTTGGCCCCAGATGAGCTTTCTTTCGGGTGATGCACCGAGTGCAAAGGCTCACAGAACTTCGCCATAGTGCCTGGCCAGCGCAACGAGCCTTTCACTGTCTCCCTCAAGATCCTGTCTATGCATTTCCCTGCCTCAACACCTGCTTTGAAGCCCATGATCCGCGTTGACATGGTCTTCCGGTTGTCTGAGGTATCTATTTCTAGAAGGTAGCGTTGATCGCCGTTTTGCAGCTTGAACCTTGCCAGCAGATAACAGCGTGATTTTTCGTGATCAATCATGTGGTAGCTGCAGCGCGGAACGGGCGGCAGCGGCCTCACCTCCAGTGATACCAGCGCAATTCCAGACTCTTGGGTGATCTGTTCAATGATCTCACGGAGCAGCGAGAAGCGACCTGCAAACCGCTCATGCTCCCCCCCCTCACCCAATTGCTGGAACTCTCCAGGCGCTATGCTGCCGCCGCTCACGGGATCAGCCACGGCGAAGAGCTTGCTCTCTCTGCTCGGACATTGCTCGTCGTCGACCTTCTTGCCATGACCGCTGGCACGCTCCTCGTTGTAGCCGATCTTGGTGCTCGGCTGAGCATCAAAAGTGATTCCCTCAACGGGTAGATGAATCAACCTCAGCTCCTTGGCGGCAGTCGGCTCTTCCTCAGCATCCACCTCTACCTCTTCAGCTCCCGATGGCACAGATACACAGCCTGTGTTCTCCCCCCTGACGGGTAACTTGAGAGCAGGGTGATGGAAAAAAACATCGCCACGATGGGTAAACCGGAGCCCCTGAAGCGTTTCGATCTCCCAAACCAGCAACTCGTTGCTTTCCGGATCAAAGGGGCCTCGCACATCCATGGTGGTACTCGTGAGGGAAGGGGGTGCCTGGAAGTCGAACTTCCACCTGGCATACGCCGAATCTTGCGGTACCCGCTCTTGCCCTTGGTTGAGGCTTTGCCAGATTGACTCGAACGATCGCTTCACATCCTGATTCAGCAGCAGCCAACTGAAATGGTCTCTGTACCCCTTGATTTTGAGAAGCTGACTTGGCGCGCCCGTCTTCGGGGGCGTATGGATATGAACAACATCGCCCTCTCTGTAGATCGTGAAGGCCATGTCCAGGCCATTCGGTGCGAAGGCTGCACGGACGATGAAGGCCGCGTGAAAGAACAGTTTTCGCGCCAGCTCGAATTTCGGCAGCCAGACGGTCAGGCCATCGACCTCGAACACAAAGCATCGCTGTCCAGATATCTCAGGATTTGCTGCCAGCCTTCTGGCCAGACGTGGACACTCACCCAACTGCCTTTCCCGCCAGGCATCTGTTGCAGGCAGCACCACCGCTTTCTTGAAACCACTGGAGCGGTAAGGAGCCCCTTCTTCGCCAAGAAACTCGCGACCAACCGCGAGGACACAGGACATCTCCAGTGGGAACCGTTGCAGTTGCGACTGGCCGTTACGCTCAAAGAATGCCGCCAGGCGCCACTGGGCCTCCGGAGTGGGAGCTCTGAACAAGTTTCCAATAGCCAGCAGCCTAGATCCGGTCGGGATCTGACGGAATAAGGTCCTATTCATTCCATCTTCCTATCAATCGAATGAACGCAGTGGTCAGCGGTGCCACCCTGCTTTTTTCCAACCCACAACGCTTTTTCAGCTCCCAGCGCCTGGACGGTATGCCGGCCCGTACATCCTCCTGCATCGCTGCAGTCAGGCGACGGATCTGATACTCGCCGACGGACTCGGCATAGCGATCCAGGAAAGTGCGGCACAGAGGCAGTTGACCGAGATGGTGCTCGGCTGATGCCCGATGGGGTAGCTGCTGCAGGAACCAGTTGCGGCTCCTGCGCGGAAGGCTCAGGTCTTCTTCGCTGTCTCTGCCAATCCGGATCAGCAGGCGCACCAACTTCCTGTCGCGTGCTCGCCAGTCGATGTGGATGTTGTTGCCCTGTCGGCGCTGCCTGGCTTGGTTCGCAGCCATCAGCCAGCGTCGGTCATTACGATAGAGCCAGGCGTAACATGCCTCCCCTCCGTTTTGCCTGGCTGCCTTGGCTCCACCGTGATTATCCAGTGCCTGCAGCCAAACGGCTCGGTGCTGCTGCTGCTGCCCAAACTCTGCGGGGAGCAGCGGCACTGACTGTTCGGTGGAAAGGTCGACCTGGCGAGTCTTCGCCTCGCCGATCAGCTCGCTAGCATGCTGGCCGGGGCGCAGGCTGGTCCAGACGATCAGATGCTGCAGCGCACTGAATCCCTTGCGATGCTTCCTGAATATAGCCAAAAGCCAGGGCGGAGGCTCCCCGGATGTCAGCAGACCGTTCGCAGCAAGCCAATCCCTGCAGTTGGATGCCAGGATCTTCTCCCATACGACTTCGGCCCTGACCTGCCGGCCGCGCCTGGCACCGCACTCTGTTGCTAGGTACCGGTACAGGTTGGTCCAGCGCCCGTAGCCAGGCGATTGCTCCTCTTCGAGCGCCAGCAGTTGCGTAGCGGCCTTGGCGAGCCTGATAGCCTCTTCGCTCGCGGGGCTCGCGCGAACATCACGGGGCAAAAACAGTGGAGAGGCTGGGTGAAACTCGTGCCGCTGCGCTCGACGGAACGGGATGGGTGAGTCCAACAGCTGACAGCCATGCTCGGGACAAGCGTCTATTCCTTGCATCTGCCAGCTACGCCGCCAGTAGGGCTCACCGAAACGGGCAGCCATATCCTCGAAACAGACAGGGCAGTAACGCAGCCACTCGGGCCACTTTACCAAGGCCGTCGAGGCCCCAGCCAGACCAATGGTCGGCCGGTCGGAGGCAAGCATGGCTCGGAAAAGGTCGGTACGACGTTCCTGTGGAATGAAGGGGGCATAGAGCGGAAACAACGTGTGATGCATGATCACGTCCGC
>Ga0209212_1005948_pt1 | contig 14245 bp, 12 predicted proteins | sample RifGroC2_FD_183996 | JGI IMG/M metagenome (GOLD analysis project Ga0209212, IMG submission 183996) | Groundwater microbial communities from Rifle, Colorado, USA - Groundwater C2 (SPAdes) (version 2) | ecosystem: Environmental > Aquatic > Deep subsurface > Groundwater | place: Rifle, Colorado... | reverse complement strand
GGCTCTCGTCGCGTATGTCGCCGGGCACGCTGACTATGATGTCCCCGTAGCCCCGCTCGCGCAGTTCTTTGTCTATGTAGAACAGGGCGGTGTTGTGGTTCTCCAGGAGTATCACCCGCTGCGGCTCCAGGGCGCAGATCTGCCGGGCCAGCTCGCCGCCTATGGTGCCGCCCGCGCCGGTGACCAGAATGGTTTTGCCTTTTACGCCGGCCTTCACCAGCGCCATGTTGATGTCCACAATGCGGCGGTGCATGAGGTCGGTGACGTCTATCTTGCGGATGTCGGGGGCCAGGCGCTGCTTGCTGATAAGCTCGGTCATGGTGGGCAGGGTTTTGAATTCCACCTTGCGCGGGCTGCCCGCCGCGGCGTAAACGCCCATCAGGTCCGTGATAATGCGGCCGCGGCTGTGGTTGACGGCCACCAGCACCTCGTCCACCTGTTTAGATTTGATGACTTCGGCGATCTTATCCCGGCCGCCCAGCACCGGCACGCCGTGTATGCTGCGCCCATGCTTTAAAGCGTTGTCGTCGAGGAACCCCACCACCCTGTGCGTGCCCGGATTGCGCTGCATGTCGCGCAGCACGGCCTCGCCCAGGTCGCCGGCACCGAAGATCAGCATGCGGGAGGCGTCCAGGGAATGATTAGAATACCGCAGGTGCCGAGTCCCTCGTATGACAAAGCGTATCCCTCCGACAAAGATGAAAGCGATGAACGGGCTTATAACCAAAACGGAACGAGGGAAGTTCCCATGCTGCATAAACAGTACCGTAGCCATTATGAACACCTGGCTAATCAGTATGCCTTTGAATATGGCGGTAAGGTCGGCCATGCTGGCATAGCGCCATATGCCGTTATAAAGGCCAAAATAATAGAAAGCGGAAAGTCGCAGGGTAAGGACTACGGGCAGGGTGGTCAGGAAATTGTAAAGTTCGCTGTCAGGAAGGGTGTAATCGAAGCGCAGAAAAAAGGCGAGGAAGTAGGCCAATGAAACAGCTAAGGCGTCCCCCAGGAGCACTATAACCCTGCCGTGTTTTTCTAATCTCCTACCCATTAGATATATTATCCCAATATTGCAGGACGCCCGGCAATGTATATTAGGATACCCCCAGAACTCGGGCCGCAGTGGCGAATATTATCTTCATGTCGGTAAAAAAAGAGAGATCGCCCAGGTATTCCATATAAAGTTTGATTTTAGCGGGCAGTATCTCGCTGCGGTAGGCCTCTTCATGGTCTGCGAAACCGGCAAGTACCGCCTCTTCGTCCCTGTAGGCTATCGCCGCATAGTCGGTCAGGCCGGGACGCACTGATAGTATAACGCGGTAATCCTCTTTAAACAGTTCCACGTACTTTTCCACTTCCGGCCTGGGGCCTACTATACTCATCTCCCCCTTCAACACGTTAACCAACTGCGGCAGTTCGTCCAGTTTTGTCTTGCGCAAAAACTTGCCGAAAGGCGTTATGCGGGAATCTCCGCCGGCAGTAAGCGGAAGGCCGCTTTTATCCGCGCCGGCTGTCATGGTGCGGAACTTGTAAACCGAGAACGGCAAGAACTCCCGGCCCAGGCGTCTGTGCAGGAACAAAACCGGTCCCGGCCCGCTAAGCCGCACGCCGATGGCGGCCAGCAGCAGCAGCGGGGAACAGACGACAAGCCCGACGAGCGAAAACGCCACGTCAAAAACACGCTTCCCCGTAGATATATAAAAACTATTTCGCATACTGTAAAACTTTCTTCGCCACGTAAGCGGCTTCTTCGTCCGTCAGGTCCGGATAAATGGGCAAGGAGACCGAGCGGGAATAGACAGATTCGGAAATAGGATAATCCTGAACTTTGTAGCCGTACTTGGCCGCGTAGTAAGGCTGCCGGTGCACGGGGATGAAATGCAGCGATGTGGATATGCCGCTTTCTTTGAGTTTCGCCATCAACTCGGCGCGGTTCTGAACCTTGATGTAGTACAAGTGCCAGGAAGTATCCCTGTCCGCGCGTATAACGGGCCGGATTACGGCGCTGCCGTCGAAAGCCTTGTCGTAGATGTCGGCCACTCGCTTGCGCATATCGCGCATCTTCTCAAGCTTGGCTAGCTGCGCCAGCCCCAGGGCGGACTGCACGTCGGTGGTGTTGTACTTGTTGCCGTTATCCACAACTTCATAAAACCAGTTGCCCTTGGCCGTATAGCGGTCCCAGGCGTCCCGGCTAATGCCGTGAAGCCGGTTGATCTTCATGGTCTTGGCATAATCGGGGTTAGTTGTGACGGCCATTCCCCCCTCGCCCACAGCCAGGGTCTTTGTAGCGTAGAAGCTGAAGCAGGTTATGTCCCCTACCGTGCCAACGCGGCGGGACTTATACGAGGAGGGCAGGCAGTGCGCGGCGTCCTCTATCACCTTTAGCCCATGCTTCTTGGCAAGTGCCATTATCTCATCCATGTCGCACATCTGGCCGCCATAATGAACGGGTATCAGCGCCTTGGTCCGCGGCGTGATCAGCGCTTCTATCTTTGAAACGTCTATATTGTGCGTATCCGCTTCGATATCGCAAAGCACCGGGACAGCTCCGAAATAGGTGACCACCTCTGCGGTGGCTATGAAAGTATTCGTGGGAATTATCACCTCGTCCCCGGCTTTAAGGCCAATAGCCTTAAGCGCCAGGTGCAGCGCCGCAGTAGCGGAATTGAACGAGACAACGAACCGGCTTTCGGCCGGCACAGAAGAGCCGGCAAAGATATAATCCCGGAACTTCTCCTCAAACTCAACTGTTTTCGGGCCCATGGTTAGCCAGCCGGATTTGATAGCGGCTACGGCCCCATTTAATTCATCATCCGTTATGTGGGCCCGATGAAAAGCAATTTCTTTATTCATATTTTACGCATCAACCCTAGATAATGAGTATTGAACAACCTAAATTTCTCAAGAAAGGAGCAAAGTATAGTTGAATACGGAGAAACCATACGCGTTATTGGCGGAGCAAGTGTAATTTTAGAGAGTTGAATAGAAAATCCAGGGAAAAGCTTTTCTATTTCAGCCTTTTTTATACCACGCACGTCCCTATTGCCGGGGCTATCGTACAAGAAATCATACCAAAGCAACATTCCACCTGGCTTAAGAACCCTGCGCATCTCTGCGGCCACCTGCTCTTTAATCTTTTGCTCCAGTATAGAGGTGAATACCGTAAACTGAGAAACTATATCAAAAGTACTGTCAGGCCAGGGTAAACCCTCGGCCGCATTGACACAAGCGATATCTGCTGCAGGAAGACTCTTTTTGGCCCGCTCAACTCGGTCCGGTAGTATATCCACCCCGCTAAGATTTGTCTGGATTGCGCCATAGCGAACAAAGTTCAGCAATTCCCCCCCGGCACCGCAACCGACATCCAGAATTTTCTTATCTCCTAAATTATCCAATCCGGCTTTCTTCAGATGGGCAAGGACATCTACCTCCCGCTGCTGGGCCAAGTACAAAGTAGCCGGATTCCATAAGGAGTACCGGTTTGCCGGAATACCCTTACGCTGCTCGTATGCGGCAGTTAACCTATTTGAAAAATCACTCATAATTAGTCCCGGCTGCAATCAGTAATGCATGAAACTCGGAAGCGATCCGGTTACGGTTAAATTTATCCCCGACATACTTCCGAGCATTCTCACCCAACTGCCGGGCTTTCTCAGGGTGGCCTGCAACATAGGCCACGGCCTCAGCTAACTCTTCCACAGACTCCGGAGTGAAGTAAAGCCCGGATTTGCCCTGAGTAATAAACAACTCCTTCGCCTCGCCATCGACTCCAAGCAGAATTGGTTTTTTCATGGCGAGAGACTCAAAGATCTTGGAAGGGATCGCACCCTTAAAAAGCTCCAGACGCTTAAGCGGGATTATTGTTGCAGTGCACGCCCTCACTATATCTGGCATTTCCTTTTTGGGAACCGGAGCGAAGAACCTCACATTTTCAAGACCAAGTTCTTTGGCTTTGGCGGTTAAGCTGGCGCGCTCCGGGCCGTCACCAATTAGGACGAACTGGATATTCCGCCTCTCGCGCAGCCGGTCGGCGGCCTTCAGGATTATTTCCAAGCCCTGTGCGTGTCCCAGTATTCCCGCATACAAAAACACCAGGTCATCCTTGGCAAAGCCATTCTTTGCACGCCAATTTGCATCGTAATTGTCCGGGTTATAGTAATCCAGATCCACCCCGTTAGGGAGCCAATGCACATTTTTTTGAGGAAATCGGGATTTGATATTCGCCACTATCCCTTGAGTCTGACCAGTAATTAAAGCCGACTTTCGATAAAGAAATTCCTCCAACCATGTGGCGGCCAGCAGTATTGCGTTGTTTGTTACCAGCCCAAGTTTCTCAGCGCTTTCCGGCCACAGGTCAGAGACATTAAAAATTAATTTGGCATTTTTATGCCAAGCGAGCAGATAGGCCGTAATCCCCAGAAAGAGCGGCGGACTCTCACAGAATATAAAGTCAGACGTTTCGATGTGCCTAAGTCCTGTGAAATACGAACTATAAACGAAGGAAAAGTAATTCAGCAACCGTTTGATTATAGACCGATCTGTGGACACATATATCCAGGAGCGATGGATCTTAAGACCTTGCATCTCCTCATAAACGTACTTCTTACCCCGATATTCATCATGCACAACCATCTTGGGGTAGTTGGGCATAGCAGTAAGCACGGACACATCTACTCCCGCTTTTTGGAGGCGGATCGCCAGCTCGTACAAGCGATTTTGAGGAGCCCCCACTTCAGGCGGGAAATACTGAGTTATAAAAAGCAGTTTCATTTAAGCAGTGCTTCTATCGCTCTCACCACATTCTCGCAAGCATGGCCCCCGCCGTATAACTCTACAGACGCGTTAAACTCCCTACCAAGGGCAGCCCGCACGCTAGAGACTATAGCGGTGTGGCCCGCGCCGGCTATTACGTTATATTTATTTTCGACAAGTTCCACCCATTCGGTTTCATCGCGCATTGTAACGCAGAATTTGCCAAAGAAATAAGCCTCCTTCTGGAGCCCGCCGCTGTCAGTCAGGACCAGAGAGGAATGCTTAATTAATTCGATCATATCAAAGTAACCGACCGGATCAATTACGTGGCATTTCGGCATATAGCCAGCGAGCCCCAGGACCTTGCGTGTGCGGGGATGCATGGGGAGCACTACCGGGATTTCATGATTAATCTCATCTATGGCAGCCACAATATTTCTTAAGCGTTCGGGATTGTCTATATTTTCCTGTCTGTGCAGGGTACAAAGGATGAATTTATCCAGTTTAATCTTTTGAAGTATCTGAGAGTGCATTGGAGCCTTTTCCGCATAGAATAAGGCCGCATCCTGCATCACATCACCGGTCTTAACAATGGTAATGGGCATTTTCTCAAACCCTTCAGCTTTTAAATTGTTTATCGCCTGGTCGGTAGGGCAGCAAAGAAGGCTAGAAACCCTATCTGTAAGCACCCTATTAATTTCTTCCGGCATACGCATATTAAAACTTCTAAGGCCGGCCTCAATATGTATCAGTTTTACGTGCAACTTTGCCGCAGCCAACGCGCCGGCCAGAGTAGAATTGGTATCGCCGTAGACCATAACCGCGTCTGGCTTCTCGCTAAGAACTATTTTCTCGATTCCGGCCAACATCTCGCCAGTCATTTCCCCGTGCAGCGAAGACCGCACCGAAAGATTCATGATAGGCTTGGGAATCGCCATCTCCCGAAAGAACACATCAGACATCTGATCATCATAGTGTTGCCCAGTATGAAGCAATATCTCCTCAATTCCCGTACGAGTCAATATTTCACGACTAACTGCCGCAGCCTTAACAAACTGCGGCCTTGCTCCGACCACGGTAAGTATTTTCATTCACAGAGTCCTTTTTCAAGATTGATTTGCTGCGTTGCACAAGACTTTAACGACTTGTGGCAGCAACACACTATATGCCAATTCGCGACCAGCCACCTCTGGCCCATTTGATCGCTGTCTTAAAGTAAGTATTTGCACTAAAGCAGAGGCTATTGCTGCTGAATCCCGGGGAACTATCCGAGACGGGGCAACCTCGCGAAGCCTTTCCGTAACATCACCGACATCAACACTAACTACCGGCAGACCACAAGCAATAGCCTCCTGAACAATAGTCGGGCTCCCCTCAAAATCGCTAGTAACGAGCAAAGCATCGGCCGCATTATGGTAAAGTGGGACATCTACAGGGTCAATATCCCCGTCTAAAACAAACAGTTTAAGTTTAGGCAGAAGTTCTCTTGCCTGCACGATTGCCTGCTCTGCTAAATCAATTCGCTTAACCCTTGGTTCCCGCCCAGCATTAAAGAGCACAACAATATCATCCCCCGCCCACCCCAGGCATTCGCGGGCACGTGAAATAGGAATAGGTTTAAACAGGGAGGTGTCAACCCCGGTGGGGATTAGTGTCACCTTGTCTTTAGACCATAGCAATCTATCCATCAAACCACGGCTCACGCAAACAATCCTGGTTGCTCTCAATGCCGAGAGTTGAGATAAGGTATGGCCAACAAATACCCGCAGAGAACTAACGCTTGGGACTGGATTCAAATCACTGCCACGGAAAGCAATAACCACAGGACGCGAGGTTGCACATACCGTGATAAACGCAGTTATCGTACCGTAGTGGCAATATATAACATCTGGATTAAATAAGCGGATTTCCGCTTTAAGACGTCTGAATTCAGAAACAATTCCGGACAAAGCAGTTCTAGTCGAAAAAAAGAACCTATGCACATTGAACCCTAGGCCTTCTATCGCGCACATCTGACGCCGCGCAAACACCATGCCGATGCTATCAGAATTGACCCCAGGAATGACAGCGAGCACATTAAGCCCAGAATTGCAAACCGGGGATTTGGCGTGATTAATCATTTTGAGCACTCAGCTTTTCTAGAAACCAGCATCACAAGAATCATTGGCAAGAGCAGACCTTCAACAAAAAAGCTTTTATACCCCTCAATGCCATTTCGCATAAGCGCTGGGACCATAGCAACAGACATATACGGGGCGAGAGCAGTGAAAGATCTCTTAGCAAAAGAATTTGAATTAATAAACCTAGGCTGAGAATATATAATTTTGACTAGGATGTACCCCAGAACATAGCCTCCCACAAGAACTCCTATTAACCCAAAATTTAAATACCATCCAGTCGCGTGGTGAATCGTATATCCCTGGCCAGAGACTGCCGAAATGCTATCCGCGTAATAACCATATATTCCCTCTGGCCTATCAGGCCATATAAACCGAGGGATTGCCGAAGAAAGCAATGGGATAATGCTTCCCCCATAAGCCGGAGGGACATTATTCTGAAGCACCGCATACATAGAAACATGCGCGGCAATTTTCTCAACACTTGAGGAAACAGATCCATAGACGTCACTTAGATTTTCAATCGACAAGTTAGAGACAAAAGAGGGGATTTCTTGGATTGGTAGCCCTCTCACAATATTAACCGCGCCTATAGCACCCAACGAAATAAGGCAAACGATAATCAAAGACTTTCTGCGCTTGCCCCGGGTATTCGCCTCGAATAGTAACGCCGCAGAAATCAAAGCGATTAAGAGTGGGTGCTTATTGCCAAGAGCATAATTAAACCAAAGCCCCGCGACAAGTCCAGCAATAAGGACGAGGAGGTACGGCCACCTCCGAACAACCGGCCGCAGAATAACGGGCTCGGGTAAAGCAGAAAACCATACAGCAAGTCCACTTGAAAAACAAAGCAAACCCAACTGATTCAACAGTTGATGGATGCCAAAAACAAGTGAAAGACTTCTATCAAATCGAGTAATTGAATATCCAGAAACCCCCATATCAAATGCGACACCCAAAGCGCGCTCAACCAACAAATAGCTTACACCGATAGCACACCAACCTATTAACCCAAAACGGAACAGACTCACATTGATTGGTTGAAAATCACTTTTTGGGGGTTTCGGAGTGGCAAGAAATGGCAAAGCAACACAAATAAAGAAAGCAGCATAATACAACAAAGACAATGTATATGGCGCTCCCAGTTCTATATTAACTAGCCTTGACTCCAGATACCACCAACTTGCAAACACCCCAGAAGACTTAGAGGAAATAATTGCCCAGGCACCATAAAGCGAGAAATAGTAAACAAATCCCAATGTAGTAATTGCCCCCAATTGGCGTGTGCGGTACCACACCAGCACCGAGGCAGAGACGCATAAAATGCTAAGAAGAAACAATATATAAATCTCACTCATCGCATCTCACAATCAATCTTGGAATCAGACAAAACTTTACGGACAAGAAGCATGTATAAGATTTTTACAGCAAATATTCGCGGGTACGACAGATACACAAGAATTACCAACAGACGTCCGAAATTACCCCTCACAGAAATGGCTGAAGCATAAAGTCGTCCAAACACTTTTGACCACAAAACAGATAGACTCACGCCACAAAGAAAACGAGGCCCATGAATCGCATAATTTGCAGACACAAAACGTTGGTAGCTATCATACCCGTAATACACTTGGCAGGCTCGCTTTTGATATGAGATGGACTTGCGATTCAGTTCGCACTTCAAGAGTGCTTCTGTAGTATTCAGGAATCGGCCAGACTTATACATTCTTCGCCATAAATCAACATCTTGAGCACACGGATAATGCTGTGTATACCCTAAACCTTTTTTAAACATAACCGACGAATGTATAAATGGATTCAAGCCTCTGAGCAGATATTTCCTGATGTCACAATCCTCGATTGGAAGAGAGGTTTTTCTTAACAGTCCCCCATTTTCGTCAACCATATCCGCCTGTGTGCCCAACACACAAAGATCTTTAATTCGAAGCCACAATGACATCTGGCACCCAAGTTTATTCTGAAGCCAAGAGTCGCCAGCATCTATCCTCGCAATAACTTCGCCACTTGCCAATTTCAAAGCAGCATTTAACGATCTTGTGAGGCCAATGTTTTTATGATTTACAAGAACCCGGATACGCCTATCGAGCACCGAATACTCTTGAATAATTTTTCGAGTATCATCAGTTGACCCGTCATCAACAACAATCAATTCAAAATCATGTAGCGTTTGGGACAGAACACTAGCGATACTTCTCCCCAATTTCTCACTTGAGTTAAATGAACTTAAAATAATAGAAAACAAAGGCTTCATATTTTCAAATTAAAGTTGCAGATGCAGAAGGTGTGTTATGCAAAACAGGCACCAACACCCATAAAACCATCATATTCCCCGCAACAACTAATCCGTTTTTTCAGAACACATTAAGATGTTTTTATCGTACACTGTGGGCAATGTCCGCCCATCCAACAGAAACAAAGATTTGCAAATGATGTTCCTAAGATGCAACAGATATTTCCGTTTTCCCCGATAGAATTTAGTCTGATCTACAAGCATATTCCTACGAAATCCCGCCTCTTCCAACACTTGCATCAAACTGAATTCTGCAAATCCCACTTCATGTGTCATGTCCAGATATCGAGAGTAGGTTCCCAACAAACTAGCCATGTTAGGTGTCCTGACAATCAATTTCCCATGCTCACTTAAAGCAGTATATATAACTCCCAAGAAATTATTTAACTCGTCTTTTTTCACATGCTCAATCACATCAAAGAGTGATATAAATCCATACTTCTGATTAGACGCCCTAAGGAATTCAACCCCATCCTGCGTAGATAGATTAATTTCCGCAGGCATATGTTTTTTTGCAGCTTCAATTTGGCCACACGATCGGTCAACACCAGAAAGATTGGTATAACCTAGGCGATAAAGATAATATAAGAAATGCCCCTGACCACATCCCACATCCAAAATAGGAGTCTGTTTATCTTGTGGCAAAAAACTCTCTATTTCCCGATAATCAGCCTGCTGAAAAGATTCACTCGTTATCCTATTCATTCTCTCGTAATGCCTATCATAGACTTTGTTTAATTTATTCATTGCCTGCCTCCGCAACTCTTTTATACAGAAGATTCCAAATATACAAACCGTGGAGCATCACATTTAAATGCAGTCAGCACAACAGAAGGAAGCAGCACACAACTGTTTCGTTAAGAATTACCGCATAAAAACATGCTTGTTACCGTTGGTTATTCAAATTATCCCAAACAAGTGCGATAAAACTCTTCCGTCTGCGAACGACACTGCTCAACCGAAAAACGCTTTTCGATATCGCACTTACCGTTGCGAATCAGGTCATCCGCCAATCCCTTATCATCCAGAATAAGGTGGATTTTAGTTTTAATGTCTTCTGGTGAATAAGGGTCAACCAATAGCCCTGTTTTTCCATCAGTCACAACTTCTGGGCCGGGCCCAAAATTGGTAAAAACTACCGGCACTCCCATAGCCATAGCCTCCAAGGCCACCAGTCCGAAAGACTCTGCCCTGCTCGGTAAAACAAATACTTTAGCTTTTGCAATGGACGACAATGTTACAGAATGATCCAACCATCCCACAAAATGGACCTTTTTTGAAAGGGATGGGCCTAATATGGCATATATTTTATCCTTGGCCATAGCATCCTGAATTGCGCCAACATACACAAGATGCATCTCCTGCCGGTCTTTCAATAATTCAGCTACCGCCTCCGCTAAAACATATGACCCTTTACGTTCCCCGACATACCCGACAGCAACAATAAAACATTCTGGAAGAGGTGGGGTTGTTACATTTCCGGGTTTTATAGTTACAGGATTCATTATTACAGATGACTTTTTGGGGCGAAGATTAAAGGTTGAGCAAGTATAGTCAAGCATCCATTGAGAAACAGATATCCACCGTCTATGAAACGCCAGTGTTCCCTTTTCCGCTATCCAATATCCACAGAACACGCACCCCCCAAAAATGCGCGCATATGTCGCAGAAGATTGGTGCAGTCTCACTACTACTGGACAATAAGGGAACCAGAATGGCAGAAGCCCCTGATAATCCGGCACCTCAATAATCTCCACGGAGCCATTCCGCACCGCATTGCGCAACCAGCTGTACAAGCGCAATCTATTTGTTAATGGATGAAGGATGGACGCAGATGCTTTAAGTGTTACGACATGGACTACACCATCAACCCTTTCAGAATTAGATACACCAAGCTGAACAACCACGACATGGTGTCCGGCTCTAGCCATAGCATGAGCCATGGAGCTAACAAATGTGCCTATCCCACCATGCGCTCTAGGAGGATATTCATTGCACACATAACAAATATTCATAATGAATTAGTTTTAGTCCTTCAAAATCAACTACTTGCCATCTAAAACAATTGATTAAGGCCTCACCAACGACAAGATCAACTGTTTCTCATCTTGAGTTATATTTTTCAAATATACCACCATGAAATAGGCAATAGAAATTATTACTGAGAATAGAATCAGACTTACCCAGGAGTCAGGCTGCATTGCAATATTTACTATTTCACATGCGGCCCAAACCATCATTGTCCCGACAATCCCACCTACAAGTGGCTTCAAGAAAGTTAGCTTGCTCACATCTAATATTTTAGCGACATAAATAGTGGTAAAAAACACATCCTTCGATGTCAACATAATTGCCCCAGCCAACGGCACCCCATAAACCCCTAGAGGAGAGAGTTTGGCTAAAATCACCGCTAGGAGCAACATTCCTACTCCTCCGATAATTGTAACTATACCCGGAAGTTTCACATTATTGCTAGCAGTTTGAACAGAAAACAATGGGGTTATCGCCAAATTTATACTTAAATGAAAACACATAACGACCAAAAGTAACGAATATTCCGTAAATTCCGCGCCCAACCACAACGATACTATCGGCTGCCTGAAGCCGCAAATCAAGCCTATTGGCAATGCCATGCCTAAGCCAAGGTATTTGATGGCCCTTACGCACAAGAAAATCATTTTATCTATATCCCCACGAGCCGAGATAATTAGAATCATCGGAGCAAATAATCCGGCAAACACACTAGCAAAAGTCCGCAGAAGCAGTGGCCACTGCATTACTGCCCCATATTTCCCAGCTATTACAGATCCAAAGATTAAATTCACAATTACTATATCGGTACTTAGAAAAAGCAATGCTCCAACCTTATTCATGGTAAGCCACCAGCTCAGCCTAGTAAGCGGCATAACTTTTTTCAAATCGAAGGCTTTAATGTTAATCTGCAGAAAAGGAGCAAGTTTTCTACAACCGATTATATTTAAAGCTAAAGACGTTAAGGATGCAAAAAAAATAGCTACCCCCACCCACTGAAGTTTCGCACCAAGAAATGTAAACAAAACAAACACAGGCAGAACCCGGGCACCGAGCACTAGCATATTTATGTAATTTTGAATATCCAATCGGTTATATGCATAACAAGACACCGAAAAGTTTGCCGATATTACCCCCAATAAAAAACTTAACACTGCAAGAAAGAAAAGACATCGGGCGCCATGAGCCAAATTATACGGAACGTTAAAGATTACAGGAACATACCATGCTAATATGCCTGCAATTACCGCAAGAGCTAATGCAATCATCGTAAGAGAAAAGAATGCTGTATTAAATACCAGATTAGCCGAAATGTGGTCTTGATTCTGTATATCAATCACCAAGTATCTGGAAACCGCCGCATTGATCGACATTGTGACTAAACCGAGATATGCAGTAAGAGAGGTTACAAGTGGGATAAGACCGTAAGACGCCACCCCTAAATGACGTATATAATACGGAACCATAAAAAGATTTATTAAGAGGCTAATAACGAAATAGGCCACGTTCGTGGCCATATTAGCTGGCAATTGACTCTTCAAACCTTTAATCTTCATAATTCATCAACCCGAAGAAACTCCAGTTTGGGAACAACCCTGTTTCTAAGCCTATCAGCGCCTCCATATGCAAGCAGAAGTTAAATTAAAATTCTGTTAAAATTGTAAAATGCGTAGCAGGTTGTATTGGCGCCCACCAAATATAGTATTGAGAAAACAGAAATTACTTTAAGTTTTTAAAACTACCATACACCACTCTCCCTTCTGCAAGTTCTTTAGGGAGAGGGGACTCTTCGTCTAGATCTATACATCTCAACATCCGTTTTTCGATTTCTTTATACTGAAACCCACTTTCGGGACATTTCATAACACCTTCAGCATCCGGATTCTTAAGTATATGCCCATGCCGGCTCATCCAGCCTTTCTGACGGCCTGGGTTACCCATTATCAATGCGTAGTCAGGCACATCCTTGGTTACAACAGACCCGGCAGCTATAAAGCAATACCGACCTAGGGTAGTGCCGCAGACTATGGTGGCGTTGGCGCCTATGGTGGCGCCGCGGCGGATTATTGTCTTCTCGTAAAGGGAATGCCGGTTGACCTGGGAGCGCGGGTTGGTTACATTGGTAAGCACGCAGGAAGGACCAAGGAAGACATCGTCCTCTATCGTCGTGCCTGTGTAAATGGACACATTGTTCTGCGCCTTAACATTGCTGCCTATCACCACGTCGTTAGCCACCTGGCAATTCTGGCCGAATATGCAGTTTTTGCCTATTTTCACACCCGGCAGTATATGGGAGAAGTGCCAGATCTTGGTGCCTGCGCCGATCTCGCAGGGTTCGTCCACGTACGCGCTTTCATGCACCTTAACTTCTTTAGCCAGCCATTCCGGTTTAAACATAAGCGTCCTTAATAAGAAAGGGTCTCCATCATGCGGATTCCCGAGAGAACGTCCTGCTTGGACGGGAACATTTCCCAGTTCTCCTCGGCTATGTATTTATACATGGTGTCGTGGCCTTTGCCGTACTGGTGATCTATGGTAAAGTCCATATCCGGCTTGGGCATGCCCTGAACATTCCAGAAGTCTATTTTGTTCAGGTTGGTGCCGGTAAGGCGGATGGTGCCTTTCTCGGCTATAAGGACGAATTCCGTCAGATAATTCCTCTCGTAAACGCTTACCGTGGTATTAAGGGAACCTACCGCCCCGTTCTTAAAGCTTAGCACCGCCGACAGGCTGTCAAATACTTCCAGCCCGCGCAATTGCCCGCCTATGCCTTTATGCTCGGACATCTCACCGAAGAAGTAGTGCAGCATGTCCACGTAATGGCTGGCCTGGGTATAAAGCACGCCGCCGTCGAATTCGGCGGTGCCGTGCCAGTCTATCTTAAAATACTCGTCGTTGCGGTTCCAAAGCACATTGCAGATGAACTGGTGTATTTTCCCCAGCCGGCCGCTGTCGATGAGGTCTTTTATCATCTTTACCAGCGGGTTATAGCGGTTCTGATACACAGGCAGCAGCACCTTGCCGGCTTTCTCCA
>Ga0209212_1005945_pt1 | contig 14248 bp, 8 predicted proteins | sample RifGroC2_FD_183996 | JGI IMG/M metagenome (GOLD analysis project Ga0209212, IMG submission 183996) | Groundwater microbial communities from Rifle, Colorado, USA - Groundwater C2 (SPAdes) (version 2) | ecosystem: Environmental > Aquatic > Deep subsurface > Groundwater | place: Rifle, Colorado... | reverse complement strand
CCAACCGGTCGACTCCCTGAGTGCCAGCCAGCAACTTCGGTTCATTTTTACCCCAGCTACGGTCAATATCGAGGACTTTCTCCTTGTCATACACAAGCAGCGCCATGCTGAGCGTGACTATGGAGGGTAGTACCGAAAACTTTCCCTTGTACTTGGGGTTTCCGTAGTCTGCTAGTTTCTTGGGAAGATCGGCTTTAGAGATGAGCCTGGTGTTGTAAACTACAATAAAAAAGTCGTCCACGAATTTAAAGGCGGTATTTTTCAGCACCGCTGGGGAAATGCTTTTATCATCGATGGGAGTGCCCTTTGGAACAAGTTCCTTCCAGTTCTGAATGGACTCAAGGGCGCCGGCGTCCGTCATGGAGGTTATATGAGCGTCATAGCCGACCGTGGCGTCAAAAGTGGGCGTCGTTCCCACCCGCTGCTCGGTGACTGCGATAGAGACTATCTTGCTGTAACTCCCGGCTCCGGTGTAGCTAACCTTGACGTTGAGGCCGTAGTATTTGTTCATCGCAGCCTCAAGACCTTTAACCAATTCAGGCGTTGCGGTGCTGGGGAGCATGACATTTAGCTGGCCCTCCTTACGGGCGCCTTCAACCAGCTCTTTTAGACTTGCTGCTTCAGAAACGGCCAGCCAGCTTCCGCCGACCAAAAGAGACACAATAAAGTCTATAAGCAGGGAGTCGCTTATTTTCATCATTTTTAGTTCCCCTTTATCGTCAAACTGAACTGTAAGTGTTGAAGGATTTTCTTTTTTTTATCTGTTCTCGTATTCCGGAGCCAACTCCAGCTGCTCAAAACCGGAACCTTTATCTACCCCGAGCGCTGCCACGTTGTTGGGCTCGACACAAACTTGACAGTCACAGCTTAACCCACCTTATCTCATTTTTATTTAATTACCTCTCCTTATACTCCGGGCTATTCCCTGTCTGGACCATAACGCTGCACAGGGCATTTTCCCAAGGTCTATAATAGAAGGCGATCCATACACATCCCTTGCCGAGATCCAGGTTGAAATGCTGGTGTTCAACTCCGCCCGGTTTTATAGGCAAAAGCAGCAAATCACCTTCTTCCCAGTCGTGCCGTACTCCATCAACGATCGTATAGCCGTGCCCTTCCAAGACAAAAATAATCACGCAACCGCCCTGATGAACATGTCTACCTGAATGGATGCGGATATCATGCAGGAAAACGACCCAATCACGCAGGGGATTATCCGGGAACAGGTCGGGCCGTAAATAACGTTTAATGCGCCCCTGCCTGTTGAGCTCATAATCCATCTCCGTACCCTTAATGACGAGTTTGCCATTCATTTGCAGATCGACAAACTTCTTTCGCTCCAGGAGGGCTTTATCGTAGCGGGTGGCGATCCCAGTCTCCCGCTCCTTCTCTCTCACCTGTACTCGTTCATCTTCCATAAAATCACTATCGGCACGGTTGTGTTTACCACGACCAAGAACGATTGAAGAGCGGCTCCCCTGCGAAAAGTGTGGTTGAAGTGAGAAGAGGTGGTAGGCAGGATGCGGGATTGGGTGAGATCTCACATCCTGAAGCGAAAGGAGACCTACCAGGGGGGAAATAGGGTCACCTAGATCTTGCCGAGCCGCCCTATCGCCAAAAGCCCGCTTGGTTACTTCAAGCTAATCGTATGGAAGTCGCTATTAAAGGTAATGCCTGAAATAGTGGCTAACTTTGCAGGCAAGGGGGTACGACGGGGCATCGTACCTTGTTTGCTGTAGAATTTCGTATCACCCGTATTATAGAGAAACTCAGGCTCCAATACAGTAAAAGGAGCGGAATAACTTTCGTTGGGCAACCCCTCGGGGTAAAACCTTGGGGGGGTGTTTCCCTCAAGCGAAACAAGAGTATGATTAAAGTCGCTAAAGTCGAAAGATGATCCAACTAAGGCCACCTTTGAAGTCGCACCTTGAATGAAATTGAATCCCTTAGGGAACTGATGCCTTACTTCAACGGTTTTCTTGGAAGGGTTCCACATGATCACCTTTCCCTCTGGCGTATCACCGAAGACAAAGGGTTCATTCACTTCCATTAATACTGCAAGGCGCCCATCAGAACTTTGCCTTGGTTGCACTACTTGACCAATTCCACTTGCGACCGGAGTTCCTACAACGAAGTTGACTTTGAACCGAGGCAAGGAGCACTGAATGATGATCTCTCGATTCTGCTCACTCAGCCTTGTATCCGAAGCCGGCAGTAATTCGGCAAGCTCCGGATGGTACTGGCTAAGGTTAACCTCCTCAATACGCTGATGGGCAGCTGCCCCCAGAAACCCCACAGGTTGGCCATCGGGACATTTTCGGAATGTGTCGGCAGCGAATTGAGAGACGTACTTATACTCCCCGTCCCTTAGACCACCCACGAATCGGTGCCTTTCGAACACTACGGCTGCAGGATAATATTCACCTACTACTTCCAGCAGCACGCGCCGATCCATAGTCAGGTTATCAGGAGCCGTCGAGCTTACCACTTGTCCGCTCTGAACATCTAACCATGTCGTCAGAAGCGGCGCTCTCATAAAAGGATAATCTATCGACTCGCCAGTGAAACGGACCTGGACGGCCTGTGGCATCACCGAGCCATGACTTCCAGGCGGAACCTGCATTTGATAAACCGGAAGGAAGTAAGCATAATCTACAGGTCCATTCGGAAACACTAATATCTTAGCTAGAACTTTTCCATTTCGTGTAACCGCGAAATCATCCATATACCAGGTATATGGCACCCGCGGCTCATCGCGACTGTGATCGATAGTAGTTTCGGGAGAAAGGATCACCGGGAAGTTAAGGGCATGATTCCGGGTATCCTCAGCTGCCAAGGTAATTTGCCCTTCCAATAAAACCGCTTCCTCGTAATGACCTTGATTTGGATTGCTGGGATTATCAGGGACCCAGGTGAACATCGTCGTGAGGATCGCCCAGGGTAAGTGCTGTTTATAATGAATTGTGTTAGTGAGTTTTACGTTTACGCCAAGGTTACGCTGGAACGGAAAAGGAATCTGTTGGACTAATTTTACGTCCACAACTTCACTCCCGTCGAGTTCAGTACGCATGGAGACAGCCGTGGAGCCCTCAGGACGTTGCATCTCGTAGACGAAGAACTGATCGGCTGCGGCGGAATAAGGGGAGCTTTTACCCACTAAAGTGTTGTCCTTCTCTCCCCAACGAAGCTCGGCGACCTGTGGATACAGAATCGGCAGCGGATATATATTCTGGGGCGTTCTCAGGTACCAGCGGCTAAAATCCGTGAAAACCTGCTCAACTCTCACCCCACCAAGCACCTTGCCGATGACGGCACCGGGGAAGGTTCCTTCCGGCCTCTCCTCTCCAAGCTTACCCTTATAAACGGCGACGTACCGCTCTGTATTTTCCGGCGCGACAAAGAAAGCTGATTCCACGCCCTGGCCCGGCTCCGCAACAATCGTAAGGTCTGAGGTGGCTTGGTTTCGATTTCCGTCGGCATCATCAGCATAGATGGTTAGTTTGCCGCCATCCAGCTTTTCAGGCGATGCGTTGGTACCTCTCAGTTGAACGATAGACGGATTGTCCGGATCTTCCACAAGATCCACATCCAGCTTGCCGCGGAAGAAGTAGTCGAGAAGTCCGGCGGAATAACCCACGGCGCGGGGGAGGAGCTTTTCGGCGTAGTCTTCTTGAATACGATCGTCCATCATCCAACCGCCTGAAGGGGGCGGCGCAGTTGATGCAATGCGCAGAGATCGAAACAGCATCGACTCGGCAACGAAATGCTCAACGGCTTCGCCTTCACGAACTTTACTGAAATATCGCCGCCATTTTGTGCCGACAGGCTTTACAATAGGGTTGTCAAAGTCCAAACTACTCGTTCGTGGGAGTGTAAAGCTTCCAAATATTCGGTTTCTACTTAAGAAGTTACCATTCGTATACTCCGCAGTTCCGAGATCAGGGTTCAAAAGGACCGAGAAATCTCCATCTTGAAACTTGTCGTTATCGATCAGCCTCGCGATCGGAACAGGAACCTGGCTGTCCCCGGTTGGTCTAAAGATTGAAATTGGGGGCTTCACGGGCTCGAGATTGATGAACTTGCTTACTTTGTCTCGATTTCTCTCCGCCCAGTCCTCGTACCAGTCGGGATTTACTGGAATTGGAACGTCAAGTATGCGGAACGAGAGGTGTGGATCATTACGCACATGTGCTGGAACCGTTGCGTCTTGTACTAGATGCGTTACTTGGCCCAGAGCGCGGAATGTATCCGCAAAGGCAGTGTCACGGCCTGGCTCATTCTGCCGGTCCTCTTTTCGAGGACGTACTAACGCATTCAGGTAGTGTCGCCGGGCATCCTGCCAGGACCAATTGCCACCTCCCGTCTTCAATGGCAAGGGAACAAAGACCGACGAGGAATCCTGGTTGCTGTTTTGCTGCCACAGGACTGAGGACTGCCCCAACTGAAAGCCAACTCGGAGTCCTGCCTGATTCCATGGTTTTAGCGGATTGTGGAAATGGTTGAGGACCCTGCGGAAAGGTTCATCTTCGAACCTGGCACCGTCTTGAATCCATCGTTGAACACTTCGTCCAAGAAACTCAGTTCTTAAGCCTTCCTTTAGCCCCAACTCTAGCTCCAATACGCCAGCTAGGGAGGAAATATCCGTTGCCCTTTCGGCCAATACGCGGTGAGTCTCTACGTCGTAAGCAGCAGCCTGTCTCCTAATGCCGTTGGCGTAAATAAGGCTCAACGAAATATAAAGCCACCACCAGCGGCTAGCGTATGCCCTTTTCATTTTTTTCCCCTCCTGGAAGGTGTAAGTCCCAAATTCACTCGCTCTTGCGAATATGTTTGTAGGTACTTGGGTATCCGATCATCCGGGATGTCGCCTGGCGCTTCGACATGCCCAAGGAACTTCAAGCGTTCATTTCGCGTTTTCAGGACCGGCAACTCTAAGACTACCCCCTCTCCCTCGAACTGCTTCCACGCTTTTTTTCGCTGTTCCTCACTTTCAAGAGCATCTTTACTCCATGTGTCGTAACCCTGAAACTGCCAGCGGCCATACCCAGCTTTGAAGATATAAAACGCAGGTCCCTTTAAAGAACTGAAAGGACGAAATAACGAAAAATACCATCGTGCCTGAATCACAAAGCGGCCCTCTTGTCCTGTCACTGCCTCTTCGGAGTCACCGTATTCTGCGCACCCGTCCATGACTATGAAACCACACTTTGTCCACACTGCCAGCACTACAACTCCTTCCAATGGTTTCCCGGTTTCCTTATCGACGATTTGTCCCTTCCAAGGCCCCACTGCTTCAGCTTCAAATGGAAATGCAAATACGCTTACGATGACGAAGAACACTAAACCCAGGACTCTGCTATTTGTATTTTCCATTCGCTCACCTCAAAACGCTTCGACGCGCCATATCCCGTCCCCATCTACCGCAAACCGGACTTCGAAAGACATCTCAAGCCCGTCATCGATCCTTGTCGCCTCGTAAATCGCCGCGTAGTTTTCAACCCGAACCAATGATGCGGTTGTGAGTATCTCGTCGATATTTATTAGTTGCGATGCGATAATTTGGAAGACCTCCTCATATCTTGGACGTGACGAGCTTACGATCTGGCTCACTGCACCGGCGATATCGCCCTCTCGTAAGGCATCCTTCATCCCGGTCCATTTTGCCTGGAGTATGACATCAAGCACTATTCGGTCGTAAACCTGGACGATAGAATTGGCAATCTGTTGATTTCCCTGGGTATCGGTCACCCTGACCACAGGAACAAAGATCCCCGACTGAGTGTACGTGAAGGTCTGGCCGTCCAAGCTTGGTCCAGTAAAGTCTACGGTTCCATTCCCATCGAAGTCCAGCTCTACGGAAGAAACAGTCGCTGATCCAAGCAGCGAGAAGCTCGCTGTCAACGGGGCCACGCCACTTCCGGGGCTTACAAGCAAGGTAAACACTGGCGTAGGTGCAGCCGAAACGCTGATGTTTACGTTGTAACTTGCAGTCGCACCAGCAGCAGCAGTGGCTACAGCAGTCACGTTGGTTGTATCCGGAGTCACAGGAACAAGGGCGGCAAAGGTAGTTCCCTGCACGGCAGCCGGAAAACCGTTTACCGTGACGCCCACTTCCACCCCACCCGCCTCGACAGTCCCACGCACAAGTAGTGAACCTGCTGGAACTGTCGCCCCGTCCGCCGGCTCGGTGATAAGGACCTGCAAGGTTGAGATGGTAAAGCTCCGGCTGGCAGGACTTGGATCCTCGTTCCCCGTCAAGTCTCGCGCCCTGACCTCAAAAGTGTGGGGCCCTGGACTTAAGCCGGTAAAGGATATCTGGGTCTGGGTGCTGAAGGAAGAGAAAGAGCCGCCATCAAGCCGCCAGGCAAATTGAAGATCATCTGGCGGGGTCAGGTTATCCGTACCGGCAACGGTAAAGATGGCTGAGGTTGCCGAGACAGTCCCTTCGGGCCCTCCGGTGATTTGAGTCTCCGGCGGGGTTGCGTCAACCGTAAAGGTGGTCAAAGCAGAGGCTGAATTCCCGGCCCGGTCAAAGATAGTGACAGAGAGGGTGCGAGCACCCTCGGCTAAGGGAAAAAGTTTAAGGGTTGAAGGGTTTAAGGGATCAAGGGTGAAAGCGGAGGCTGCGACGGAAGCTTGGGCTGTAACGTTAACACCGTCCAGCGTGATTGCGACTCTGTTGGTGTCTACCCCTGAAAGGTTATCGGAGAAATCGGCCCGGATAAGGGGCCGATTGGTGTTAAGGTAAGAACCACTTATGGGCTCAAAGCTCGTAATCACTGGCGGCGTATTGTCATGGATAATGACAGCCTCGGCAGGACCGCTGGTAAGTCCCAGGCCGCTATGGATAGTGGTAAAGACATCGAGAAGGTTTTGGGTGTTCGGTGTTAGGTTTAGGATCAGGGCAAAGGCCCCATCCGGAGTAAAGAAGGTGGGGGTGACAGAGTTGTTAAGAAAAACATCTATGCGAGAGTGAGGTTGGGTTGTGCCATGAACTGTGAGAGGACTTTGGTTGGTAAAGGATGGATGGATAATCACGGGGAGAGGCGGCGCGCGGAAGCGAAGGATGCGACCCCTTTTATCCCCTCTATCATCAGCGACATAGAGGTTACCGAAGCTGTCGAAGGCTAGACCACGGGGCTTCTCTAAGCTAGAGGCGAAACGGGCAACCGTGCCGCCTGCGGCAACCTTACCAATCGCTTCCTTGGCGTCTTTTTTTGGAAGCTCTATCTCTTCAGCGCTGACGTAAACGGCGCCTAATACGTCGAGAACCAAGCCTACCGGTTTTTCAATCTCTGTCTGGGTGAGCGGAGTAATCGGACCTGCCGAGCCATCAGCCATAATGGGAATCTGAAAGACTCCTGCGTGGTCTTCGTCTTTCTGCTTTGCGCTCTTGAATCCCTTGGCTGCAGCAAAGAGCACATGGCCGTGGATCTCAAGCCCCTGTAGGCCCTTGAAACCGTTGGCGAAAGTAGAAAGCTGTCCGGTCGGTGTAAGGCGCAAGACGACTTGACTCTGCCCTTCATCCTCGTTGTCCTGCTCTTTTTCTTTGCCTGACTTAAGCCCCTTAGCTGATATGTATGCCGTCCCATCCTTTGCCACCGTAATCCAGCGAGGTTTCTCCATCCCAGTGGCTAGGACGCTAAGCCTGTTATCCGGCTCTAAGCGGAGTAAAGAGCCGCTTTTCTCCTCCACGATCAGAAGACGACCCTCTTCATCTAAGCTTAACCCTACAGGCCTTTTAAGATTGGTGACTACGGGAAAAATCTGCCCGCCAGTTATTTTTGAGACTTTTCCATCCTTCCGATCCGAGACGAAGATCGCTCCAGTTTGATCTACAACGACTCCTGTAGGCTCTCTGAATCCCCGAGCCACCACCTCCACAGGGGCCAGCGCATCGATATCCGATCGATCTGAAGGACTAAGGATAAAGGGAACTAAAAGGGCGAAGAAGAAAAATAAACCAGGGGCAACAATCTTTCCTTGCGCGTGTTTCATAGGCTCCCTCACTCAGGCCAACCTTAAAAAACACTATTCGCGAACAAAGATCTCGAACAAGGCGGCAGCATAATTCCCCGCCTATTAGGCTGTCAAGGGAAATTTTTATATCTACCATCCTCTTGACGAGACAGAGAATGTCTAGATATTAATCACCCGGTGGCCAGGGAGATCGTCATTCCGCAAACCGAGGCGCCCAAGAGGCTGGAAAACTTCCTCAAGAAGCGTTTTCCTATCGGTTACGTGAGGAAGCTTTTCCGCAAGAACGGCGTCCGCCTGAACGGCAAACACTGCCGAGCAAACGACACCGCCCAGCCAGGGGATCGCGTTACGCTCTTTATTCCCTTTGAAAAACAACCGGGCAAGTCCGCGAAGCCGGCCTCTCCAGAGCGCGGATTTGAGATTCTATTCGAAGATGACGATATTCTTGTGGTTAACAAGCAGGCGGGCCTGGCCGTTCACGAGGGTAAAGAGATCCTCAAGAGTCAATCCCTGCTGGGGATGCTGGAAGCGACCTACCGTTCCCAGGGCATCCTCCCAAGGCTGGTCCATAGGATTGACAAAGAGACCTCGGGTATTCTGGTCGTCGCCAAAAGGGAGGCGGTAGCTGAGGATTTGGAGAAGAGATTTGAGAAGGGAGAGGTGGAAAAGGAGTATCTTGCCCTGGTGTTAGGAAGGGTTCATCCGAAGGAAGGGAGCATCGATTTCCCCATCCCGGGACGTGAGGGAAAGCCCGCCCAGGCCCTGACCCGCTACCGGGTCGAGAGGGAATTGCCCGGGACAAGCCTCGTTCGAGTGAATATGGAAACCGGCAGAATGCACCAAATCCGTCTCCATTTCGCCAAGCTCGGCCATTCGGTGGTAATGGACAACAGGCACGGGGATTTCGCTTTTAACAAGCAATTCCGCAAAACGCACGGCTTAAAGCGCCAGTTCCTCCATGCCTGCACTATTTCCTTTGAGCACCGGGGAAAGAAGCGGACATGGGATGCGCCCCCGCCCGACGATCTGACCAGGACCCTCCAATCGCTAGAGTCCATTGTCCTAACCGGACTCTGAGGAGAAAAATTCCTGGTACCAGGAATAGCTCTTCGCCAGTCCGCTCTTGAGAGCAGTAGTGTGCCGCCAGCCCAGGAGTTCCTGCGCTTTCCGGCAAGAAAGATATTGCGCCTTGATCTCGTGCGCTGCTTGATTCAGGATCACCGGCTTCAGTTGCTTTTTCCCTGAAAGGCCGATCAGTTGATGGACTACGTCGATCACTTGCGTCGGCGTCTCGGTCCCGAAATTGAAGGCCTGGCCCTTGACGCCGTTCTTCGCGAGATTTTCCCCCAAGGCCAGGAACGCGCCGGCCGCGTCTTCGACATAAAAGTAGTCTCGCAAATAAGTCCCATCGCTGCGAACCACGGGGTTTTCATCTCTGATCAGCGAACGAATAGTCTGAGGAACCACCCGGCTGAAATTGAGATCGCCCGGACCATAAAAGTTCCCTGACCGGGCAATACCGACCGGAAGACCATAGGTATGAAAATAACTTTGGGCGAGCAGATCGACGCAGACCTTGGAGACATCATAAGGGTTTAATCCGCCCAGCGTGTCCTGTTCCGTGTAGGGGAGCCGCTCTTTGCTCCCGTAGACCTTGTCACTCGACGCAACAACCAGCCCCCTCACCCGGCTGTTCCGTCGCACCGCCTCCAGCACGTTCCAAGTGCCCCGGATATTGGATTCATAGGTCGAGAGGGGAAACCGCTCCGCCGTACCCACGATCGCTTGCGCCGCGAGGTGGAAACAAAAGTCCACCTCGAATTCATTAAAAACACGCTCCAGCGAAACGTATTCCTCCAGAGCGCCATAAGCGATAGTCGCCTTATCCACGGTGCCGCTTAAATTGAAAAGCGACCTGGGAAGCACATCGCGGATGAAACAGATAACATTGGCGCCCTCCTCGACCAATCTCTGAGTTACCCACGATCCCAAAAAACCATTTGCCCCCGTCACCAGCACGCTCAAATCTTTCCAATAACCTCTCATAGGCTCCTGAACATCCCTTCCCTTCTCCAAAATGTCAAAAACATTTTCTCCCGCATCGTCACCCCATTACTTACCACAAAACGCCTAAATCCCACCAGCGACCTGTAGCTCGTACCGCCGTATTGGCAGCATCAAACTGAAAACGCTCCCCTGTCCGGGCTCGCTTTCGACGGCGATCTTTCCTCCCAGGGATTGTGCCATCCTTTTGCAGAGACTTAGCCCCAACCCCGTTCCCCCGTACTGGCGGGTAGAGGACCCGTCAAGCTGGCGAAACTCTTCAAAGATCAGATCCTGGTCCCTCTTACTGATGCCTATCCCCGTGTCGGACACGGAAATCTCCACAAAGGGCGCATCTTTTTCGAGACAGGATTTCATTTTTAGCGCGATCTCGCCCTTTTCCGTGAATTTCAGGGCGTTCGTCAAGAGCTGCATCAAAATCTGCTGCAGCTTCTTAGCGTCGGTCTCAATGACTTCCAGCAGAGGCTCGATATGCACCCGAAACTGGATCGGACGCCCCTTGATAAGTCTTTTTGTCATCGTCTCTAAAGAGCCCAACACCTCCCCGATCCTCACTTCTTGGAGAGTCGCCTCCGTGCTCCCTGCCTCGATCCGGGAGAAATCCAGGAGACTATCCATCAGCTGCGATAGCTCCTGACCGTTGGTCACAACCCTTTCCAAAATCGCCCGCTTATCACCCGTGAAGCTCGCATCCAAAAGCACCTCGCTGTAGCCAAGTATGGTGCTGATAGGCGTGCGGAGTTCATGGGAAATATTCGCCACAAACTGCTTTTTCTGCCGATCCCCTTCAACCAGCTTTCTGTTCAACGCTTGAGACTCGTCATATAACCGTTGATAGTTCTCCTTGGTCTTTTCAGACTCCTCAAAAAGCATGCCATTCTCGAGCGCAAGGGCAAGCTGATCGGCCAGGAGACAAAGCAGGCCAAAATCGTCGGCGCTATATGCTCTCCCCAACCGCTTTTTTCCCAGCGAGACTAAGCCCACCACTTCCTTCTCAGATATCAGAGAGATCACTAGTTCAGCCTTTAATTCGGCGAAAATACTCAGCAGCTCTTCCCGATTCTCTTGACAGGCAGGGCTCGATTTTGCCTCATCCCTGGAGACCCCTCTCTTGTCCGTCCCGAACCGGCGGCTCCATAGCGAATGGAGAAGCTGGAGGCTCCCTTTTCCATCATTTGGTTCCCCGCCAAGAGATACCGCCAGGTATTTCCCCTGCCCCTGGGAGCAGAAGAAAAGGGAGGCGGTTTCGATCTCCATCCGGCCAGTGACCAGACTCAGGCACTGCTGCGCAGTCGACTGCGCCTTCGACAGAGACCTCAGCAAAAGACTCACCTCGCCCTGGAGCCGGGTCGGGTCATATTCTTTGCGGAAAAGTAAGTGATTCATAACCCTTTCGATCCACCGCAGAAGAGGATTAAAAACTATCACCACCAGTATGGAGAAAAAGAGCGCAACCACGGAATCCTTCTCATAAATTCCCACGAGGGGGCTCAAAACGAAAACGAGAAGAACATAAATCAACAACAAAACCCCGGTTAGAGCACCCCGGGTAAGTCCAACCTTGAGTACGACATCCAGATCAAACAGGTTATACTTAAGCAGCGCATAAGCCACCGAGAGCGGGAAAAACACCGTAGGGATCAACAACAAGTTGTAAGGAATCGCCCAGTAAAAAAAGCTCGCGAGCACAGTGCCGAACGTGGGAAGGAAGAACCCCACGATAGATCCGAAAAAAACAACTCGCAGCCGCAATCCCTCCAAATTAGATATCGGTTTTCTCAGGTCGGCCCAAAGAAGAGCCAGAAAAACCAGCGCCGCCAAACAGCTATAGCCGTAGCTGAGGCGGAGCGCCCAATGCCACACTCCGATATCCCCGTAAAAAGCGAAGCTATAGAACAGCCCCAAAAGGATGGAAACGCCGTATATAAGAAGAAGCAACGGCAGATAGCTCTTGCGGATCGATGCTCTTTTGGTAAGCAAGAGGCCAAGGTGGATTCCTGCGCTGGGGGTCATCGTAAACGCGAATATTCGCACTTCCTTTGGCACAAACTGGGTGGTCATGAAGTCAAAGGTAGCAGTGAACCAGAGAAAGATGACGCTCACCATCAAAAAGAGAGGCGCAGCGGCCGGAGACGGGGAACGAAAATAGAAAGGAGTAACCCCTATGGCAATAAATCCAATTCCAGCAAGAAGGTAGATGCCAAAGCTCAAGAGCCAGTCATGGAAAGAAAACTGCATGGAGGCAATAACAGCCTCAAACCGGTTTCCCTCTCTTTCGACGGTGTATCGAAACTGAGAGCCGGGAGGAGCGCTGCGGACCAAATCATAAAGAGCCCGGGGATGGTTTATGGCTTCCCCCTGCACGGCGAGGACTCGATCCAAAAACCTTAAGCCTCCCCGGCTGCCACCCCACCGGGGCAGGAAATCCGGAGCAACGGCTAAATTGTCATAAAGGAAAAAACCCGGGAAAGGCCTGTTGATCCACTGAAAGGAGGAGATAAGCGCGCCCGCGACCACTAGAAACGCAAGGAATCCTACGATCGCCAGCAAACCCCTTCGTTGCCAGGTTAGAAGGTTCATGTTCCCTCCTGCGGCCAAAAAAAAGGCCTTCTGGTATGTCTTTACACCAGAAGGCCTTTATCAAGGGAGAAGACCTCGTGTCAAGGTTAAATTGTGGTATTAATATCCTATAGTCTGACTACCTTTTCGGATTGAATCCCCCGGGTGAGGTTGCGGGTATCTATGACCAGACGTGAAAACTCTACAATTTCCCGCGCGTCGAACCGGGTGTGGTCCGTCACCACGACCACCACATCGAACGAGGATAACGATTGGCCGTTTAATGGGACCGAACAGAGCAGCTGATTATCAAAAACCATTTGCGACACAAGGGGATCGTTATAGCAGATCTTCCCTCCCTTTTCGTGCAGGAGTTGCATAATGTCCAAAGCGGGCGATTCCCGAACGTCATCTGAGTCCTTCTTATAGGCAACTCCTAATATGAGAATCTTAGATCCCTTCACGCTTTTATGCTCACGGTTGAGAGCCTCAACCACCTTCTCCACGACAAAGCGCGGCATCTCCCGGTTAATCTCGTCCGCCAATTCGATCAAACGGGCCTTATAGGCTAACAGTCTCAACTTCCACGAAAGGTAATGCGGGTCCACGGGGATGCAGTGGCCGCCCAGTCCGGGACCGGGATAGAAAGGCATGAAGCCAAAAGGTTTGGTGGCTGCGGCGCCGATAACCTCCCACACATTCAATCCCAAGCGATCGCACATAATAGCAAACTCGTTCACCAGCGCGATGTTGATGCTGCGAAAGGTATTCTCCAGGAGCTTAACCATTTCCGCCGTGTCCGTGTTTTGAACTGGAACGACCTTCCCCACAATCTGACTGTAGAGCGCCTGAGCCAATTCCAGGCAATCGGGAGTAATCCCCGCGATTATCTTGGGCGTATTCGAGAAAGTAAAAGTATCATTTCCAGGATCCACCCGCTCGGGTGAATAGGCCAGAAAAAAATCCTTCCCTATTCGCAGCCCTTTCTCCTCAAGGAGGGGAAGGAGCAGTTCGCGGGTCGTACCGGGGTAGGTGGTGCTTTCCAACACGATCAATTGGCCCGGGTGGAGATTCTCGGATATCGTTCTAGCCGCTTCCAGAACCAGAGAAAGATCGGGATCCCTGGTCTTGCTGAGAGGCGTCGGGACACAAATGATCGCCGCTTCGGCATCCCTCAAAAGAGAGAAATCCGTCGAGGCCTCCATCGCCGGGGAACTATTTGCTTTAAACTCGACGCCTCGGATATAAGAGATCCCCTTTTTGATGCTCTCCACTTTGTTTCTATCAACGTCTATCCCTAAAACAGGAAACCCCACCTCGGCAAATCTCATGGCAAGGGGAAGGCCAACATAGCCTAGACCTAATACGCACACCTTCGCCTTCTTTTCACCGATCGCCTTCAACAGCCCCGCCTTATTCTCCATCAGTACCTAGCCCCCGTATAGATAGTCTACTTTTTACTAATGAACGCATCTGAAAAGTATTCACTTCAGATGTTCCCCCAGGACTTCTGCCACCGTCTGGACGACGCCCTGAACATCTTTCTCGCTCATCTCGGGAAAAAGAGGCAGGGAAAAGATGCGATGGGAAGCGCTCTCGGCATGCGGGCAGTCCCCATTCCGGTAGCCCCACTTTTCCTGATAAT
>Ga0209212_1005943_pt1 | contig 14252 bp, 14 predicted proteins | sample RifGroC2_FD_183996 | JGI IMG/M metagenome (GOLD analysis project Ga0209212, IMG submission 183996) | Groundwater microbial communities from Rifle, Colorado, USA - Groundwater C2 (SPAdes) (version 2) | ecosystem: Environmental > Aquatic > Deep subsurface > Groundwater | place: Rifle, Colorado... | reverse complement strand
CCAATTGCCCTTAGCGTCTCATCTTCCTTTTCCTTCTTGCTGTTACATGCAGAGCCAGAAGAAACAAATATTCCCTTTCTAGAAAGATATTCAATCAAAGTCCCCGCTTCCACAAGGGGAAAGGAGACATTAACATTATTGTAAATTCTTTCCTGAATGCTTCCATTTATCTTCCCACCAATTTTTTGCAGCTCCTCAATTAATTCTTGTCTTATTTTCATTATTTTATCCTTATTCACTTTCTTTGTTAATTCCAAGGCCTTTGCAACTCCAATTATTCCAGGAATATTCTCCGTCCCTGATCTAATTCCCCTTTCCTGCCCTCCGCCATACATAATAGGTTCAATCTTTATCCCCTCTTTGATATATAATAACCCAATTCCTTTTCCTGCTCCAATTTTATGCCCTGAGGCAGACATTAAATCCAATTTAGATGAATCAATGGCCAGTTTTCCGAAGCTCTGAGCAGCATCAGTGTGGAAAAGAACATTATTTTTCCTGCATATTTCCCCAATTTTAACAATATCCTGCACAGTTCCAATTATATTATTCACATGCATAACTGAAACAACCAATATCTCGCTAGAATTTTTCTCAACTTCATCCTTCAACCTATCAATTCTCAAATGTCCCTGTGCATCAACTGGAATTCTAACAATTTTATATCCAATGCTCTCCAAATATCTACATGGCTCAGTTATCGACGGATGTTCAATTGCACTTATCACTATCTTTCTCTTATTGCTAGCCTTTGCCAATCCAATTAGAGCAAGATTATTTGCTTCAGTTGCTCCAGATGTAAAAATAATCTCCCAAGGCTTAGCATTTATCTCTTTAGCAATTTTCTCCCTAGCAATGTTCATTGCTTTCTTTGCATTTTCACCAAGTGCATGACTAGAACTCGCATTCCCATACTCCTCCAAGAAAAATTTCTCCATTTCCTTTACAACAGAAGCATAAACCTTTGTCGTGGAAGCATTATCCAGATATATTCTCATATATACTTAATTAACATAATCTTTAAATATCTATTCTAATCAAAGATGAGATGAGTTTGGATAATAACGGAGTGGTTAAATTAAGAGTATTCTATGGATGGGATGGAGTTAGAACAGATATAGTCGACTTACATTCAAACAATACCGTTACAGGAGATACTCCAGATGGTTCAGAAGCAAGACTCTTTGCTCAAGCTTCTCCAAATGTTGTTGTCAATCGTGCTGGGACTCCAGTAGAATACGTAAAAATGAGAGACGTAACTGCTGCTCCTGATAAAAGAATCCACTCAAAAGATGTTCAAAGAGATTTAACCTACGAACTTAATGAGCCTTCAGACAGATTATAATTAATTCTAAACAACAAAAGCGAGAAGTATTGATGCACATATTGCAAGGGCAGCTCCAAGATATTGGTGCCATCCAATTTTTTCCTTATTTATCCACAATCCCAGGAACAAACAAATCGCAGGATAACTTTCAGTTATTGCAGTTATGACTGCCAATTCTCCCTGATTTGTTGCAAAAGCATATGTTGTCCAGGCAGCCGTGTCAAAAATTCCCATCCCAAGAACAAGCCATTTGTATCTCCTGAGATTTGCAAATGTTTTTGAAAATCCTTCTCTTCTCCATATAACAATTATGCAAAGAATTGAAAATACTAATGCTGGCCCCCATATAGCCATAATTGGTGATACCTGCCTCGAAGAAGCAGCAGTAAGGAAATTAATTCCTCCCATTCCAATAGATCCAAGAATAGCAATAAGCACCCCTTTTTCAAGAAATAGTTTAATATTTTTGAAATGTGCTTTCTTGAATGCCATAAGCAAAATTCCAATAAATATAAACGAAATAACAACCCATTGCATTGCAGTCAATGTTTCTCCAAAGAATATTAATCCAAGAAGAATGGTTATTGGTAATTCTATCTCAAGAACAACCTCAATAACTGATAATTTTCCTTCCTTCAATGCCTCAAAATCAAGTAATCCAGCAACAAAAGTTAAAACTCCTAAAAATCCAATGAGCAAGAGGTTCTGCCATTCAAACAAAGCATGAATATCTCCAATTACAAGTGGAAACAACCCAATTAATCCAATAATTCCAATAAACAAAAGACTTTCAACATTTCCTATTTTTCTCGAGCTTCTCTGTATAAAGAAATCTCCAAATCCCCAACAAATCATAGCAATAAACGCAAAAATTAAACTCGCCTCTATAAACATATAGCCCATAAAACAAAATACTTTATAAAACTTAACTTCTCCGAACTATTATGAAAGAACTAATAAAAAGAATAAATGGAATAGACAAAAACACAAAAGCCCTTATTCAGCAAAGGCTGAATGAGTTCAAATCATTTAAAGATAAAAACAGCGAAGAATGGTTCTCCGAATTATGCTTCTGCATCCTCACAGCAAATAGCAGGGCAAAAACTGCAATAAACATACAAAATGAACTTGGTCCAAATGGATTCATTAACAAAAAACAATCTGAATTAGTTGAAACAATAAAGAGAAACAAGCACAGATTCCACAACAATAAAGCCAAATACATTCTAGAAGCAAGAAAATACAAAGACATAAGGAGTATTATCGAGGGCAAATCAGAAACAGAAGCAAGAGCATGGATTGTAGCTAACATAAAAGGTCTAGGATACAAAGAAGCCTCTCATTTTCTAAGGAACACAGGGCATTTTAAATTAGCCATTCTAGACAGACACATAATTAATTTAATGTTTGAACATAATCTTATTAATTCCATTCCCAAACCAATCAAAAAATCAGATTATCTATTAATTGAAAACGAATTCAATAAATTAGCAGAAAAATTAAATCTCTCTCCAGCAGAATTAGATTTAAACATGTGGTATCTTAAAACTGGAGAAGTTCTAAAATAAGTGAAGCTCCACGAGGCAAGACATCGTGGCATCTTTAAACAAAATCAAAAACGATTATTATCTCCTGCAACAACTTAACTTCATCGAACATAAGATAATATATTTTAATCCAGCCTTACTTTAACCCAGGTATGACTGTCAATTAATTAGGCAATTGTCAAACCAAAAATCCTTATTAGCAAAGAAAATATACAAACCAATAAAACTAATTCTATAAAAGCAATAGTCCGCTCAGCAAATAAAATTCTTTTTTCTCTTTCTATTTTCTCTTTTATTAACTCAACTCTTTTTGCCATTATAATTAATCGTGAGTATCTAAATTAAAAACAGCCCCAGAACCTTTTACAGCATCACATAATCTGTCACCCAATGCCAACACCTGCTCTTTGGTTGGCATCTCTTCCCATTCATATATAAAATCAACAGATCCAAAAACAGTTTTGAATCCAATCTTTTCAACTCTCTTAGCAATCTCACTCACTTTAACATTTCCAGTTCCAAAATACATAACTAAATATGTTCTCCAAACCATATTTATTCCATGCTTCCAAACTATATAAAGTTTGTTTTTATAACAAACTTTAATCTCTCACTAAAACAATAAATAAATATTATATTATCTGCAAAATTAACTATCTTTATAATTCAATTATCTAAGGCGTGTTATCTCAACTTATTATTAGAAATAATTCAAAAATCCAGTTTTATGCTCGATAAAACAACCAAAACTCAATCTTCCACAAAGTATTTAAACTAATCATCATTGAATATACCATGAAACAAGCATCTATGTTGCTGAGCGGAAAACATTCTAAGCCAGCCACAGCTAGATTCACTTGTGTCATTTATTCCTTCTGCAAGTAATCCCGAACAAATTTCTCGGATCTTGCACACTACACTACCATGATACTAAAAAATTCTCATCAGGCTCTTGAACCAACTTCTTTAGCAAAAGCATCATTGATTGACTTCCTGCTAAAGCGGAAAATACTAGGACTACAATCAGGAAGAATGATTCCTGACAAGTTAATTTCAGAATTAGAAGAGTTCGTAAATAGAAATCTTTTGATTAATGATAAAAAAGGTTCATTCTGTCCAAGATGTCTTAAGGCACACGCATCAAATAAAGCAAATGAGCTTGGTCTAGATCCAAATTCCCTAGAATTCTTTGGAACTTTGTTCAAAGGAGATCTTGGCCACAATGGTTACTATCTTGATGAAGGAGACTTAGTCAAGATTGAACTGAAAGGAGGCTTTAGAAATCAATGATGAATGGACTTTCTGATGACGTATATCTAGGTGTTTATTTATTTGCAGGCTGGGCACTAACACATAGGATGCAACAAGCAGGGGTGCCACTTCCGACAGGATTTACACAACCAATTCCACTTCCAGCCTATGCTAACGTAACACCTGCACAATTAGTTAGAGCAGGCAGAACAGGAGAACTTGTTCAAATTTGTAATCAACTCGAACAACAAAGAAATAACGGAGAACACTAATCAAAAGATAAAATTCATTTTTTATTTTCTTCTTTCGATTTAACCTAAGGCATTATAAGACCCGGCAGCCCACTACTTCTTTCAAAGGGCTGCTGCGGCTCTTACAAAATGATTTAGAAATATTTAAAAGGGAGTTATTTCTTCCAGCGAGATGAAGTTTGCCCAACTTACTGATCTTGCTGCAGCAGCACACGCACTAGTTGCACGTTCACAAAAAGCTCCTTCAAACACAAATCCTGAAAAGGCAGGAGGATATTTAGTTATAGGTTCGGAGGGTTTTGAAGAAAGATACATTCTAAAAATTGGTAATTGTCCTGCCGAAAAAGATAATAAATATAGAAACTTTGCTCAAGAGAAAGCTCACAGACTTTTTTCAGATTGGTTAAGAGATCCTTCATCAATTTCAAGTTGGCAAACTCGAGAGCCAAATCTCAATAGATGGGGTGGTGCAGTGTTATTCCCAATCATAGGCGAGAGAGGTCCATCATGTGACATTATTTCTTTTTCAGGTTTAATAGAACCTGCCGATGAAGCTTTAGGTTTAATGCTTGGATATCAATTCAAGCTCGCAACTGATCCTAAATTCGCAGAAAGAGTCATTGATATTTCAGCTAATAAAGTTTATAGAGAAATGATGCAATAGTTAACTACCATCCACCCTTTTGTCTCTTCATAAATTGGCTAACGAATTCATTGTATTTCCCATCTCTCTGCTTGTCTACGAGGTTTCCAAGAACTTTCCAATAGTTATCATTCTGAACTTTCTGCAATTTAACAAAGCTTCTTACTTTTGTCACAGCAGCCTCGGAAACAGCAACTTCAGATTGTGCTCTCTCTGCCAATCCCTTTGTTAAAGGAATTGCATTTCCCACAGAAGTATATTTGAAATCATTCCCAACATGCTCAGTAATTAACTCTCCAGAATGTATGCTAACTCCAAATGCAACCTTATGAACATATTTTCTATTATGATCCAATAAAACCATTTCAACAGTCTTAGCAAGCTCAATTGCCTTAGCATAAGCTTGTTCTGCAAATCTATGTGTTGAGAATATTGCCAGTATTGAGTTTCTATCCCTTAGAACTTTAGCTCCAGATTCCTCAAATATCCTATCAACTTTTATAACACTCTCCTTAGCATTTGAATCAGAATCATTAATCTCAAGCATATTTCTTATCTTAACAGCAACAAGTGCAGCTTCCTCTCTCTGTCCATGCTCAACTCCAGGCCCAGCTTTTCTCATGACCATCGCAGGAGGATTATAGGTATTTAATTTTCTTTGAACTGGTTTTTCTTCTTGTTCTTCTTCTCTCTCCATTTTCACTACTTCATTTTCTCTTCTTTGCTCATTATATCTTGGTCTTTCAAACTCTCTTCTCTCAACATCTCGATTAAATTCTCTTCTTTCGGTTCTCTCTCTATTTCTAGGCATATCCAAAACATTCTTCACAAGAGGAACTGGCTCTCCCGAGTTTGAATTTAGAGGTTTAGGCCTTGATTGAGGCAAACCATACTTCTCACTTGGAGAATTAAATATCCTAGGCCCATGACTTTCCCTTATCTTTCTATAATATTTCATAGCTATAAATATCAAAATTATTATTATTGCAAGCCATATTCCTGCAGAATACTTGCTAGTTGTGAACAATCCCTGAACATCTTCAACAGCAATTGCATTTCCAGTAAGAAAACTTGTTCCGAGAGCATAGGTGTTATCTCCCTGAACTATTTCAACAGGGTAATCTCCATCGGGAGCAAGCAATCTAAACTCTCTAGATTCCCCAACATCCAATGAAATATCCTTAACATCGCTTTCTCCTCCAATATTCACTTGTATTGGTTTGTCGTATGGGACATTTCCAGTATTGGTAATTATTAATGTTCCATTTACAACTTCATATGATGCATTCTGCAATTCATTTACTCCAAAGCTTCTTGTCGTCTCCAATCCCGCCCCCTTGGCATCCAAAACCCAATTCCCTGGAGTGAAATTGCTCGTAATCAACAGAGTACTACTCTCTCCAGATTTTATTAATTTCTTAAATATAAGATTTTTATCATTATCATACAACTCAACAGACATCTCTTGACTTGGAATCGGCTGATTTGTCTGATCATACAAAACAACAGAATAGGTTAAGCTATCTCCAGGAGTTAAATCCTGTGCACTTAATGCAATATCTGCCCCAGTTGGAATTGCTTTGACTTTAACTATCGCCGAGGCATTTCCAGTATTAGTCATAGAGTTAGAAGAGGTCTCATATGCATTTGCACTTAATATATAATTTCCAGCAGCAATATTAGCTGGAATTATAAAACTCCCACTAAACTTTCCATCTGCAACTATTTGTTGAGAAACTAAATCCGTTCCATCTAATCTCAAATCAACAAACCCATTCATATCATTTCCATTCGCTTTCACAGCTCTCCCAGTAACTTTTATTTCTTTTCCAGGTTCAACAAGAGCAGAATCTGTTTGAAAACTTACCTTAACATAATCACTAACTTCAAAACTTTGGCTTGTCACAACATCTAGCCCATATTCAGCCTTAATATAACAGTTTCCACTTAAAGTATTATCAAAAAAAACCTCAAAAGATATTACTCTGTTTACACCATAAACTGTTGCCATCTTAGACATATAAATCTCGTCTGTCGAATCTCCACAAACTAAAGATGTGCTAAATCTATCAGTTGCACTATTCTGTGGAATAATCGTAACACTAACATTGAAATTATCTCCCAAATTATATATTCCAGATGGCTGAGAAATTAACATTTCCGCACTAACAAATTGTAAAAGCAAAAGCAAAGCCAATGCAATTAAAATTCCCTCTTTTCTCATGCATTTCCTTACAAAAGCAGATATATAAAGTTTTTTACAACTATTAATCACTGACTAGAAATGCAAACTTGGAATTTGGAAAATCATATTTTGCAAACTGGTCCCTTAAACTCTTAGTTCTTGTAAGTCTTTGCATCGAACCATCTTCCATAACCATTACTTCTCCGCATGTAGGGAAACCATTATAGTCCGAACCCATCATATGTCCATGCGCACCAGCACCACATAATCCCAATACATCTCCTTCTTCAACTCTCGGCAAAAGTCTATTTATTGCCCAGTGATCTGAATTTTCACATTTTGGTCCAGCAACATTATATAACCAATCATTTCCAGTTTTTCCAGGAACAACTAAATGTTGATAACATCCATAAGCCTCAACTCTTGCAAAATCATTTCCACTCGCATCAACTTTAACATATGTTCCGCCTGGTTTATGCTCTAGATGCAAAGCATCCATAAGTAAAACTCCTGCTCCAGCAGTTAACCATCTACCATTTTCCATCTTTAATTGAACATTTGCATTCTTTCCTTTGGCCAAAATTTCTCCATAGGCGGCTCTTATTCCTTCCGCAACTATCTTTTCATCAACATCAATCTGTTCTGGCCTATATGCATGTCCAAGACCTCCCCCAAAATTAAGTCCGTGAAGTCTCATTGTTGTCTCTCCAGACAAATCTTCTCCCCATTGCATCAAACTTCTCGCAGCTCCAATCAAATTTTCTTCTCTCAATTCATTTGAAACAATCATTTGATGTAATCCAAATTCTTCAACTCCTGCCGCTTCTAATGCTCTAAGTGTTCGAACCATTTGAGAGCGCATTATTCCATATTTCTGTTTATCTGGCTCTCCAATTATTCTATTTCCACCAGTCATAAACCCTGCAGGATTTTGCCTTAGATAAACTAACTTTGGAAGTGCGCCAACCTTTCTCAAGTAATATGCAACATGAGATTCGTCGTCCAGATTAGGTATTGCACCCATATCTCTTGCTTGCCTAAACAAACTTGCAGGCGTAGCATTTGAAGTTAATATTACTCTCCCTCCAGTAATGCCTAACCTCTCAGCAAGATGAAGTTCCTTTGGAGAGGCACAATCCAATCCCATTCCAGAATCATAAGCCATTTTTATAATTGGCGCACAATCTGTTGCCTTAACAGCAATATGATTCATAAATCCTCCAGGCACCCATGCAAAAGCATTGGCAAGTCTAGAAATTCTATCTCTTATGAATCCTTCATGGTAAACAATTACGGGAGTTCCAAATCTCTTTGCAGCTTCGACTAAAACCTCATCTTTGAAAGGATGCATTTTAATTTCTGGTTTTCTAACAACATCAACTCTTACAGGTTTCCCTCCTCGCGCAATAATTTCAAGATTATGCACTGATGGATGACTATTCCCTAATCCACTTGCTGATTCTGCTCTCAATTCATCTCCGAAAACAGCAAGTCCTTCTCTCGCACCATCAGGAGTAATAAATCCGTCAGGCGTAGTAATACTTGCATAAATTTGTAAAGACGCCCGCTTTCCTTCAGCATTAGGTATAACATAATCTTCCTCTCTTCCAGGCTCCCCCAAAAAACCTTTAACTCTAACCTCTTGAATTGCATCAGGATTAATTCTAAGTGCCTTAACTCTCTCTCCTAGTGTTGCTTTGTCGTTCATTTTATATTTTCAACCTATTTACTATTCTATCAACGGCTTTCTCAACATTTGCTCTATGTCCAAATGCACTTAATCTAGTATGATATTCTCCGCTTGGTCCAAATCCACTTCCCGGAGTAGACACAACTTCAGTTTCATTAAGTAATTTATCAAAGAAGTCCCAAGACTTCATTTTTCCAGGATTTTCAAGCCAAACATATGGAGCATTCTCTCCACCAATTGCCTGAATTCCTCTCTTTGCCAACCCTTCTCTTATTAATCTTGCATTTTCTCGATAATAATCAACCAATTCTGAACATTCTGATCTTCCTTTTTCAGTCAAAGCATAAAGCCCTCCTTCCTGAGCAATATTAGATGCCCCATTAAAAAATCTAGTTTGTCTTGCATTCCACAAAGCATTCAACGAGTTTTTAGGCTTGCCATTTTCATCGTAAATAATTTTACTTTCAGTCTGAAGTTTTTGAGGAACAACAGTCCATCCAAGTCTTACTCCTGTAAACCCTGCAATCTTTGAAAAACTATTTGCTTCTATAGCACATTCTTCTGCACCAGGAACTTCATAAATACTTTTCGGCAAAGAGTCATCTCTTACAAATGGAGCATATGCGGCATCGAATACTAAAACGGCTTTTTGTTCTCTAGCAAAATCCACAAACTTTGCCAATTGCTTTTTCGTTGCAACTGCACCAGTAGGATTATTTGGACTACATAAGTAAACCAAATCAACTTTTTCCTTTGGAACTTCTGGGAAAAATCCATTCGCTCTGTTGCAAGGCATATAAACAATTCCTTCATACTGCCCAGTCTGTCTATTAAACTCTCCAGTTCCACCAACAATAACTTTAGTATCTACATAAGCTGGATAAGTTGGATCTTGAACAGCCATAACACTCTCAGCTGGAAACATCTGCATTAAATTTCCAAGATCTGACTTTGCTCCGTCACTTACAAAAATTTCAAGAGGATCAACCTTAACTCCCCTTCTTGCATAGTCTTCTGCAATTGCTTTCCTCAGTCTAGAATCTCCCTGCTCGTCTCCATATCCAGTATAAGTAGAAAGATCTCCCAACTTTTCAGCACCTCTCATTAGCCCGTCAACTATATGCGCAGGGATAGGTTCAGTTGTATTTCCAATTCCAAGTCTTATAATTTCAGCTCCAGGATGGGATTTGGCAAACGCGGCAGTTCTCTTGGCTATCTCTGGAAATAAATAACCTGCAGCAAGTTTATCAAAGTTAGGATTCGTTCTCGCCATGCCCTTTCTCTATTCCACGAGATATATAAACATTTTCTAGATATTTTCATTTTGAAAGAGTAGTGAAAAATCGATTTCAAATGCTGTTAAGTAAACCTTAAAACTTAACATACAAATTAGCAGGATAATCCTTAATTCCTCGATGATATCTTTTTTCATTGAACCAACTAACCCATTTTGATATTTCATCATTGTTCACCAAATTATGAAATACTATTATTAAGTTTATCAATTCTTCAGCAATGTTTCTTATCGCTCTCTCAACTTTTCCTTTATCTTGTGGATAGTATGGATGGGCAAAAATAGCTTCTATTCCCTTATTTTTACACCATTCTTTCCATTGTTCCCTAAATTGACTTCCATTATCAGATAATATCTTTTCAGGTTTAACATTTAACTTCTGCAAAGCAGAAGTTAAATCGACAGTAGACGGACAATGGTCAAATAAACTTAGGCATACAATGAATCTTGAGTAATCATCGATGCAAACGAGGAAATAATACTTTTTGCCTCCAAACTTAAACTCTTTTAAATCAACTTGCCATAATTCATTGGCATATTTTGCTCTGAAGAACTTCCAAGCTTTTTTCTTTCTGCTAGTATATCCGTTCAAATTGTGCTTTTTTAGCACATTATAGACTGACTGTCGAGAGACAGTCAGTCCCTGAACAGATATCGACATATTTTCCAGTTCTTTTTCAGGAGCACAAAATAATCTTTGTTGTATTCTTGCACATCCATATCCAAGGCTTCTAAAGAACAAAATTGAGGCTTCTGCCTCAACAGTTATCTTGCTTTCATAAATTCTAGTTATGTCCATAACATAATGCAGATTTTCCTTTCCCCAAACCCAAACAGTTGTTCTAGAAACACAAAAAGACTCCATCAAAAGCTTTTTAGGTACGCCTGTTCTAGACAATTTACCTAGCAATAGGCGTTGCTCTGATTTTAATCTCACTGGTTTTGTCAGAGCAACTAATTTTCTTAGTTGCTCTATCCTCCTTTCAAAGTATTAACTAATCAGAGAATGAGTATTTTTTCCTTTTTTGTCGTCTATTTCCTCATTCTCTAAGAGAGAGAAAAGAGAGAGAACACCAATCAAAGCAATAATTTGTATTTAAATCCTTCTTTTGTAAATTTTTAGCAAAATTACAGAATGTTAAGTTTCATTCTGGACTTAACATAAACCCAAACTTTTAATACTTGAAACTTTGTAAAAAGTGAAAGTTTAAAGTTTCGTTATACGAAACTTTTAATACTCTTAAAATACTCTTTTCTCTATGGAAACTAAAACTATATCTAGGGAAACTTACCTAGAAGAAACCGTAGGTGTCTTGTAGTATGTTAGATAAACTATCCTCAGCACTAAAGAAAGTAACGGACAAGATAGCAAACGCCATCTTCCTAGACAAGGCCGTCGTAGATTCTGTGGTCAAAGAACTACAAAGAGCTTTGATAGAAGCAGATGTAAACGTTAAACTAGTTCTAGAAATCTCAAACAAAATAAAACAAACTGCCCTAGATGAAAGACTTCAAGGCTTGGATAAAAAAGAGCACATAATTAAAATCCTTCACGATGAACTAATAGCAATTCTAGGAGAAAGCAGAGAAATAAAACTCCAAAAACAAAATGTATTCCTTCTAGTCGGACTCTACGGTTCAGGTAAAACAACAACCATAAGCAAACTAGCTGCCTACTATGGAAAAAGAGGACACAACCTATTGCCAATAGGCCTGGATGTCCATAGACCTGCAGCCCCAGAACAGCTAAAACAACTCTGTGATAAATTAAACATTCCCTGTTTCATAAACAAAGAAGAAAAGAATCCAATAAAAATCTTCAACGAATTCAAAGATGAACTAAAAAAATACGAACTAGTAATAATAGACTCTGCAGGAAGAGACGCCCTCTCAGATGATCTAATCAAAGAAATAAAAGATATCTCCAAATTAACAAAACCAACTGAAACATTCCTTGTAATGACTGCAGACATAGGACAAACTGCAAAGAAACAAGCTCAAGCATTCAAAGACGCCTGCAACATCACTGGAGTGATTATAACAAAAATGGATTCCACTGCAAAAGCAGGAGGCGCTCTAACAGCCTGTGCAGAAGTAAAAGCACCTGTTGTATTCATAGGAACAGGAGAAAAACCCCAAGATTTAGAAACATTCGACCCAGAAGCATTTCTCTCAAGATTGTTAGGAATGGGAGACCTAAAGAGCCTAATGGAAAAAATTCATTCGGTAGTAGACAAAGACAAGATAGCAGAACAGCAAAAAAGACTAGAAGAAGGCAAATTTACTCTAGATGATTTTGCATCCCAATTGGATTCAATGTCTCAAGTTGGTTCAATGGATAAAATAATGTCTATGATTCCAGGATTAGGAAATGTAAAAGAAAAAATAACCGATGATATGATGCAACAGCAGGAAAATAAGACAAAACACTGGAAAGCAGCAATAAAATCAATGACAAAAGCAGAAAAGGAAAACCCTGAACTCCTAGAAAAACAAACTTCCAGAATACAAAGAATAGCAAAGGGCTCTGGCACCACCACCTCTGATATAAGAATGCTCATAAAACAATTCAGAATGCTAAATGAAATGATTAAATCCCAATCCCAAATTGCAGAAAAAGGTCTCGACCAAAAAACAATGATGAAATTTGCCAAAAAGTTTGGCAGAAAGATGAAATTCTAGAATTTCATCTCTGCAAGTCCAATTATCTAAAAAACAAATTCCGCAAGGTTTAAATATTGTTATATCTATTGATATAACATGGAAGAAACAACAATGAAAAACATACTAAGATTTCCAAGACTAGACACAGTCTTAATGGTTGAAGAATTCATAAGAGAAAATGATGGGGAATTCAAGAAGCGAAGTCTTTGGGAAAGTCTTCCAAAAAAAATGATGTATCAAACATTTTGTGTTATCATAGACTATCTTTTATATTCAAGAAAGATATCGATAGATTCTGAAGGAAAAATAGGTTGGATTTATTATCCTGAATCTGCCCATAAATATTATCAAAGAAAGAATTTGGGAAGAAGAAAATGATTTTACCCTCTGAAACAAGATTCGCTGATGAAAAAATAAAAGAAGCATTCTACAAATTAGAAAATGGAGATTCGTCTGAGAAAGAACTCTTTAGATTCATCAATCAAGCAATGGACAACATAGAAAAAAATGCTTTTTGTGGAATCCAGATTCCTAAAAAACAAATACCTAAAGAATATTTGATAAAATATAACTCCACAAATCTTTGGAAATATGATTTGCCAAATGCTTGGAGATTAATTTATAGCATACAAGGAGGAAAAGCAGTCGTGATAAGTCTAGTTCTTGAATGGCTAACTCATAAAGAATATGAACGGAAGTTTAATTATTAAAAAATGGCATCTAAAATAATAGCCCAAGGAGCAGAAGCAATTCTAACAAGAAAAGGCAATCAGATAGTTAAAAAAAGAGTAAAGAAAGGCTACAGACTTCCAATAATTGACAATAGAATAAGAAAACAAAGAACAAAAAAGGAAGCAAGACTATTGGAAAAAGCCTCCAAGCTAATTCCAATCCCTAAAATTCTCAAAGTAGATGAAAACACTCATGAAATAACCCTTGAGTTTTTAAATGGAAAAAAACTCTCAGAAAATCTAGATAAACTAAAGAATAACCTCCAAATTTGCAAAACCCTCGGAAAACAAATAGCAAAACTCCATGATAACGGAATAATCCACGGAGATTTAACCACTTCAAATATGATTTATGTTCCATATAATAAACATACTAAAAATAAAATAAAGAGTAATGGAGACCTATTAATTAATAATAAAACTAATATATGTTTAGATAAGCCTAGCGCATTAGGAGATAATAAGTCTTCAGGTAAATTATATTTCATTGACTTTGGCCTAGGATACGAATCAACAAAGCCAGAAGACAAAGCCGTAGATTTACATCTAATCAAACAAGCCCTAGAAGCCAAGCACTTCAAGCATTATGAAAAATACTGGAAAGCAATAATCTCTGGATATCAAACATCAACTAATTCAAAGCCCGTTCTCAATAGATTAGAAAAAGTG
>Ga0209212_1005941_pt1 | contig 14258 bp, 6 predicted proteins | sample RifGroC2_FD_183996 | JGI IMG/M metagenome (GOLD analysis project Ga0209212, IMG submission 183996) | Groundwater microbial communities from Rifle, Colorado, USA - Groundwater C2 (SPAdes) (version 2) | ecosystem: Environmental > Aquatic > Deep subsurface > Groundwater | place: Rifle, Colorado... | reverse complement strand
CGAGGATCTGGAACGGCGGGTGATCCAGCGCACCTCGCTGTTGCAGGCAAGCATCAGCGAGCTGGAGAGCTTCAGCTATTTCGTCTCACACGATCTGCGCGCGCCCGTGGCGCGTCTGGAGGGTTTCTGCCGGGCGCTGCTTGAAGACTGCGCCGTCTGCAGCAATACCGGCTGCAGGCAGTACGCCGAGCGTGCCGAGCGCGTGGTGCGGCAGATAAAACAGATCATGGACGCCTTCAACAGCCTGACCCATTACGCAAGGTGCGCGCTCGTCATCACGGACGTTGACCTGAGTGCCGTCGTCAGACGGATCGCCGCCGGATTCATGCAGAGCGAGCCCGCCCGGGTGGTCGAATTCGTCATTGCCGATCATCTGCAGGTGAAGGGGGATGCCTCCCTCCTGCAGACCGCCTTGGAGCACCTGATCGGCAACGCCTGGAAGTTCACCTCGAAAAGGGAAAGGGGAGTGATCGAGTTCGGACAGACCGACCGGGGTGGCACTGCGGCATATTTCGTGCGGGACAACGGGGCCGGTTTCAACATGAAGTACGTCGACAAGCTTTTCAAGCCGTTCCAGACCATTCACACCCCGGGCGAATACACCTGGAGCGGCACGGCGATCGGTCTCGCCACGGTGCACAGCATCATACTGCGGCACGGAGGCCGGATCTGGGCCGAGGGCGAGGTGGACAAGGGAGCCACCTTCTACTTCACCCTGGAGGAGAACCCGGAATCGGGAACCTACCTGAAAAAGCGGTGACCGGCTGCGCTGCCCGATTCGGCTTTTTACGGCAACAGCAGCAGGAGCTGGGGGCGCATGCGGGGCAGGGCGACAGTCCCATGATAGCAGTGTTGAGAGGCGTCATGACAGAAGATGCAGGCGCAAATACAGGGACGCGTGAGGAAAAGGCCCTGGCCCATCTGGCGGCAATCGTCGACTCTTCGGACGACGCCATCCTGAGCAAGACCCCTGATGGCGTCGTCACCACCTGGAACAGGGCCGCTGAGAAGCTCTATGGCTACCGTGCGGAGGAAGTGATCGGCAGGCACATCTCCTTCCTGGTGCCCGCCGCGCGCATGGACGAGTTGAAGCAGGTGACAGAAAGGATCCTGCGAGGAGAGCAGGTCAAAAATCTCGAGACGGTGAGCATCTCCAAGCAGGGAAGGGAGGTTCAGGTCTCGCTCACCATATCCCCCATTCGCACCGCTAACGGAACGATTGCCGGTGTTTCCAGCATCGCGCGTGACATCTCGAAGCGGATTGAGATGGAGCGGCTGCTGCGGGAAAGCGAGCAGCGCTACCGTACCCTGGTGGAGATGGCTCCCGACGCGGTTTTCGTACACGAGCCGGACGGCCGTTTCGTCTACGCCAACTGCGCCGCGCTCGGCATCTACGGCGTGCGTACCGTGGAGCAGCTGCAGCAAAGCACCCTGCTCGACCTGGTGCATCCCGATGACCGCGACTCAATGATCACCCGTATCCGGCAGCTTCTGAACGGCGAGGAGATATCGCCTGGCGAATACCGGCTGATACGGCTCGATGGCATCGAGGTGCCCGTTGAGAGTTCCGCCTCCCTGATCGAATACCAGGGAAGGCCCTCGATCCAGATGATCGCCCGTGACGTGACAGGGCGCAAGCAGGCCGAGCGCGAGCGCGAAATCATCCTCAAGGAACTGGCGGACGCCGCCAAGGCTCTCTCCGAAAGCGAAGAGCGCCTCAATCTCGCTCTGGATGCGGCCGAGATGGGATCCTGCGACATCGAGGTGCAGACCGGCGCGGGTATCTGGTCGCGCCGGCATTTCCTGCTTATGGGGTACCCGCCCCCGGAAGGGGAGTCCGGACCGGCCTCGATCGATATGTGGCAGGGGCGGATCCATCCGGAGGACCTGGAACAGGTGCTTCATACCCTGGAACAGGCGCACCGCGAACACGCCTTGTTCCGCTCCGAGCACCGCATCCTCAGGGCCGACAACAACGAGGCGGTATGGGTCGATGTGCTGGGACGCTTCCTCTGCGACCCGGCCGGCGCCGCCTGCAGGTTCATCGGGGTCATCTTTGACGCCACCGAGCGCAAGGGGACCGAGGATGCGCTGCGCCGCAGCGCCCAGCGCTTCCGTCTGATGGCCGACTCGATGCCGCAGATCGTCTGGACCGCGAACCCGGACGGCTCGATCGATTACATCAACGCCTATTTCGAAAGCTACACCGGCATTGATCGCGAGGCAGAGCGCGCCAAGCTGAGCCGCGCAGAAAGTGCCATCCCGTTTATCATCCATCCGGACGATGCCGAGGAAACCGCCAAGGCGTGGCTGCATGCCGTCACTTCAGGGGAGCGGTACCAGCATGAAGCCCGCATACGCCGCTGGGACGGCGCCTACCGATGGCATCTGAGCCGCGCCACGGCCGAGCGTGACGACGAGGGAGAGGTCGTCATGTGGTACGGCACCTCTACCGACATACACGAGCTTCGGGAAACGCAGGAGAAGCTGCGGGCCAGCGAGACCAAGTTTCGCAGGCTGTACGAATCGAACCTGGTGGCGATCTTTTTCTGGAACAAAGACGGCAGGATAACCGAGGCGAACCAGGCGTATTGCGACCTGGCGGGGTACTCGGCCGAGGAGTGCCGCCAGGGGGGACTTAGCTGGCTGGACGTGACCGCACCGGACTGTTTCGATCGGGACTTTAGCGCCATGGAAGAGATCATGTCGCTCGGCATCTGCAAACCGTACGAAAAGGTGTACATAAACCGCGCATCCGGCGACCGGGTTTACGTGCTCACGGCAATAGCCAAGATGGCCGGAACAGAGGCGGAAGGGATCGGTTTCGCCGTAGACCTGACGGAACTGAAGCGTGCCGAGAAAGCGCTCAAGAAGAGCGAGGCGACCCTGAAGCTCGCCATTGAAACCACCGGCCTCGGCATCTTCGACCTGAATCTCCTCACCGGCAAGGGTGACTGGTCCGACATCGCCAAGGGTCACTACGGGCTGCCGCCCGAAGCCGAAGCCGATCTGGGCACAGTGATGGCAGGTGTGCACCCGGAGGATCGGGAGCGCATCGAGAGAATCGCCACCGATGCTGCCAGGCCTGGAGGGAACGGGGTATACGGCGCGCAGTACCGGACCGTCGGGCTCGCGGACGGGGAGCTGCGCTGGCTTACCATGCGCGGGCGGGTCCTGTACAATGCGGAAGGGGTGCCGGTACGCCTGGTCGGGGCCTGCCTCAATATCACCGACCTGGTCCAGGCGCAAGCCGCGCTGCAGGAGGAGATGACCGAGCGGTTGCGGGCCGTGGAAGAGCTGCGCAAGCAGGAGCAACTGCTGATCAGGCAGGGGCGCCTGGCGGCGATGGGGGAGATGATCGGCAACATCGCGCACCAGTGGCGCCAGCCGCTGAACACCCTCGGCCTGATCGTCCAGGAACTCCCCATCTATTTCGAGCACAACCTGCTCACCAGGGAGTACCTGGACGCAAGCGTCACCCGGGCCATGCAGGTGATCAACTATATGTCGAAGACCATCGACGGCTTCAGAAACTTCTTCGGGCCGGACAAGGAAATGCAGACCTTCCTGGCCGGCGAGGTGCTGGAAAAAACGGTGTCGATCCTGGATGCCGCCTTTGAGGAACTCAAACTGAAGATCGATGTCAGCGCGGACCGGGAGGCGGTCATCTACGGCTGCCCGAACGAGTATTCCCAGGTGATCCTCAACATACTGGTGAACGCGAAGGACGCCATCCTGGAGCGAAGGGTGGCAAACCCCAGGATCGCCGTGAGGCTGTTCCGGGAAGAGGGGCGGTCGGTGCTGACCATAACGGACAACGCCGGAGGGATACCTGCCGACATCATGGACAGGATTTTCGACCCCTATTTCACCACCAAGGGGCCGGACCGGGGGACCGGCATCGGCCTGTTCATGTCGAAGACCATCATCGAGAAGAACATGAACGGCAAACTGACCGTGCGCAACACCGACGACGGCGCGCAATTCCGCATCGAGGTCTGAACATGGAAGAGACCCGCTACCGGCTCCAGGGCGTAACACTTCTCCTCGTCGAGGATGAAATCGAGGCGCGTGACATGTTGAGCAGGATGCTCGGCATGAACTACGAAGGGATGAAGATCTATGTCGCCGAGAACGGGGTGTCGGGGTTGGAGCTGTTCAAGGAGTTGAGGCCCGAGATAGTGGTGACCGACATAAACATGCCGCAGATGAACGGCATCGCCATGGCGCGCGAGATCAAGCAGGTCGAGCCGGAGACCACCATCGTAGCGGTCACCGCCCACAGCGAGACCGCTTACCTGATGAACGCCATCGAGATCGGCATGGATCACTACGTGCTGAAGCCGGTGAACTACCCGGAACTGTTCCGCGTGCTGGACCGGGTCGGCGAGAAGATCATGCTGAAGCGCCTGGTTACCGAACAGGTCGACAGGATCCGCAGGCGCGAACAGCAGCTCTCGCAGGCAGAGAGAATCACCCACCTGGGGAGCTGGGAGTGGGAAGTGTCCGGTGGCAGCACGGTATGGTCGGACGAGTTGTACCGGATCCTCGGACTGGAGCCGGAGGGCGTTCCGGCGAGCCTTCAGGCATTGCTGGACATGGTGCATCCGGCGGACCGCGAGACGCTGCAAAAGGCCGTGCAGCAGGCGCGCGAAACCCTGCAGGGGACGGACACCCACTATTACCGCGTCTTGCGCCCGGACGGCTCGGCCAGGATCGTCCGGGGGCAGCTCGAGGTGATTACCGACAGCGCCGGCAGGGTCTCCCTGGTCGGCACCTGTCACGACGTGACGGAGCTGAAAGGGGCGGAAGCGGCCCTGCGCGCCTCGGAGCGGCGCTTCTCCAGGATCTTTCAGGCCACCCCCGACCTGCTGAGCATCACGAGTCTCAAGGAAGGGACCTTCCTCGAGGTGAACGAGGCCTTCCTTAAGACTCTCGATTACGAGCGGCAGGAGGTGATCGGACGGTCCGTCGCGGATCTGGATCTTTGGGCCGATGAGGGGCAAAGGACCCTGGTGCTGGAAACCGTCGAACGGGGAGGGGATGTGCGCGACGTCGAGGTGCGCCTCAAGGCGAAGTGCGGCCGGGAACTGGTCGGTCTGGTGTCGGCCGACTCGATCGAAATCGAGGGCCGACCCTTCCTTTTGACGCTGTTCAAGGACATCAGCGAACGGAAGCGGCTGGAGGAGGACCGGGCCCGGCTCGCCGCCATCGTCGAGTCGTCCGACGATGCCATCATGGCAGTGGCGCCGGACGGCACCATCACCAGCTGGAACGCCGGGGCGGAAAAGATGTTCGGCTACTGCGCAAGGGACATGAAGGGGGTGCACCTCTCGTTCCTGGTAGAGCCGGACAGCAAGGAGGAAATCGCCCTGCTGCACGACGGGGTGCGCAGCGACGGGCAGATCACCCATTGCGAAGTGGTGCACGTCAGCAAGGGGGGGCGGCAGATCTACGTCTCGCTCACCATGTCCCCGATCCGAGGCGCCGACGACACCGTTGTCGGCACCTCCTGCATCGCTCGCGACGTCACCGAGCGCGCCCGGATGGAGGAGATCATCAAGCACCAGGCCCAGCATGACACCCTGACCGACCTGCCGAACCGAAAGCTGTTCATGGACTTCCTCGCCCTGGAACTCGCCCAGGCGCGCCGCAACAGGAAGAACCTCGCCGTCTTGTTCCTGGATCTGGACCATTTCAAGCAGATAAACGACACCCTCGGGCACCGCTCGGGCGACCTCCTGTTGCAGTCCGTGGCGCATAGGCTCAAGCACTGCGTCCGGGAATCGGACACGGTGGCCAGGATCGGTGGGGACGAGTTCAACGTGCTGATGCCTGATCTGGCCCAAAGCGACGACGTGGGGACCGTGGTCCGCAAGATCATGGGCGTTTTCGATACCCCGTTCGTGCTGGAGGAGGTCGAGGTGAACGCGACCACCAGTGTCGGGATCAGCATGTTCCCGGACGATGGCGACAATTGTGACGAGCTGCTGCAAAAGGCTGACGGCGCGATGTACGTGGCCAAGCAGGAGACGGGTAACAGCTACCAGTTCTACAACGGCGAGATCAACACCCGCACGGTGAACCGCCAGAAGATGGAGCGCCGTCTGCGCGAGGCGGTCCCCAAGGGTGAGCTGGAGCTGGTTTACCAGCCGCTCCTGCGCATCGACACCGGCCGGATCGTCGGAGCCGAGGCGCTTTTGCGCTGGCATCACCCGGAGCACGGCCTGCTGATGCCGTCCCAATTTCTCGGCATCGCCGAGGAGACCGGCGCCATCATGACGATAGGGGAGTGGGTCATCTTCAACGCCTGCGCCCAGATGAAACAGTGGCAGGGGAAGGGGTACGACCTGGCCGTCGCCGTCAACCTCTCCAATCGCGAGTTCCATCAGCCAAACCTCATCGACCTGACGGCACGGGCGCTCTCCGAGACGGGGCTCCCCCCCCGGTCGCTCGAACTCGACATCACCGAAAAGGCGATCATGGAGAACCCAGATTTCTCCATGCGGAACATGCGCCGCCTGACCGAGATCGGGGTCGCTTTTTCCGTCGACGATTTCGGCGTCGGGGCCTCCTCCCTGCAGCGGATCAAGCAGCTCCCGATCGGCAAGCTGAAGATCGACAGGAGCTTCATAAAGGACATCCTCACCGAGCCGAACGACCTGGAAGTCGTTACCGCCGTCATCTGCATGTCCCACAGCCTCAAGATGAAGGTGAACGCGGTCGGCGTTGAATCGGAGGAGCAGTTGGCGCTGATCCGCAGCTACGGCTGCGACGAGGTGCAGGGTGACCTGATCAGCAGGCCGCTTCCCGCCGCCGAGTTCGAGCGGCTGATAGCGGAGATGCAAATGAACAGTGCTCTTCCCTGACCCGCCAGATCGTGGCGCTCCCGTTTCGCCGCGCGGCGTGCTTGCAGGCAGTGCCAGCGCGCCTGCCGCCGGCGAACCTGCCCCGCCTGCCGCAACTGCCTCGCCGCACCCTGTATCGACGCTCCGACACGCTCACCCCGGTTCCGAAAACGATACTGCTGCTTATGGAGGGTTCCATGCCTCAATCTGACCCCCTGTGCCTGATCATCATGCCGTTTGACAAGAGAAAGGACGCCACCGGGCGGGTCGTCGACTTCGAGACGGTGTACCACAGGCTGGTCGCTCCGGCAGTCGAGGCGGCCGGTCTGCAGCCGGTCAGGGCTGACGAGGAGAGGACGGGGTGCGTCATGCAGCGGCTGGCCCTGGAGCGGCTGAAGCGGTGCGAATACGCCCTGGCCGACCTGACCACCGCGGACGCCAAGGTCTTTTACGAACTCGGGGTGAGGCAAGCGGTGCACCCCAACGAAACGGTGCTGATCTACGCGGCGGGGAGTGCACAGCTCCCCTTTGACGTGCAACTGCTGCAGGCGGTCGCCTACCGCGTCTCTCCCCACGGGCTGCCGTTGCACGAGGCGAAGTACCGGGCCGTATTGACCGAGCGGCTGTCCGCTGCCCGGGAAGCGTCCGCCAAAAGCGAGGTGTACCGGATGCTGCAGAACTCCCCCGAGGACCAGGACCGCTCAAGGGAGGAGATAGCCGCCCGGCAGCAGCATGCGACGCAAATGAAGCGGCGCCTGGCCGAGGCGAAGTCGCACGGGGTGGCAGCGATAAGGGAGATCGAGTCTCGCATCGGGAATATCGAGGGGGCCGACCCCGGGGTGGTGACCGAGCTTTTCATTTGCTACCGCGCCGTCAAGGGGTGGGGGGAGATGGTCGATTTGGTGCCGCGCATGGCGCCGGCTCTGGCCGGCACGGTGCTGGTGCAGGAACAGTTGGGGCTCGCTCTCAACTGGGCCGGGCGTGGCGAGGAGGCAGAGCAGGTGCTGCGCGAGCTGATCGCCCGGCGCGGGCCGAGCAGCGAGAGCTACGGCATCCTGGGCCGGATCTTCAAGGATCGCTGGGAGAGGGCGCTGGAAAAAGGGGAGGCGGCGCTGGCAAAAGAGCTGCTGCAAAAGGCGGCGTCAGCCTACCTGAAGGGTTTCGAGTCCGATTGGCGCAACACCTATCCCGGGGTGAACGCGGTGACCCTGATGGAATTGAAGGAGCCGGCAGACCCGCGCCGGCGGGAAATCCTGCCGGTGGTGCACTACGCCGTCGAGCAGCGCATCCGGTCCGGTGCCGCGGATTACTGGGACTACGCCACCCTGCTGGAACTGGCGGCGCTCGCCTGCGACGAGGCGAAGGGGGTCGATGCGCTCGCCCGCAGCCTGGCGCGGGTGCGCGAGTCGTGGGAGCCGGAGACCACGGCCCGCGACCTGCGGCTGATCCGCGAGGCCCGCCAGCGCCGCGGCGCCGACTGCCCCGGTTGGGCCGATCACGCCGAGGCGGAACTCCTCAAGGCGGCCGCCCGCGGCACGGCGCGCCCCTGATGCGACGTCACTACTTGCCGAAGGCCTGCAGGAACTTGGGGAGCATCAACGGCGCGTCGCACTTGATGGCGCCGCCAAGAAAGTCCATGATCCCCGGCCGATATCCCTCATACCAGATCTTTCCGAACATCTCCGCACTGGTCCTGCAGGAGCAGTCAACTGTCTCGACAGCGGCATCTTTCTCTGCCGTATAGGACTGCGCGTCTATCGTGACTGTTATTGCCGTGCCATCAAGGGTGAAGCGGAAGGAACTCTTTTCCACAAACACCCCTTCTCTGAACAAAGATCCCATCTCCGCTATAATCGCCTCTAGCATCTGTAACTCCTCATTGATAGTTGCCTCCACCCGCAGTTAAAATTTCGCTCTTCCGGAAAACCTGTGCCAAAAGCGGTGAAGTTTGCCTGAAGCCGGCGCTTGAGAGACTAAGCAGGAAGAGAGACGATCTTTTTTAACAATCGGGTTGTGTAAAAAGGTCTGCGGGATAATATTGATGATCGTTCCCTATGTCAACATAGATTCCTGAACCTTTATGGCGACTGCACTTACCACTCAACATACAAGCTAAGCCGTTCACCGATCTCCAGTCAGATACTGAATGACAGCTTCTGAAAACTTGACATTGACGTCAAGTATATAATATCTTTGAGACAGCAAGAGTCTCGCTTTTACTGTCATCGTGCGTGGGGGCCCGCCATGGAAAAGCTGCCTTATCGGTCCATACCTGACATGCTCCGGCAGAACGCGGCACGTTTTGACGCGCAGCCTGCCATCAAGTTCAGGAAGCAGGGGAACTGGGTCACTCTGACCTACACGCAGTTCTACGATCGCGCCCTGATGGTCGCGCGCGGCCTGCGCAAGTTGCACATCGAGCCGGGCGACAAGGTCGCCATCCTCTCCGAAAACCGCGCCGGCTGGATCATCGCGGACATGGGAATCCTCTGTGCGGGTGCTGTCACGGTACCGGTCTACCCGACCAACACCCCGGACCAGGTCGGATATACGCTGAACCACTCCGATGCCCGTATCGTCTTCATATCGAGCAAGACCCAGTACCGGAAGCTGCTCAAGATCAAGGACGCCATCCCGATGGTGCAACTCGTGGTCTCTTTCGAGCGCTTCCTCGGCGAGCCCTCGCTGCCGTTGACCACCTTTTACCAGCTTTCCGAGATCGACGACCCGATCCTGGATGAGGAAAGATCCGAGCTGGAGTCGATCATCGGCTCGATAAGCCCCGAGGACCTGATGACCCTCATCTATACCTCGGGAACCACCGGGCCGCCAAAGGGTGTCATGCTCTCCCACAGCAACGTGCTTTTTGATGTCTGGGCCACCGTTCAAAAGGCGCGGGTGGTCGGGCCGCGCGAGGTGTTTTTGAGCTTCCTGCCGCTAAGCCACGTGCTGGAGCGAACCGTCGGATACTACCTCCCCATCACCTGTGGCGGCATGATCGCTTTCGCCGACAGCATCGAAAAGATCGCCGAGAACATGGTAGAGGTGCAGCCGACCATCATGGTCTGTGTCCCGAGGCTCTTTGAGAAGATCTATTCGCGCATCTACGAGCACGTGCACCAGCTTTCGCTTTTCAAGAAAACGATGTTCAGGCGCGCGCTCTCCATCGGAGAGAAGTACCTGTACGCGAGGTATATCAATAAAGACCTCTCTCCCTTGCTCAAGTTCCAGTATGCCGTTGCAGACCGGATCATCTTCAGCAAGCTGCGCCAGCGCTTTGGCGGCAAACTGAAGTTCTGCTGCAGCGGCGGCGCCCCGCTGGACAAAAACATCAACGAGTTCTTCTGGATCATAGGCGTCCCGATCATCGAGGGGTACGGTCTTACCGAGACGAGCCCCGTGGTCTGCAACAACAACTTCGAGGAGTTGCGCTTCGGTTCGGTCGGCACGGCGCTGGAGTCGACGGAACTCGCCATCGCCGAAGACGGAGAGATCCTGATCAGGGGGCCGCAGCTCATGCTTGGTTACTACAAGGATGACGCTGCCACCAGGGAGGTAATGACGGACGGCTGGCTCAAGACGGGTGACATCGGCCGTTTAGAGGGGCGCTTCCTCTTCATAACGGACCGGAAGAAGGAACTGATCATCACGGCTGGGGGGAAGAACATCGCGCCGCAGCCGATCGAGAACCTGCTGAAGCGGGACAAATACATCTCGCAGGCCTTCGTCTACGGAGACCGCAGGCCGTACCTTACCGCGCTTTTGGTGCCGACCATCGAGAGGCTTTTGGAGTTCGCCCGCGACAAGGGGATCAACTACCACGACCTGGACGATCTGGTGGTACATGAGCCGGTAATGGATCTCTACCTGCAGCGGGTGGAGGAGATCAACAGCACCCTGGCCCCCTACGAGACCATCAAGAAGTTCGTGCTGCTGCCTCGGGACTTCAGCATCGAGGCGGGTGAGCTGACGCCGACCTTGAAGCTCAAGCGCCGGGTGATCTCGGAGCGGTACAAGGATAAGATAGAGCGGATGTACAACGGAGCGGAGCACTGAAAACTCATACCGCAAAGACGCGAAGTAGCGCCCTTGCGTCTTTGCGGTGAATGGGTTTGAATGGAGGATGTGATGAAACAGATCAACAAGGTTGCCGTCCTTGGGGCAGGGGTCATGGGAGCTGCCATCGCCGCACATCTCGCCAACGCCGGCATGGACGTGCTGCTGCTCGACCTGGTGCCGGGTGAGCTGACCGACGCCGAGAAAGCGGCCGGGCTCGACCTCGGCGCGCGCCAGGTCCGCGACAGGATCGCAGCAAAAGCCGTGGCGGGGCTCGCCAGGATGAAGCCGGCGCCGCTCTACGCACCGGACTACGCAGAGTGCATCGAGGTCGGCAACTTCGAGGATGACAGCCCGAGGCTCAAGGAGTGCGACTGGGTGATCGAGGTCGTGCTGGAGAACCTGGAAATAAAGAAACGGCTCCTCACCGAGAAGGTGGTTCCCAACCTGAAGGAGGGGGCGATACTCTCCACCAACACCAGCGGCCTCTCGGTGAACGATCTGGCGCAGGTGCTCCCCGAGGCGGTCAGACGGCGCTTCATGGTGACCCACTTCTTCAACCCGCCCCGCTACATGCGCCTGATGGAGATGGTCCCCTGCGCCGAGACGGATCCGGAGATCCTGCTGGCAATGGCCCGCTTCCTGGGCCAGCGGCTCGGCAAGGGGGTGGTCTACGCCAAGGACACCCCGAACTTCATCGCGAACCGCATCGGCACCTACGCCGGAGCGGTGACCTACCGGCAGATGGTGGCGCTGGGACTCACCGTGGAGGAGGTCGACGCCATCACCGGCCCCGCCCTGGCGCGCCCGAAGACCGGCACCTTCGCCCTTTGGGATCTGGTCGGCATCGACACCGTGGTGCGTGTCATGGACAACAGCTACCAGCTCCTCTCAGGCGACGAGGAACGCGAGCTGTTCATGGTTCCGGAGAGTATCAGGCGCATGGTTGCCGAGGGGCTTACCGGCAAGAAGGCGGGAAAAGGGTTCTACCGCAGGGAGACGGTCGACGGGACGAGCGTCAAGCTCTACTACGACTACCAAAGCGGCAGCTACCAGCCCTGCGTCTTCCCCAAATTCGCCTCGGTGACCGCGACAAAGCAGATCGACGACCCGGGGCTGCGGGTGAAGACGCTGCTGGAGGGTTCCGACAAGGCGGCCCAGTTCGCCTGGCAGACGCTGCGCGACACCCTGATCTACGCCGCCAGGGGGATCCCCGAGATCGCGGACGATGTCGTCAACGTAGATAACGCCATCAAATGGGGCTACAACTGGGAACTCGGCCCCTTCGAGATCCTGGACGTCCTGGGGGTTGCCAGCTTCGTGCAGCGCGCCGAAAAGGACGGCGTGGCGGTCCCCGGCTTTCTCCGTGAGGTGGACCGGTTCTACAAGGTGGAGGGGGGGCGGAGATACTACTACAGCGTCACGGACCGGGAATTCAGGGCGGTACCCGTTGCCGAGGGGAGCGTATCGCTCACGCTCTTGAAAAGCGCGGGAGCGGTGGCCGAGAAGAACAGCGCCGCCTCGGTCATCGATCTCGGGGACGGCGTCTTCTGCCTGGAATTCCACTCCAAGATGAACACCATCGGCGCCGATACGCTCGCCATGATACAGAAAGCGGTGCGCCGCGCAGAGGCGGACGGCGTCGGGCTGGTAATTGCCAACGAGGGGCCGGCCTTCTCGGCCGGGGCCAACCTGATGCTGGTCGCCATGGCGATCGCCGAAGGGGCCTGGGACGAGCTGGCCTTGACGGTCAAGGCGTTCCAAAGAGCGATGATGGCGATCAAGTACTCGAAGATACCGGTGGTCGCCGCGCCGCACAGCCTGGTTATGGGTGGCGGCTGCGAAACCTGTCTCCACGCCGATGCCATCAACGCCCACGCCGAGACCTACATGGGGCTGGTCGAGATCGGCGTCGGTCTGATACCGGCTGGAGGCGGCACCAAGGAGATGGCAATCCGGGCGATAAAGCTCGCCGAAGAGAACGGGGCGGACGTGACCCCCTTCGTCATCAAAAACTACCAGAACATCGCCATGGCCAAGGTGAGCAGTTCCGCCGCCGAGCTGCTGGCCATGGGGCTGATGCGCCGCGGGGACAGCGTCACCCTGGATATCGACAGGCGGATCCATGATGCCAAGCTGAAGGTGATCACGCTTGCCGTCAACTACCGGCCCGGCCGTCCCGCCACCGGTTTGAAGGCGCCGGGACGCAGCGTCGCCGCCAGCATCAAGGGGCAGCTTTGGAATCTGGAGCAGGGTGGCTTCATCTCCAGCCACGACCGCTACCTCGCCTCAGGCATTGCCGACGTCATCACCGGCGGGGACGTCCCGGCCGGCACCCTGATCAGCGAGGAGTACCTGCTCGACCTGGAGCGCGAGACCTTCCTGAAGTTCTGCGGCCAGAAGAAGACCCTGGAGCGGATTCAGCACATGCTGAAAAAGGGAAAGCCGCTGCGCAACTGATGTAGGAATCCGACCGATCCGTCGGATCGGTCGGATCGGTCGGATCAAACATGGAGGAAGCACCCATGGCAAACGCATACATAGTAGCCGCCTACCGCACCCCGGGAACCAAGGCGTATAAAGGAAAGCTGAAGGACGTCCGCCCGGACGATCTCGCCGCCGCGGCCATCAAGGGGCTGGTGGAGAGGACCGGCCTCGACCCGCGCGAGCTGGACGACATCAGCATCGGCTGCGCCTTCCCCGAGGCGGAGCAGGGGATGAACGTGGCGCGCATCGCCGCATTCAAGGCGGGAATTCCCTACCAGGTCCCCTGCCAGACCGTGAACCGGTTCTGTTCCTCCGGGCTGCAGACCATCGCCTCGGCGGCCGAGCGGATCATGGCGGGGTTTGCCGACTGCATCATCGCAGGCGGCACCGAAAGCATGTCGATGATCCCGATGGGCGGCAACAAGTTCAGCGCCAATCCCGGGCTGATCGCGTCCTGGCCGGAGAGCTACGCCTCCATGGGGATCACCGCGGAACTCCTGGTGCAGAAATACGCCGTCTCGCGCGAGGATCAGGACGCCTTTGCCGCGGCGAGCCATCGAAAAGCAGCCGAGGCGATAGGGGAGGGGCGCTTCGCCGAGGAGATCATCCCGGTCGAGGCGCAATACTGCAGTCTGGAAAACGGCAAGATGCGCTGCTCGACCGAACTGGTGAGCAGGGACGACGGCGTGCGCGGCGACACCACGCTCGCGGCACTTGCCAAACTGAAGCCCGCCTTCAAGGCGAACGGCAGCGTTACCGCGGGGAACTCCTCCCAGATGACCGACGGCGCCGCCGCCGTCCTGGTGGTCTCCGAGGCGTTCCTGAAGAGGACCGGCATGAAGCCGCTGGCGCGTTTCATCTGCTTTG
>Ga0209212_1005939_pt1 | contig 14260 bp, 8 predicted proteins | sample RifGroC2_FD_183996 | JGI IMG/M metagenome (GOLD analysis project Ga0209212, IMG submission 183996) | Groundwater microbial communities from Rifle, Colorado, USA - Groundwater C2 (SPAdes) (version 2) | ecosystem: Environmental > Aquatic > Deep subsurface > Groundwater | place: Rifle, Colorado... | reverse complement strand
CGATTTGGCGTATAACAAAAACGGATGAATACGGGTTTTTTGAATTTAGCGAAGTGGAGGCGGGCAAGTATGAGATTGAGGCGGAGAAGTCTTCGTATATGCCATATTCGGATGTGTTTAAATTAGAGGATGGAGAGACGAAAGAGATTGAGATTGAAATGTGAAAAAATATGATTATAATAGATGTCTAAGAAATTCAAACATAGCTTCCCCTCTAGAAAGAGGTAACACCCCCCTTAATCCCCTCTCGATAGGGGAATGGGGTGTGTTATAATGGCAAACGACACCCCCCTGACCCTCTTTTTAGAGGGGAGATTTAAAGTCGCTGCCAAAGGCAGCCTAATTTAATGTATAGGAATTTCAATGTTTTTGGTAGTTGGCGACCGGGCGCATGTACGCCGTTGTGCATTGCCGATCGCCGTCGGGAGACGGCTCCTACCGATACGGTTTTTAAGAATATCCAGTCGTTTGATTTTGCTTTGCAAAATCAAACATAATTTAATGTATAAGAATTTCAAAGTTGTTGGTTTTAGGTTGTGTGAATCATAATTAGATAATAACACACCCCCGTCCCCTCTTGATAGAGGGGAGATGTGGCGTTTTTCCCCTCTATCAAGAGGGGACTTCGTCGTGAGCGCTCAGTCGAACGATTAAGGGGTGTGTAATCATAATAAAAGTTGCCGAAAGTCTGATTAAATATATTAGGAATTTCTTTATGAATAAAAATTTTGAAAGATTGATAAGAGTAGGTATGTTTGCAAAAATTTTTAATATTTCTTATAGACGTGGCTTTTCTTTTATCTGTTTGATTATTATCCAATTATTCCTGTTCCATACTGCCTCATCATTTGCCCAGCTTGCCAATACCCCTTGGCCTATGTTTATGCATGATTTTCAGCATACGGGACAGAGTACATTTAGCGGTCCTCAAAACAGCAAGCTTCACCAGAGATATCTGATAGGGGCAGAGGTTGCAGCGTCTCCTGTCTTAGGTTCTGATGGTGCGGTCTATGTGGGTGACGCTGATGGAAATTTTTATGCTATAACCACGGAGGGCAAAAAAAGACTGCTTCTTACGACAAACGGAGGAATATACAACGCTGCAGCCGTTGGCGCCAATGACGTTGTTTATGTGGGGTCGGAAGACGGCTATCTATATGCCGTACAAACAGACGGTGTTCTTGAGTGGAGTTTCAGGACATCGGGGAGTATTAATTCATCTCCCGTGATAAATCTTAGCGACGGCACAATATACTTTTGTTCGGAAGATAAGGGTTTATATGCTGTTAGCAGCGGAGGCAGTAAAAAATGGAGATATGAATTAGACGAAGAATCATGGTCTTCTCCCGCATTGGATATAAGCAATAACACTGTTTACGTGGGTTCTATAAACGGCGTACTTTACGCTGTTGACGCCGGGAACGGGAGTAAGAAATGGAATTTCGATACGGGCGATTTTATCATCGGCTCGCCTGCGATTGACGCAGAGAACGGATTGGTTTTTATTGGCACGGCGGGAGGGAAAATTTATGCTGTAGATAGAAATAGCGGATCGCTTAAATGGACTTATCCGCAGGGTGAAGGTGTTTACATAGGGTCAGTTTCGTCCACGCCTGCAATTGATACAGCGACAGGCTCAGATGCGATTTGTGTGGGATCTGAAGACGGAAAACTCTATAGTTTAGACAGAACTAACGGCAGTCTAAATTGGGCATATAACGCAGGCAACGCTATTGATTCGTCTCCTGCGATTGATGAAGGCGGTTTTATTTATTTTGGGTCTGAGAATGGAAATATTCATTCAGTCAGTGAAGATGGAACGCTAAATTGGACTTATGCGACCGGAGGTGAGGTTTATTCATCTCCTGCTATAGGCGCCAACGGACTTTTATACATCGGTTCTTACGATGGATATGTATATGCTATAGGCTCAGAAGTCTCTACAAAATTAACTGCGGACTTTACAGCCACTCCAATGTCAGGTTCGTATCCACTGACGGTTCAGTTTATAGACCGTTCTGTGGGTGAAGTTACCTCGTGGAAGTGGGATTTTGGGGATGGCGCTACAGCTTCCACTCAAAATCCAAGTTATACATACAACAGTGCGGGAGAATATACCATAAGCCTGAAGGTGACTGGCAAAGGCATATCCGACACGGAAGAAAAAGAGGGCTTCATTTCGGTGAAACTTAAACAGTCTGAAATAACGCCGCTGGAAATATCGCCTTCTGAGATAATCTTTGGCGAGTCTTTAACAATACAAGGGACAATTACCGTAGAGAATCAGGCGCAAATACCACTCAGCAGTCCTGCTGAAGTTGTCTTTAACTTTACGGAAAGTGTAAAGGGGACGGCGACAACTGTTGTTGCATCCAACATAAACGGCAGTTTTACTCTAGCCGATTATTTTCCCCCTGCAGGGGGTACCTGGACTGTTACAGCCAGTTGGGCAGGGAACGATATATATGGCGGTGCGGAGAGCGATAAGGAAACATTTACGGTTAATCAGGCTGAAGTAACAGGGATAACTTTTGAACCCTCGTCCGGAAATATTCAAACCGATCAGACATTGAGCGTTAGTGGAGTTGTAACATTAAACCCCGATAATGAAGTAACAAGAAAAAATTTCGTAGGAAACACATTGAAGCTGGTGCGCTTCAATCCTTACGAAAAATATGAAAAAATCATTGAAGTGCAGCCTTCTCTGTCCGGAGGTCAAATAACATATAAGTTTGAAGATATTTCATTACCTTATGCAGGTGTTTGGGAATTGTCAGTTGGTTATGACACAAATGCTAGTTTTAAGGGGATGGCTTCTCCTGAGGATGAAAACGAAAGAGAAATTGAGGTAGATGGTATTCAGAAAGAGTTGGTTGGCTATGCTATTTTGGTTGAAGGCTTTGTTGAAGATAAGTCTGGTATGGATTCTCATAACCTGACGACAAATTATATATATAAAACGCTCCTCCAAAGAGGTTTTAAAAGCGAGAATATTTATTATCTTAATTATGACACGTCTCAGAGTGGAGTTACTGCAAAGACATCTGAGGAAAACGTATTGGATGCCATAAAGTCCTGGGCAAGCGAAAAGATGAATAATGCGCCCGCTCCATTATATGTGATATTTGTGGGGCATGGCGGTGATAAAGAATTCTTCATCTATCCTGATACTCTGACTGCCAAGGAGATTGCTGATGCCATAGATAATCTCGAAGATAAAAAATTAACTACAAGCGCATTGGAAAACCCTATTGTTATTGTTTTTGGCGCAAATCGGTCCGGAAGTTTTATTGACAAAATTTCTAAACAAGGTTCAAAACGAATTATCATTACCAGTTCAGACGCGGAAGAGATTGCTTATAAAGGCCCTTTGCCGCAAGACGAAACACTCAGACATGGGGATTATTTTGTCTATGAATTGTTTAATTATGCTTCCATGAATATTGACTTGAAGAGGTGTTTTGAAGAGGCGGCAAAAGAGATGTCTGTGTTTACATCTAGCGGCACTACTACCGTTGGAAGTCATTTCGACGCCTCGGCGCAGCATCCGATATTTGATGACAACGGCGACGGCGTGGGGACGTATTACAGCGGGTCTCTTTTTTCTCTTTCAGGGACCGACGGCGTATTATCCACAGGGCACATAATTGGCAACACAACCTCGGCTGCCAATCTTGAATTGACAGAAGTTACAGGTTTAATTAGTCTTGAGGCAAATGAATCTAGTCCCGTCTTGTATGCCAGTGTAAATAACACTGCGTTGGCGGAAAAGACTTGGTTGGAAATTGCCGTGCCCGGCAGCAGTTTGGTAAACAACAATAACGTAACCGAACAACAAGTCGTCAATATGCCTAGATTTAATTCAGATTATTTTGATCAGACTGAGCAGGAATTTATCTGGAACGATTTCAGCGATAACACAGATTTTAATAACTTCGGGGATGCGGGACGATATAAAGTATTTTATTTCTCAAGGGATAATACCAGTAAGATTGCGCCGTTTAGAGAATCTGAAGTAATAAAAAATGAGGCAGATAATCAACCGCCATCCGATTTTGGTTTTGTTTATCCGCCTGATGGGGTAAATACTCCAGTCGTTCTGAATTTTGACTGGCAAGACGTTGAAACTTCAGAAGGCGAGACGGTAACTTATACGTTTCAGATTTCAACAAGCGCTGATTTTGTAAACGATTTGGTCTATGAACAGACAGGATTACTGGTAAGCAATGCAGTTGTAGATAGTTCGGCAGGTTTGAAAGACGGCGTTACATATTATTGGAGGGCTATAGCGGTTGATAGTAAAGGGGGAGTCACTTATATAGGTTCGTCCGGCAAGTTAGCTGCAGGGAAATTTAATCGCCTGAAGTCCAGGAACAATAGCGCCGACAGCGAATCGGATTATAATAGTTTTAAACCGAAATTATCTAATGGGTATCCGGGTTATGTTAAGGGTTTTGTTTTTGATGAAACAACCGAAGAAAATATTGGTGATGCGACGATTACTATAAAAGACATAGAAGGCTCTTACAATACAACCAAGGATGGCGCCTATTTCATCGAACTGCCGTCAGGCACGTACAAGATTTCAGCGAAAGCATCGGGATATGCGTCAAAAACTGAAACTGTAAATGTGGAGGCGATGGAGACTGTTGTGCAAAATATAGGTTTGACTGAATCCTCCCAGTCGGCAAGCATTTCGGGCAAAGTAACCGATAAAAAGACGGAAGAACCGCTGGCAGGCGTGCTGATTACTATCGAGAACGATGCTATTACAGAAACTACAACATCTGATATTGGAGGCGACTATTCAATCACAAGCATGGAACATGGAGAATACAACCTAAAGGCTGAGAAAGCGGGTTATAAGATTTATGAGAAAGAAATAAAATTAAAGGCAGGAAAAGATAAGGGAAAAAATATTAAAATGAAGGAAGAGAAGTAACTTTGTTTCATGGTATTGCTCAATTCTGGAGGATATAAGTTATGAATGAACAATTAATAAATGCAAAAAATATAAACGTCTTTGTAATATTTTTATTTCTATTTAGTTTTGTTCCTTTTGCTTTTTCTCAAAATGACGAGTCTTCGGAAGTTGGCATGATAAAGGCTCTTTCCGGGAAAGCGTGGCTTAATAGAGGAGGTAAAAAAGAAGAGGCAAAAAAGACTATGGAGTTAAGAAAGGGCGATATACTTGAAATTGAAGATCAGGCAAGCGCAACAATTGTTTATTTTAAAGGGGGGAAAAAAGAAGAGTATAAAGCAAAAGCTGTTATCGAAATTGGTATTGACGGCAGTAACATAAAGGAAGGGCCTGCGGCTTTTGTACAGGAATCACAGGGGAAAAAGATTCAAATGGATAAGCAGGACGACAGTCTGAAATTACGCGATAAAGACCTTGTCCATGCTGGGGGACAGTTTATTCGCGGTATATTACCGCCAAAGCAGTATTTTGAAGACAATCATATACAGCGTTATGCCGTTGTGGTCGGCGTCTCTGATTACAAAGATGCCGGAATACCCGACCTGAAATATGCCGATGCGGATGCACAGGCTTTTTATGACTTTTTAACCAGCCCGATTGGCGGTGATTTTACTAAAGAAAATGTTATGTTATTGAAAAATGAACAGGCAACGCTGAAGAATGTCAAATTAGCTGTTACTAATTTTCTAAAAAAGGCGATTGATTCTGATTTTGTGGTTATTTTTATGGCATGTCATGGCGAACCGGAACCTGATCGTCCAAACAATCTTTATCTGCTAATGCACGACTCAGAACTGGACAGCCTGTCAGCAACGGCTTATCACATGGAAAGCGTAAACACAGACATGAAGCGGTATATTTCTGCAAAGAGGCTGATATTCTTTGCTGATGCCTGCCATAGCGCCGGTCTGACAGAAGGCTCTGTCGGCACAAGGGGATTTTCCAACACTATTAATGTTGCTATTTCCACGCTTAAAACAACAAGGGAAGGCTGGGGGATTGTAAGCGCCAGCAGGGCTGGGGAAGTGTCAATGGAATCCAGCCAATGGGGAGGCGGGCATGGGGCTTTTACATACTATTTGCTGGAAGGGATGAACGGAAAGGCGGATGAGGCAGGAAACAAAAATGGCATTGTTACCCTTGCTGAAGCATTTGATTATTTGGAGGAAAAGGTGAAGCGCTCAACGCAAAATGCACAGCACCCAGACACGGCAGGAAATTTTGACAATAATATTCCGCTGGGTTTCCCTGGGGTTGGGACAACGTCTGGCGAAAAAGAGCAAACAACTTCTTCTCCGCGTTTTGGGACATTGCAGATTACCACTCGTCCCGAAGGCGTATCCGTGTACATAGACGGGAAAGAAGCGGGCGCAACACCTTTGAGCAGCAAACTGGTTGCTGGCACATATCCTGTAATATTAAGAAAGAAGGGTTATGCAGACGTGGCGGAAACGGTATTTATCAACCCGGACGAAAGGACAGATATTTACTATGAGATGACAAGCGGCGAAAAGCGGGAGGTTTCAAAGACGGAGCCAATTACCTCCAGCGGAACTCAGCTTGAATACGCAGAATTACCGCACAGTAAAGAAGATAAGCAAAAAGCAAAGGACAATGTGGACGCTCTTGTTAAAGAATTAGAAAAGATGATGAAGGAGCAAACTAAAGAAGAAAAACCAAAGGCTGCCAAAAAGCGTGAAGAAAAGAAAGCCGAGCCTGTAGAAGTTCCGCAAGTTGTGCCTGTCTCTATTAAAGAATTCACAGTTAAAATGGGATGTTTGTCGAACAGACGTGATATGGAAAGGCTGCGTCAGAGAATCATAGACGCCTTGTTGAGTCAAAAAGGTTTGAGCGTTGTTGAGAGAGACATTGAATTTCAGGAAGAACTTTTAAGGGAGCAGAGGCTTAGCGGGTCTATCCTTGCCGATGAGGTGTTCAGGATAGAGCTGGGGAAGATACAAGGGGCGTCTTTCTTATGTTTTGGCGGTGTTTCGCCTGGCGATGCTTCCGATCAACTTGTGCTGAGGATGGAGATTGTTGATACTGCAACTACGCTTATTGATACGCTTGAATATGCCTTTAAGAGTGATGAAAATATGAAGACTGTGGCAAACGATGTCGCGGTAAAGATCAGAGAAAAAATAGTTGCAAAACGGAAATTATAAACTATGAATAAAAAATTCAAATTAATTGTCATATTGCCGTTGTTTGTACTGACATTCGTAAGTTGTGTGACTGTATCCAATATTGGCACGGACAACTGGCGGGATTATTTTAAGCCAGGAAGTACAAAGGAAGAGATTGCTAAAGACTTTAATCTTTACAGAGGCAAATGGTGGAATTTCTACGTGCGTGGCCGTTGGTATGCCGAAGGAGGTTACTATGATGAAGCTATTCAGGATTTCAAGAAATCTGTAAGCATCCGTAGCAGAGATCAACGTTCAGCAAGAAGCTACGGGCTTCATTTCTGGGAATACTTTGGCCACCGTGAACTTGGAATTGTGTATTACAATCAGAAAAAATACGGAGACGCCAAAAAGGAACTGGAAATCTCCCTTTCGACGGCAGATTCTGCACGGGCAAAGTTTTACCTGAACAAATGTAATGAGGAGATATTGAAGACTACACAGGCAGATCAGGAACCGCCTCAGATCAGGATTTCTTCTCATGCTGACGGAGAAATTGTTAATACGCAGGTTGTGAAGTTGAACGGAACTGCTGTGGATGACTGTTATGTTAATTGTGTTTATGTTCAGGGCAGAAAACTCTTCACGGAACTTGCAAAGAGGGACCTTGCGTTCAGTGAAAATGTTTCTTTGCGTGCCGGAGAAAATGCAATTGATATGGAGGCTGTAGATTTACTCGGCAAGAACACCAAGCGAAGTCTCAAGATTACTTTAGATGTGCACCCTCCAATTTTATGTCTGGATGAAATTCAGATACGCCAGAAAGACGGCAAGCAAATAGCCACTATTAAGGGAATTATAGTGGATGATTATGCCTTAAAGGATTTTTTTATTAATGATACTGAGATGCACATTGAGTCTTACAAAGAGGAAAAATTTGATAAAGATATTGCTTTGTCGGACAATGGTAAAGTTTCATTTAAAGTCAGAGATATAGCCGGAAATGAGACAAAGGGCGAATATCAGATAGATAAAAAAGCGTCTTTATGGCCAAAAGACACACTGAACGGTTATAAGCTTGTCTATAACGTAAGAAATCCTATATTGGTTGCAGCCAGTAAAATGGACGGTACTGCCGTCAAGATGTTACTGGCGTCTCAGGATGCAGGTGTATCACAACCTTCCTCCTCTGCTGGTTTACCCCAGAGTGACGAGGGAAAGAATGTGGAAGGCAAAAACCAGTCTGTTCCGCAAAACGCCGGTACGGATAGCGCTCCGCCTATAGTGCGAACGGATGTAAAATCAGCCATTGTTTATGACACAAACCTGTTTATTAGCGGAGATGCACATGACGACAATGGAGTTGCCAAACTTTTTGTGAATCAAAACCCTTTGGAAATCAGGGCTGGAAAGCATGTTTTCTTCAATCATTTGTTAACGCTGAATGAAGGAGAAAATATTGTTTCAATCAAAGCCGTGGATACGCAGGGCAACGAAACACAGATTAAACCTGTAAAGATTACAAAAAAGACATTCGAACTGCTTGAGTCAGACGCCAGATACACAGTTGCATTACTGCCGTTGAGAACCTTTGCAGAACAGGGGATACCATCTGAAACCATCTATTCCTCATTGCTCAAGGCATTCGACGAAGAGCCAAAGAGATTTAATTTTGTGGAAAGGGACAGGGCAAAACTTGAAGAAATTCTCCACGAACAGAAGATTAACAACACAGAACTCACCTCGCCCGATACTGCTGTTAAGATTGGTAAAATCCGTGCGGCAGAGGGGATGCTGTTTGGCTCTGTGGAAGAGGATGCCAAAGGCATTAATATTACATTACGACTTGTAGATACTGAAACTACTCAAGTGCTTGCAAACGCCGACGTGTATGATGAAGACAAGAGCGTTAAAAATCTCGAATGGCTAACGCATGGTTTGTCGCTGAAAATGAAACAGCAGTTTCCGATGATTCAGGGGAACGTTATTTATGTTTCAGGAAATGGATTCCATGTTAACGCTGGCGCTGCCAGCGGCGTTGGCATTGGCATGAAATTACTCCTGTTTCGTGAAATCAAAGAAGGTGATTTTGTATTAAAGGAACCTTTAGACGCCATTGCAAGGGTTGTGCAGGTGCAGCCTGATACCTGCTTTGCGAAGATAATAAGTTCAAAAGGCGCTGAAAAAGTTGAAAAGAAAGATTTTGTCGTAACTAAATAATGTAAATGCGCAGAGATTTACTTTAACTCTTCCTTTTCTTAGAAGAAGGGTATTTTAGGTGTTGATATGAAATCAAAACAATTTCTTTTTACATTGACATTGCTTTGTATCGTTATCTTATTGGCACAAACCTCTTTTGCTCAGTTTACGCTTACTCCGCCTAACATAAACGCCACTCCCCTTCCTGTTGGTTCAGGCGCAAGAGCGCTAGGTCAGGGAAGCGCTTTTATTGCGGTTGCGGATGATGCAACCGCGGCTTCGTGGAATCCAGGCGCCCTGATACAACTGGAAAGACCAGAATGTTCCGTTGTATATTCATTCTTATCAACACAACAAGATTTTGATACTGGAAGCACTGGTTTGTCGCTTGGCAACGAAGCCGTATCACGGAACGATTTGAATTACGCCAGTATGGCTTATCCATTCAGAATTTTTGGGAAGAATATGGTAGCCGCCTTGAACTACCAACAAATATATGACTTCCACATGGATTTGGACTTCAACCAGACGAGTGAAGATACAACCCCCCCGGCATCCAACATAAATCAAAAAATTGAATTCGAGTCAAAAGGCGGAATAGGCGCTCTGACGCCTGCTCTTTCTGTGCTGGTTACTTCAAAAGTGTCGTTAGGCGTGGCGGTTAATTACTATACGGATGAATTCTTTGGAGACTATGCATGGAAACAAACAACCACAGGGAAAGGAATCGGGAATCTTGCCGGCACTGACATTACTACCGCATACGATTCTGACACAACATTTAAGAATTTTCAGGCGATTAATTTGACGTTTGGGATGCTCTGGGATGTATGGGAGAGAGAGGAAAAACTCCTCACTTTTGGGGCAGTCTATGATACACCATATACTGCCGATATGGATCGTATTACCGACTTCACCTCTGTTATCTCTCCGCTAGGACAATCTATTGGACATAAAAGGGACCATTTTGAGGTGGATTATCCCATGTCTTTTGGCGCTGGATTGGGATTCCGCTATAATGATGCATTATCTTTTTCTATGGATGTAACCTGGGCTGATTGGTCAGAGTATATGCAGGAGGATGAAAATGGTAATAAGTCTCGCCCTCTTGGAGGAGCGCCTTCGAATACTGAAATTGACGATACATACGCCGTTAGGTTTGGCACAGAATATCTGATATTCGGGCAAAAGGTAATTGTTCCGGTGCGTGGGGGGCTTTTTTATGATCCGCGTCCTTCGCTGGATGACCCCGCAGACGTTTACGGTTTTAGCGTGGGAAGCGGTATTACATTTAAAAGATTCAGTTTTGATGGCGCATATCAATTCCGGTGGGCAAACGATATTGACGGGGAAGACTTCGGTCTGTCTGGAACCAGTTTTGATTTGAACGATCACATGTTTCTTGCGTCCATTATAGTTTACTTCTAATTTTTAGATGAGATACTTTATTTAGTTATATTTGTATTTCTTCTGACCAAAAGTAGCAAAGGAATAGAGGCGAATTGAGTTACAACCGAGAATGCGATAAGTGACATAATAGAAATGTCGTAAAAAATGCCCATTAAAGCACTGCCAAGAAACCAAAATAGTCCGTAGCCGGCGTTAAAAATACCGTATCCGGTGCCTCGCCTGTTTGTTGGAACCATTTCTGCGATAGCAGCCCTCATGACAGATTCTTGCGCTCCCATACCCACCCCCCAAAGCGCCATACCTATAAGGGCAGTGTAAAATCCACCTAAAAAAACCAGAGGGGCGAAAAACATTGAGAGTAAGGAAGCAATAATTAGAACAGAAATACCACTGCGGTCAAACATATAACCAAAGAATAGCGCCGCGAGAGCATCTACGCCCATAGCAACTGCATAAAAGACTGGAATCCAAATGTCAGGAACGATGGACACCTTTTTGAAGTGGTATGCAATCAGCGGGAAATCTGCGTAGCCTGCAGCGATCAGTGCAACAGCAATAAGATATAGCCAGAATACTCGCTGAAATCCTCTTGTCTCAATTTCTGGTTGAGATGTTTCTAAGTTACGAGGTTGTGGATATAACCATCGAGCTGTTACAAGCACGCTTAATGCCAGAATGGCTGGTAGAAGTAAGATTCCATAGCCTGCACGATAGCCTTCCTTAAAATAGAGAACCGCCGCAATTGTAAGCGGACCTAATACTGCGCCAATTTGGTCCAATGCCTCGTGTAATCCAAAGCCGCGTCCTCTTCCAATTTGCGTTGTAGCATGGGAAAGCATTACATCTCGTGCCGGAGTTCTAATCGCCTTTCCTATACGCTCCGTGATCATGAGAACAGCAGCGATTTCCCAACGTCCTGCAAGAGCAAGCGCTGGTACTGCGATCATATTCAAGGAATAACCAAACAATGTTATTGCCCAATATCTCCCTGTTTTGTCGCTGATATATCCTGAAATAAGCCGAAGGCTGTGTCCGATTAATTCTCCAAATCCTGCGACAATTCCAACGGTTGTTGCGCTTGCTCCAAGTATAGCCAGATACGGACCATTTATGCTGCGTGCACCTTCGTAAGTCACGTCCGCAAAGAGACTAACTATGCCAAGTAGTACTATAAACTTTAGTGCGTGGTTTTTTTGATTATTGTTTCTTTCAGTTGTACTTGTTTGATTTTGCATTTGAAGTTTCTCCGTAATTATGGATTCAGGATAATATTAAGAAAGAGATAGCGTGTCAAACTAAAAATATTTTGCTTATAGAATGAATTTAAAATGTTGAGTCGTGTGAGTTAAAGATGTTATTATATGTCAGGAAGGATCATGTGGTAATTAACTGTTATCGTACAGTTTTTGACTTATTATCAATAAGGGTTTTTATGGGTGAGTTCTCGTTTATAAAGTGGATTCGAAAGAGAGAGAAAAGACGCAAAGACGTTATTTTGGGTATAGGAGATGACTGTGCGGCAATAAACGTTTCTTCGGATAAGTTGTGTCTTATAACAACTGACATGTTGGTAGATGGGACACATTTTGATCTTAAAAAATGTACCATTAAGGACGTTGGAAGGAAAGCAATTGCATGTAGTATTAGCGATGTTGCCGCTATGGGATGTCAAGCCACCGTTGCAGTGATTTCAATCTGTTTCCCTGAACATACCGCTGAAAAATTTGCAAGGGAATTATATGAAGGAATATGGAGTATTTCAGACGAGTATAACATAGAAATTGTGGGTGGTGATATTATTAGCGGTCGAAGTCGTTTATGTATTAATGTTACCATGCTAGGGAGAGATGAAGGATTAAAACCCATACGTCGTTCAGGAGCAAAGGGAGGAGATGTAATTTTAGTAACAGGGACGCTAGGCGGATCGCTTCTCGGCAAACACCTTCATTTTGAACCGCGGCTAAAAGAAGGTCTTCTTTTAAACAAGCATTTTAAAATTCATGCCATGATTGATATCAGTGATGGACTAACAGCAGATTTGAATCACATCTTAGAGGAAAGTAGTGTTGGCGCCATCCTGTATGAAGATCAAATTCCAATTTCGGGAGCAGCAAAAATAATATCAAAGGAAACAGGGCATTCCCCGCTTTATCATGCATTATCTGATGGTGAAGATTATGAATTGTTAATGACTTTGTCTAAAGGTCAGGCAAATAAGGTTTTGAATTCGTTTTTATTTGAAAAGGGAATGATTAGTCGCATTGGTGAAATTGCTAATGGAAGTGGCATTCAGATGAGGTTTTCTAATGGTAACATTCGCCGTATAAAACCACATGGCTACGAGCATCTTAAATCGTGAAAGAAAAAAAATTAACATTTAAAAGTTCGAGTGTAGATAACACTGTAAAGTTTGGTGAACGGCTAGGTAGGCTATTAGAACGGGGGCATGTAATCGCATTGGAGGGCGAACTTGGCGCAGGAAAGACTACTCTTGTAAAAGGTATAGCATGTGGACTAGGAGTTAAGGATAAGCGTATAGTGAGAAGTCCAACATTTTCATTAGTGCATAAATATGAAGGACGTTTTCCAGTTTATCATTTTGATGCATACAGGCTTAAAGATACGCAGGAGATGCTTGACATAGGTAGTGATGAGGTGATTTATGGAAATGGTGTATCTGTGATAGAATGGGCAGATAGGGTGCCCGGATGTTTACCTGGAAAATACTTGAAGATAACCTTGATAGCTATTTCTGAAAATGAAAGAAAGATAGAATTATGTAGTTATGGAAGATGTTATGATGAAATAATAGATAAGCTGGTAATTAATTAGGTTAATCTTTACATAAACAAAAAGGCAACTCGTTATGAGTTGCCTTTTTGTTTATGTAACCTTAAATTAAAGGTATTATTTTGCTATATTACTTTTTTGCAGCGTGACATTCGCACTTGCAATCTTTTTCAGGCTTTGACGGCAAATGTTTGCATTTCTCGCATGCTGTTTCTTCTGCCCTTACTGTACTGACAAATACTGTATTTACAACACCAACACCCAACATCAATGCGCCTGCTACCACAAGACTATAACCAAACTTCTTTAACATGTTACTTCGCCTCCCTTGTATTTTCATCAGGAAACACAAGCCATGTGCCTGAGAGCACTCTCAGCATAGCTACCTGGCTTTTCAATTTTTGCTTACAATATAGATAATTGTAAAAGACCTATTACACAAATATTTATTGGGGGTTTAAAAAAGTTTAACAACGTAAGCGTGTTTATTCTAATTTGAGAATATATTATTGTCAAGATAATTTTTAAGTATGTATAGTTAAAAGTTTTATGTTTTATTGATGCCTGGGAAAAATATAATACCTAAAAACTGCAATTGGATGCTGATTTTCCAGTGAGTTACAAGCAGTATATATTTCACTCTTTTGGTGAAATATATAAAATAAGTAAGTAAGTAGTGATTTTATCTTAAGTTATCGGCGTTTATCTGCGTCTCATTGCAGAATTCAGGTAATATATATTTTCCGTATATGTA
>Ga0209212_1005937_pt1 | contig 14264 bp, 8 predicted proteins | sample RifGroC2_FD_183996 | JGI IMG/M metagenome (GOLD analysis project Ga0209212, IMG submission 183996) | Groundwater microbial communities from Rifle, Colorado, USA - Groundwater C2 (SPAdes) (version 2) | ecosystem: Environmental > Aquatic > Deep subsurface > Groundwater | place: Rifle, Colorado... | reverse complement strand
TGGTCGGTTTGGCAGGGATGGCCATGGCTATCCTGGCGTCCGCGATGCAGGGAAGAACTTCTCCCCCGCCGCCCGCTCGACCATCCTCATTACCACCGGCAGCGGCCGCCCGGCAGCGGCCGCCAGAGCACGGCAGCTTTCGTACTCAGGAGTAACGCGCAGCAGCTCCTCTCCTGCATAGATCAGCTTCACCACTGCCTCCCCCAGCTCCGTCGCCACCGTCGCCGCCTCGCGGCGCAACTTGAGACGCGGGCAGGTGGAGAAACGCACGCCAATGGCGCTGCTTTCGCGCAGGACCAGCCGCGCCAGCTCTTCCGCCTGGGCCGGCTCGGCGACGACGGTGAGGCGCACGCCGGGGCGGTTCTTCTTCATCTGCAGCGGGGTGTAGGCGACATCGAGGGCACCGCTGGCAAGGAGGCGTTCCATGAGGTGACCGAGAAGTTCGGGGGTGCTGTCGTCAATGTGGGTTTCGAGGAGGGTGACGGTATCGCGCTCCAACCCACTCACTCCAGCCGCATCACCGAGGATGCCGCGCAGCAGGTTGGGGCGATCAAGGAGGTCGCGGCTGCCGACGCCGTAGCCGATACGCTCGACGGTAAGGGCCGGAAGGGGGCCGAAGGTGGCGATCTCGGTGACGATGGCGGCGCCGGTCGGGGTGACCAGTTCCTGGGTTGAGCCACCATCGACGACGGGGCAGTCGCGCAGCAGCTCGATGGTCGCCGGGGCCGGCAGGGGGTAGTGACCGTGAGCGGTGGCGACCATGCCGTGGGCCAAGGGTAAAGGACTGCAGACGACACGGGCGGGGGCAAGGTGGAGCAGTCCGACGGCGGCGCCGACGATGTCGACGATGGAGTCGAGGGCGCCGACCTCGTGGAAGTGAACCTCTTCCAGGGGGACGCCGTGAACCCTGGCTTCGGCGACGCCGAGGCGGCGGAAGATACGGCGGGAGAGATCGGAAACCTCTGGGGTCAGCGGCGCCTCGGCAAGGAGGCAGTCGATGTCGGCCCAGGTGCGATGATGGTGCTCCTCGGCCGTCGTCACCAGCGCCCGACACCCTTCGATGCCACGGCGGCATTCGCGCCGCGGCGTGACCTCCCAGCCCTGCAGCGGGAGTTTGTGCAGTTCGCTGACGACAACTTCTGCCGGCACGCCAAGGTCGAAGAGGAGACCGAGGAACATATCGCCGGAGATGCCCGAGAAGGCATCAAGGTAAAGGGTCTTCATGCCGTCCCCCGGGCGCGGAGGATGCGGGCGGCCGCGGCGGCGGCGCCGAAACCGTTGTCGATGTTGACCACCGTCACTCCGGCGGCGCAGGAGTTGAGCATGCCGAGGAGGGGGGCGAGACCGTTGAAGGCGGCGCCGTAACCGACGGAGGTCGGCACGGCGATGACCGGCACGGCGACGAGGCCGCCGACCACCGACGGCAGCGCCCCTTCCATGCCGGCGACGACGATGATGACCGCCGCTTCGCGCAGCTTGTCGCTGCGGGCGAGGAGGCGATGGATGCCGGCGACGCCGACATCGACCAGTTCCTCGACGGTGCAGCCGAGGACGCGGGCGGTAACCACCGCTTCGCGCGCCACCGGCAGGTCGGAGGTCCCGGCGCAGACGACTAGGACGGTACCGGCCAGTGCCTGTGGCGGTCTCTGCAACAGGGTGAAGGTACGGGCGACGGGATCGTAGCTGCCGGCGGGATGGGCGGTGACAAGATCGGCTCCCTTGTCGGGATCAAGCCGGGTGGCGAGGATGTTGCCGCCACGCTCGACCATGCGGGCGACGATGGTGGCAAGCTGCTCGCGGCTCTTCCCCTCGCCGAAGATGACCTCGGGCGCGCCCTGGCGCAGTTCGCGGTGGTGATCGATGAGAGCCACTCCGACATCCTCGCAGGGGAAGTGGCGCAATTGCGCCAGCGCCTCGTCGAGGGAGAGGCTGCCATCTCGGACAGCGCGTAGAAGGGTGGTCAGGGCGTCTTGATTCATCGGTCGATTCCATCGGTTGGCGAAAGGTGAAAGATGGACGATAGCAGGACCAGAACCGTTTGCAAAGGTCTAACCCTTCCCCGTGCCGACAACCTCGAAAAGAGTGATTTCGGGGGGAGAGAGAAGACGTAGCGGAGAGGTCAAGCCGGTGACGAGATTGAAGGGGAAGATCTGGCCGCAGTAGCAAACGGCGAGAAAAACTGTCAGAAAAATCACCATGCACAGCAATGCTTACCTCCTCCGCTGGAGACTTTAGCACAAAAAAAGCCCCCGGAGCCAGCTCCGGGGGCTTTGATCTGCTGGAGAAAAACGACTACTCGACCTTGACCTGCGCGTCTTCGATGATGACTTCGTATTTGTAGCCGTAGCCAAAATCCTTGCCGACCGAAACCGGCCCGGAAATAAGGACGGTGTCGCCAACCTTGGCCATGAGTTTGGTCGTCACCGTGAGGTCGTTGGCACCTTCCTTGCCGGTGCCGTCCTGCAGATGGATCCAGTTTTTGCCCATGATTTCCGGGCTGAACTTGACAACTTTGCCGCGGATGTTGACCTGCTTCCCGGCGAGCTTGTCTTTTTCGGCGAAGAGGTCAGCTACGGTCTTGTCAGCCACCTTGATGCCGCTGATCTTCTCGGTCGCCTGGGCCGCGACCGGCGGGTGCCCCTGCGGCATGGCGTTGGGGGAAGCAGCTGCACTCTGAGGCTGAGCGCCACCGACCATGATCGCATCGACAAAGTAGACAACGTCGAAGGTGCGCTTCAAGGTTTTGCTTTCGTAATTGGCCATCGGCATCCCTTGGGGGACGGCGACGGCATCACCGACCTTGACCTTGAATTCCGGAGCAGCCGCCCACAGCTTCTCACTGCCGGTGTCAACTTGGACATAGGTATAACCGCCGGCGTTCATGGTCTCGATGACCTTGCCCGATTTGCCGGCAGCCGGCGCGGTCGGAGCAGCGGCCGCAGCGGGTTTCTGTTCAGCAGTCTGGGGAGCCTGTTCCTTGTTGCAGCCGGCGACCATGGTCAGTGCGGCGATGGCAACCAGCATCAGCATGAATTTTTTTTTCACAACGATCCTCCGATTGGGTTAGTTAGGACGGGCTTGGCCCGCCTTGAAGCTTCGTTACTGTCAGCGTTGAACCTTAACATACTTCAACTTTTCCTGACAAGGTCTTTCCCGGCCATTCCTTTGTAAGGAGTCAGCAGCGCCCGTAGATCGTTGTCACCCGGCGCAGCCGCTCCGCCCTTTCGACGCTGAGGGCATCTGGGCGATAGCGCCAGCGCCAGTTCCCCGCGGCTACTCCCGGCAGGTTCAACCGCCCTGTACCCGCCGGGTCGAGCAGGTCCTGCAGCGGGAAAATACAGAGCCCAGCCACTGAGGAGGAGGCCAGCCGGATCAGCTCCCAGCCGATCTCCCGCCCGGAGCTGCCGAGATAACTGCGGACTTCCGCCTTCAGCGCCGGCGTCTGACTGCGCCACCAGTTGTGGACGGTGTCATTATCGTGGGTCCCGCTGTAAATGACCGCGTCGCGCTGGAGATTATGAGGGAGGTGGGGGTTGTCGGCTCCGGAGCCGAAAGCGAACTGCAGCACTTTCATGCCGGGATAGCCGAGACTGGCCCGCAACGCTTCGACATCGGGAGTGATGACCCCGAGATCCTCGGCAACCAGCGGCAGCGGACCGAGGGCTGCCGTCAGCGCGGCAAAGAGATCGCCTCCCGGCACCGGCCACCAGACGCCGTTTTCCGCGGTCGGCTCGGTAGCGGGAATGGCCCAACACGCAGCAAAACCGCGAAAGTGATCGATCCGCACCAGATCGGTCTGAACCAGGGCCCAGCGCAAGCGCTCGCGCCACCAGGAGAAATTGTCGGCGGCCATGCGCTCCCAGCGATAGAGGGGATTCCCCCAGCGCTGCCCGGTGGCGCTGAAATAATCGGGGGGGACGCCGGCGACCACCGTCGGCTCACCGGCGGCGTCGAGATGGAAGAGCTCCGGACGGGTCCAGACCTCGGCCGAATCGAAGGCGACGAAGATCGGCATGTCTCCGAGGAAACGCACGCCCTGGCTGTTGGCATAGGTCTTGAGGGCGAACCACTGCTCGAAAAAGATAAACTGCCCATAGCGCTCAACGGCCATGACGCCGTCGAGGCGCCGGCGCCAGTCGTCAAGGGCCGCCGCCTCGCGCCGGCGCAGCGCTTCCGGCCAGCGAGTCCAGGGGGTGCCGGCAAAATGCTGGTGCAGGGCGCGAAAGAGGGTGTAATCCTCGAGCCAGAAGGCCTGCTCGGAACAGAAGCGGGCAAAGTCGTTGCGGCGCCGGGTTTCCCCGCCGGCAGCAAAGGCCGCGGCCGCCTTCGGCAAAAGCAACCCTTTGCAGGCATGGGCAAAAGCGTAATCCGCCACCCCTTCGGGCAAGGCGATACCGGCCAGATCCGCCGCCGCCAGATCGCCCGCTTCGACCAGTCGTTCAAGGGAGATCAGCAGGGAATTGCCGGCAAAAGCCGAATAGGCACTGTAAGGGGAATCTCCATAACCGGTGGGACTCAATGGGAGAATCTGCCAGACGGTCTGGCCGGCGGCACGGAGGAAATCGACGAAGCGATACGCTTCACTACCGAGGGAACCGAGTCCGAACGGTCCGGGTAACGAGGTGGGGTGGAGGAGCAGACCGCTGGCCCGGCGTTGCATCATGATGTCTCTCCCGACAGAGTAAAGATGTCCGGCATTATGCCACAGCTCATTTGATGCCTCCCAAGAAAAAGGCGGGCATGCGTCGCCGATGCCGGCACTTTCTTCTTGCCATTTTCTAATCTTTGTCCATATACTGCCGTTCTATTTTTAGCAAGAGTAAAGAGGCCCCCATGCTTGGCATCCCCTACCTCCGCAACATTCTGTCCCTGTCGCTGGTGCTGGCCATCGCCCTGCCGCTGTATGTCGCTTTCGTTATCAACCCCGGCTTCGATAAACTTCTGGCTGAAGAGACCGAAGGGACCGCCATCCGTTATGTCAGCACCCTGATCAGCTCCCTCGGTCTCGGCGGGGGCGAACTCACCAAGCAGCCTATCCCTCCCGAATTCGCCCGCAACGTCGACGATCTGCGCGGCGATCTTTCCCTGATCAAGCTCCGTCTCTTCTCACCCGCCGGCGAAATCATCTTCTCCACCGACTCGGCCGAGATCGGCACGGTCAACACCAAACCGTACTTTCGCGACCGCGTTGCCCGGGGACAGGTCTATTCCAAAGTGGTCCGCGAAGGGGGGCGCTCCGCCGAGGGGGCGACCGTCGTCCAGACCGTCGTCGAAACCTATGTCCCGCTCATGCGCCGCGGCGTATTCGAGGGGGCGGTGGAGACCTATTTCGACATCACCGCCAGCCGTGGCCAGATTGACCGGCTTAACCGCCAGACCGCCTGGGTGCTGTGGATTTTTGCCGGCACGATGCTTCTTGGCATTATCCTGGCTTTGCGCACGGCGCAAAGAAACATCGCCGCCCGCGACAGCGCCGAACAGGCCCTTCGGCAGAGCAAGGAGGACCTGGAAAAACGCGTCGAGGGGCGCACCGAACAGATCCTCGAGGCGAACCGGCTCCTGACCAGCGAGATCGCCGTCCGCCGTCACACCGAGGAAGCCTTCGGTCGGGCCCTGGCTGAATCGGAGCAGGCCAAAAAACGCATCGACGGCATTCTCCGCTCGGTTCCCGATGGGCTCCTGGCCGTCGATGGCGAAGGTCGCCTCCTCCTCCTTAACCCGACCGCGGCGTCCCTCCTTGGCCTGACCCCGGAAACGGCTCTTGGACACCCCCTTGGGGAACTGTTGCTACCTCCCCTGCCGGTTGAACAAATCGTCGCTACCCTCCATGTGGACCGGGTTGGCGCACCCCTTGATATCATCCTGCGCACAGCCGATAATGGCTCCCGGGTCTTCCAGGCCCGCACCTCCCTCCTCCCTGGCAGCGACAACGGGCCGGGCGGTGTCATCGTCCTCATGCACGAGGTCACCCGCGAACGCGAGATGGAGCAGGCCAAGCGCGATTTCATCACCATGGCCGCCCATGAACTCCATTCCCCCCTCATGGTCGTGCGCGGCTATGCCGAGCTTCTCAGCACCACCGGCCTCGCCACCCTCCACCCCAACCAGCAGCAGGAGATTCTCGACTGTATTCACGATCAGTCCCGCATCCTCACCCGTCTGGTCGATGACCTCCTCGAAATCAGCCGCATGGAGTCGGGTCAGGGGCTCGCCTTGCACCGCGCCCCCGTTTCCATTGAAGATGTCGTGCGCACTTCCGTCACCGCCGCACGCGCCGACAGCCGCTTCCGCTTCGAGCTGGAGCTGCAACCGGCCTCCGGCCCCTTGTGCATCGATCGCGGGCGCATCCAGCAGGTCCTCGCCAACCTTCTCGGCAACGCCGCCAAATATGCACCGGAAGGTGATGAAATCCGCATCAGCGGAGCGACCGTCGGAAACAGCTACCGCATCACCGTCACCGATCGGGGCCCCGGCATGAGCCCGGAACAGCAACGCCGCGTTTTCGACAAATTCTATCGCGGCAGCTGCGACATCCCCGACGTGCGCGGTACCGGACTCGGCCTTACCATCGCCCGCGCCATCGTCGAGGAACACGGCGGCAGCATCGCCCTGAGCAGCGCCCCCGGCCAGGGGACCAGCATCTGGTTCGACCTCCCCCTGGCCAGCGCCGCACATTAATCTGATAATCCGACTGCATCCGTTCCTCCTTGGCACACAAAAGGCCCGCAAGCATCGACTTGCGGGCCTTTTGTGTGCCGAACATGGGCAAGAATCACAACAGCGCATCGATCGCCGCGAAGTCGAGGTCGGCCTCGGCCATGGCGTAAATCAGCTCGATTTTCTCCGTATCCTCGGCGGTGATCTTGGAGACGTCGTTGCTGATGATGGTGAAGGTCTCGGAGTTGGTGATCTCGGTGCGGATGTAGGGGGCGCCACTGTCGTCGAGGATCTTCTGGGTGATCCCCGACATCGGATTGAGGCCGGCGACAACCAGGCCGGCGATCTTGGCGCGGTATTCGGGGAGGTGATAGAGGGAAGAGGCGGTGACGATGAGCTCGTCGCGGGTGCTGTTGATCATCATCAGCGTCGACTCTTCGAGGAGGTCGATGACCCGTTGCGACGAGGCGGCGCCGAGCTGGATGTGGTGGATGATGCGCTGGGCCTCGGCCGGGGTGGCGCGCAAGGGGCGCCCGAGGATCTTGGCGATGCGCGAGAGGGTCGGATTGGCGAGGATCGGCGAATAGTTGAAGCCGCCGCGCAGGGTGACGCCGAGGCCGCGAAAAGCGAGGTGGAGATAACGTAACGTCTCCTCGCGTTTGTCGGCGAAGAGCTTGTTGATGAGGACCAACGGCACTGCCACCCCCTCCTGGCGGAAGAGGGCGAGATTGAGGGCGACGGCGTCGGTAGCATTGCCGATGCCGCCGCCGGCGACGATCATCACCGGTGCTCCGGCGAGGCTGGCAACGGCGGCGTTGCTGAGGCCGACGACCGAACCGACACCGCCATGCCCCGACCCTTCGACGATGAGAAAGTCGTTACGGGCGTCGAGTTCGGCGAGGGCACTCGCCATCCGTTGCTTGAGGTCGGCGGCGCTGATGCGCCCGTCGAGAATTTCCCGGGTCGAGCCGGGATGGAGGACGACCGGCGACATCAGCTCGATCTGGTCCTCAAGACCGAAGATCTCGGCCATGAGGATGGCGTCCTTGTCGTAAACCCCGCCGCGAAAGGGGGCAGGTTTGGGGCCGAGGGGCTTGATGAAGCCGACCCGACGGTACTTCTTGCGTGCCAGATGCATGAGGGAGACGCTGGTCGTGGTCTTGCCGCTGTTCTGGCCGGTGGCGGCGATGAAGATTTTCCGAGCCATGCGTTCCTCCGCAGGGTTTTCAAGAAAGAGGTTTGCCTGGATTTAAAAAACTCCACCGATTAAGGCAAATCAGAGTCACCCATGAGATACCGATCGCATTCGCGGGCGGCGGCGCGCCCTTCGTTGATCGCCCAGACGACCAGACTCTGGCCGCGGCGCATGTCGCCGGCGGCAAAGATGCCGGGGCGGTTGGTGGCGAAGCGGCCATAATCGGCCTGGACGTTGCCGCGCGGGTCGCGGGTCAACTCCAGCGCATCGGGGAGCAGTCCTTCCGGGCCGGTGAAACCCAGGGCCAGCAACACCAGATCGGCGGCGAGCTCGCGTTCGCTGCCAACAACCTTGCGCGGCAGCAGCCGCCCCGCCTCCAGCTGCCAGGTCACCTCATGCAGACGCAAACCTCTCACGGCCCCGTCGCGGCCCAAAAAGGTCTCGGCGCTGACGGAGAAGAGGCGCGGATCGGCGCCGAAACGCTCGCGGGCCTCTTCCTGGCCGTAGTCGACGCGGAGGATCTTCGGCCACTGCGGCCAGGGATTATCCGGGCTCCGCTCCAACGGCGGCCGGGGCAGGATTTCGAGCTGGACGACGCTGCGGCAGCCGTGGCGCAGGGCGGTGCCGACGCAGTCGGTGCCGGTATCGCCGCCGCCGATGACGACGACATCGCGGTCCCGCGCCGAAATCGCCGGGACGGTGCCGGCGAGGAGGGCGCGGGTATTGCCGGAAAGAAAGTCCATGGCCAGATGGATGCCGGCCAGGTCGCGGCCGGGGATCGGCAATTCGCGCGCTTCGGTGGCGCCGCAGCAGAGGACGACGGCGTCAAACTCATCGCGCAGCCGCGCCACCGGGTAGGTGCGGCCGACCTCGACCCCGGTGACGAAACGCACCCCCTCGGCGGCGAGGAGGTCGCTCCGGCGCTGCACCACCGACTTGTCGAGCTTCATATTGGGGATGCCATACATGAGGAGGCCGCCAACCCGGTCGGCACGCTCGAAGACGGTGACCTCGTGCCAGGCCTTGTTGAGCTGGGCGGCGCAGGCGAGGCCGGCGGGCCCGGAACCGACCACCGCTACCCTTTTGCCGCTGCGCCCCGACGGCGGGCGCGGCACGATCCAGCCTTCGGCGAAGCCGCGGTCGGCGATGGCCTGCTCGATCCCCTTGATCGTCACCGGCGGCGCGATAATGCCGAGGACGCAGGCCCCCTCGCACGGCGCCGGACAGACGCGGCCGGTGAACTCGGGAAAGTTGTTGGTCTGCTGCAAGCGCGCCAGCGCCTGCCGCCAGAGCCCGCGATAGACCAGATCGTTCCATTCGGGGATGAGGTTGTAGACCGGACAGCCCGAGGCGGCACCGGCGATGGTCAGGCCGGTGTGACAGAAGGGGGTGCCGCATTCCATGCAGCGCGCCCCCTGCTCGCGGCATTGTTCTTCGGGGTGGTGGAGGTGGAACTCCTCCCAATCGCCGAGGCGCTCCTTGACAGGGCGGTCGGGGGGGAGTTGACGATCGATCTCGAGAAAGCCGGTCGGTTTGCCCATGGCTGTCTTTCCGTAAATAGGGTTCGTCTAACATATCCCCCTCCCCAGCCCTCCCCCTCCTGGGGAGGGAGAAAGCACTCCTCCCCCCAGCGGGGGGAGATCGGGAGGGGGGGGGAACTAATTTCCGCCGGCCCGCTCAAAGGCGTGGGCGTTCTCCTCGAAGGCTGCCGCTTCGGCCTCGGCGCCGCTCAAACCGGCAACCTCGGCGCGCACGATTGCCGCCTGCATCCGCTCGTAGTCGCGCGGCATGATGCGGACGAGGCGGGCGCAGGTCCCGGCCCAATCGGCGAGGAGCTCGGCCGCCAGGGTCGAGCGGGTTGCCGCGGCGAAACGTTCGACGAGGGTCCGCAGCATGGCGGACTCATTCGCGTCGTTGCAACTTTGCAGCTCAACCATCTCCAGGTTGCAGCGCCGCGGCAGTTCGCCCTGCGGGTCGTAAACGTAGGCGATCCCCCCCGACATGCCGGCGGCGAAGTTGCGCCCGACCGGGCCGAGGACGACCACCGTCCCGCCGGTCATGTACTCGCAGCCGTGATCGCCGACCCCTTCGACCACCGCCGTCGCCCCCGAGTTGCGGACACAGAAACGTTCGCCGGCAAGACCGCCGATGAAGAGCTCGCCGGCGGTGGCGCCGTAGCCGACGACATTGCCGACGATGATGTTGTCGCGGGGGCGAAAAGGGGCATCGGCCGGCGGCCGCACGACGATGCGCCCCCCCGACAACCCCTTGCCGAGGTAGTCGTTGGCGTCCCCTTCGACGACCAGGGTCAGCCCTGGCGGGATGAAGGCGCCGCAGCTCTGGCCGGCGGAACCGAGGAGCTTGAGGCGGATGGTATCGGGGGGGAGTCCGGCGGCGCCGTAATGGCGGGTGATTTCGCTGCCGAGGATAGTCCCGGCGGCGCGGTTGAGGTTGCGAATCGGCAGGCTTGCCCGCACCTGTTCCCCCCGCTCCAGGGCCGGAGCGCAGAGTTCGAGGAGGACGGTGCGGTCGAGGGTTTTGTGCAGCTCGTGCTCCTGCGGCAGACGACAGGCCGGGGCGCTCTCCAGCGGCGGTGCGGCGAGATGGAGGAGGCGGGAGAGGTCGAGGGTGCGGGCCTTTTCCGGCAGCGGCGACGGCTGCATGGCGAGCCAGTCGCTGCGGCCGATGAGCTCGTCGAAACGCCGCACGCCGAGGCGAGCCATGAGTTCGCGCACCTCCTCGGCGACAAAGGTGAAGTAGTTTTCGACATGTTCAGGCTTGCCGGCGAAGCGCGCCCGCAGCTGCGGGTCCTGGGTGGCGACCCCGACCGGACAGGTGTTGAGGTGGCAGGCGCGCATCATGATGCAGCCCAGGGCGACCAGGGGGAGGGTGGCGAAGCCGAACTCGTCGGCGCCGAGGAGGGCGGCGATGACGACATCGCGGCCGGTGCGCAGCTGACCGTCGGTCTCGACGGCGATGCGGTCGCGCAGGCCGTTGAGAACCAACGTCTGGTGAGTCTCGGCCAGTCCCAGCTCCCACGGCACCCCGCTGTGGTGGATGCTGGAGAGGGGCGAGGCGCCGGTGCCGCCGTCGTGGCCGGAGATGAGGACGACGTCGGCCTTGGCCTTGGCCACCCCGGCGGCGATGGTGCCGACGCCGACCTCGGCCACCAGCTTGACGCTGATGCGCGCCCCCTCGTTGGCATTCTTGAGATCGAAGATGAGCTGGGCGAGATCCTCGATGGAGTAGATGTCATGGTGCGGCGGCGGCGAGATCAGGCCGACGCCGGGGGTCGAATGGCGCACCCGGGCGATGGGGGGGTAGACCTTGGTGCCGGGGAGTTGGCCCCCTTCCCCCGGCTTGGCCCCTTGCGCCATTTTGATCTGCAGCTCGCGGGCATTGACGAGAAAGAGGCTGGTGACGCCGAAGCGCCCCGAGGCAACCTGTTTGATGGCGCTGTTGCGGCTGTCGCCGTTCTCCTCGATGTGGTAGCGGGCCGGGTCTTCCCCCCCCTCGCCGGTGTTGGACTTGCCGCCGAGGCGGTTCATGGCGACCGCCAAAGCCTCGTGCGCTTCCTTGCTGATGGAGCCGTAGGACATCGCCCCGGTCTTGAAGCGGCTGACGATCTCGGCGACGGATTCGACCTCGTCGAGGGGGATCGTGTCCGGAGGAAACTGCAGCCGCAGCAGGCCGCGCAGGGTGCCGGTCTGGCGGCTGTGATCGTCGGCGAGGGTGGAAAATTCCTTGAACTGGCTGTAGTCGCCGGCGCGCACTGCCGCTTGCAGCTTGTGCACGACCAGCGGCCCGAGCTGCTGAAACTCGCCGTCGTTGCGCCACTGGTGCTTGCCGCCGGGGGGGAGTCCCTCGTCGGGGTCGCGGCGCGGGGCGAAGGCGTGACTGTGGCGGCGCAGGGTGTCGGCGGCGACGCCGTCGAGTTCGATGCCGCCGAGGCGCGACGGAGTACGGGTGAAGAAGCGGTCGATGAGGCGGGGGCCGAGGCCGACCGCTTCGAAGATCTGGGCGCCGCGGTAGCTCTGGATGGTCGAAATCCCCATCTTGGCGATGGTCTTGACCACCGCCTTGGTGAGCCCTTTGGTGTAGTTCTTCACCGCCTGCGCCGGCGCGATCCCCGGCAGCAGCCCCGCGGCGATCCCCGCCTCGATGCTCTCGAAGGCGAGGTAGGGATTGATCGCCCCGGCCCCGTAACCGAGGAGAAGGGCGAGCTGATGGACATCGCGGGCTTCGCCGGTTTCGACGACGAGGCCGACCAGGGTGCGGGTGCCGCGGCGGATGAGATGGTGGTGCAGGCCGGCGACAGCGAGGAGGGCCGGGAGCGGTGCCTGGCTGTCGCTGACGCCGCGGTCGGAAAGGACGAGGATGGTCGCACCCTGGGCGATGGCGGCGTCGGCGAGACGACAGAGGGTATCGAAGGCCTGCTCCATCCCGCTGACCCCGGAGCGGGCCGGGAAGAGGAGGGAGAGGGAGACCGTCACCAGGCCGGGCTGATCGAGGTGGCGCAGACGGGCGAGTTGGTCGTTGGCGAGGAGCGGCGTCGCCAGCTTGACCTGGCGGCACGACTCGGGCTCGGGGTGGAGGAGGTTGCGCTCGGCGCCGAGGGTCGTCTCCGTCGAGGTGATGAGCTCTTCGCGGATGCTGTCGATGGGGGGGTTGGTGACCTGGGCGAAGAGCTGCTTGAAGTAGCTCGAGAGGAGCTGAGGTCTCGGCGAAAGGACCGCCAGGGGGGTATGGCTCCCCATCGAACCGAGGGCTTCGCTGCCGCTGGCGGCTAACGGCAAGAGGACCTTGCGCAGCTCCTCGAAGGTGTAGCCGAAGAGCTCCTGGCGCAGGGCCAAAGGCACCGTTTCGGCCGGAGCCGGAGTGGCGGCGGCGGGGAGGTCTTCGAGACGGACGAGGTGCTGCTGCAGCCACTGGCGGTAGGGCTGCTCGCGAACGATCTCGCGCTTGATCTCTTCGTCGGAAATGATGCGCCCTTTTTCGGTATCGACGAGAAACATCTGCCCCGGCCGCAGCCGCCCCTTCTGCACGACTTCGGCGACGGGAAGGTCGAGGACGCCGACCTCGGAGGCGACGACGGCGAGGCCGTCGGCGGTGAGGTAGAAGCGCCCGGGGCGCAGGCCGTTGCGGTCGAGGACGGCGCCGATGCGGACGCCGTCGCAGAAGGCGATGGCCGCCGGGCCGTCCCACGGCTCCATCAGGCTGGCGTGGTATTCGTAAAAAGCCTTCTTTTCGTCATCCATCTCGGCGTGGCGCGACCACGGCTCGGGGATCAGCATCATCACCGCGTGGGGGAGGGAGCGGCCGGAAAGGACGAGGTATTCGAGGCAGTTGTCGAGCATCCCCGAATCGCTCCCGGCCTCGTCGATCACCGGCAGGACCTTGGCCCACTCCTCCCCCAGGGTGCGGCTGACGAGAAGGGCCTGGCGCGCCGCCATCCAGTTGACGTTGCCGCGCAGGGTGTTGATCTCGCCGTTGTGGGCGAGAAAGCGGTAGGGATGGGCGCGCACCCAGTTGGGAAAAGTGTTGGTGGCGTAGCGCGAATGGACCAGGGCGAGGGCACTCTCGATCAGGGGATTGCGCAGGTCGAGAAAATATTCGGAGAGCTGTTTCGGCGTCAGCATCCCCTTGTAGACGATGGTGCGGCTGGAGAAGCTGCAGGCATAGAAGAAGGAGGCCATCGCCGCCCCTCTGGCGCGCACCCGGTTGTCGAGGCGACGGCGGCAGAGGTAGAGGGCGCGCTCGAAATCGAGGGCATCGGCGCCGGCGCGGCCGCGGCCGACGAAAATCTGGCGGATGTAGGGCTCCGTCGCCTTGGCCCCGTCGCCCAAGGGAGCGTTGTTGGTCGGCACCGTGCGCCAGCCGAGAAAACGCAACCCCTGCTCGCCGATGATCTCCTCGGTGAGGCGCTCGCAGCGGTCGCGCTCCTTGCGCTCGGGGGGGAGATAGAGCATGCCGACGCCGTATTCCCCCGGGGCCGGCAGAATGATCTCCTGCTCGGCCAGTTCTTCGCGGAAGAAGTCGTGGGGGATCTGCAGCAGAATCCCGGCGCCGTCGCCGGTGTTGGCCTCGCTGCCGACGGCGCCGCGGTGGGCGAGATTGGCGAGGACTTCGAGAGCCTGGCGGATGAGGTCGTGAGAGCGGCGGCCGTGGATGTTGGCGACGATGCCGACCCCGCAGGAGTCGTGCTCGTGCTGCGGATCGAAAAGTCCCTGGGCGGCGGGGATGGCGGCGAAGGACATGGGTCACTCCGGGGGACGGAAGGGGAAAGGGGCAAGAACAAAACGGCAAGGCCAAAGCATAGCGGACTTCCCCCCGCCGCGCAACGCCGCAAGCGAGGCCGCGGCAAAAGATTAGGGGCGCATTTTCCCCTTTTTCCTTCTGCACGAACACGCTA
>Ga0209212_1005935_pt1 | contig 14269 bp, 14 predicted proteins | sample RifGroC2_FD_183996 | JGI IMG/M metagenome (GOLD analysis project Ga0209212, IMG submission 183996) | Groundwater microbial communities from Rifle, Colorado, USA - Groundwater C2 (SPAdes) (version 2) | ecosystem: Environmental > Aquatic > Deep subsurface > Groundwater | place: Rifle, Colorado... | reverse complement strand
CCATGAATGATGAAACATCTTAATAACAATAAAGACCGCCATAAAAAGACATTTTCAAACCGTCATTTTAATACATTTTCAAAACGCTATTGACAATAAAAAAATACACGATTTGGGTGGGGGTGCTAAAATTGTATTAAACCCCTATACCTTAGACATATAGCAAGCATAGGTTTGATACAAAAGTATCAGGCCTTTTTTCATGCAGAAAGAGAGATTTTCTCCTATCCGCCAATTTCCAAATTGACATTTTGAGCTAAAATCGAAGTTTTTACAGGTCAGAAATTTTGACACCATTTAACCTTTTAACGATTACCTAACAATTTCATTCATTACTAATTTCAACAAGATAGTATTATTTGAAATTTACAATGGCGGATCTTTGTAAACGTCAAATATTAACACTGTAAATGATAAAAACTACTTAGAGCGTTCTAGGTAGTGTTTTTGTATGAAGAGTTGAAATCTCACCTGGTGGGAAATAACGGATTTTATGTATTTTTCAGTGACAATCGAACTTTGATTAATAAGGAAGAAGATCTCCAAGTCTCTTTGTTTGAATGTTGTCTAAAACGTATTCTAAATACTTTGAAACCTTTAAATCAGTCATTCTCTTAAGTTACTTAATTGTGAAAAATCAATACTTTTTCATAATAATCAGTCTATAAAATAGGTTTCTTCCAATATTTTACGAGTATATAAATGCCAGTGAAAAATTCAAAAGGTATGTATGGAGCAAATACTGCAATGGGAACTACAACACCAAAAGTTGTTAGTGGAATACCTATCATAATTAATGGAGCTGTAATTAATCCATACAATGCTAACCACTTTGGAATGATTTCTTCTTTCATCAATAAATAGAAGAAGAGTATTGCCCCAATACCAAATGGTATCATTGCCATTTCTCCGGCAAAATGTCTACAAGACAACAATATTCTACCAAGATTGAGAAGTTCAGCATCTCCTCCTGCTATATAGAGTTGACTAGCTTGTAACAAACCGAAAACAAATGTTTGACCTACTAAAACAAGCATTGCTTCAACTAAATATAAGCATAATGCAATGATACCCATAGTTTTATTAACGTGTCCTGCTAAGAGATACATTGCAATTCCGAGTACAATGACGAAGATAGCAGCAATAAACCAAAAAATAATAGTTAAATTTACAGTTAAAATATTATTTGTTATATTATTCATGGTTATACTCATGTCTTCTGATTCAAACGACTTAAATACCAAACCGACAATAAGTGGGATAATGGCCTGTGCTAAAAACGAAATACCTAACAATTGAAACAAGTGATTCTTTTTGATTCTTTCTTTCATACAATTCCTCCAAAAATTTTTATAAGATTTTAAACTTATTTTATTTTATCGTTATGACTAACGGATATAATGATATTCCCCTTTTTATGTCCTTGATCAACATAACTGTGAGCCTCAACTATTTGTTCTAGTGGATAGGATTTATCGATTACAGCTTTTATATGGTCTTTTTCATGAAGATCATTGAGAAATTACAAATCTTCAATGTTAAACTTTGTTGAACCATCATTGACAGTTATGTGTTTTCCGTTTTTCGAAAGAGAATGTTCAAACTGTAATTTCTTTTTCTTTTTTCCATGGCGTTGAAAATAAGGTCATAATGTTCTCATTCATTGTAAAATCTTCTATGGTATAGTCGATAACTTTATCAGCACCCAAATATCTTATGAGCTCCAAATTGTCGTGCTGCATATACTAATCACTTCTGCACTATAATACATAGAAATTTGTAAAGCAGAAGTACCAATTGCTCCTGAATCTCCAAAAATAAGTACTTTTTGTCTAGATTGAATAACTTCTTTATTTAAAAAAAGTAAAGTAATAAGTCCACCAAAAGGAATTGCAGCAACTTCTTGATCATTCATGATTGTGTTTTTTTTACCAAGATACCTTTTTAGATATCCATTTATACTAAGCATATGTGACAAATCCAAAGTGATTAATACTATATACTTTGTCTCCAACTTCAAATAATCTTACATCTTTTCCTATAGATTCAATCTCTCCTGTGAATACCATACCGAGTATCGATTTTTTTGGCATCTAAAAACCGATAACTAACCTCCTATGAATCCAAAACTTTTATAGGAACTTTGAACCCGTGAATGATGCAATCACTCGTAGTGACTGAGGTCAAAAATATTTAAATACATCCTTCATCATTTTTAGGATAAGATTCTTCAACATCTTTAATCTGTAGAACATCAGGTATACCATATTTTGTACATAAAATCGCTTTGATATAAATCACTTCTTGAACTTAAGTGTTGCATTTTTAACCAATCCAATATATACTATACAGTGTAAATAACAAATTGTCAATACTAATTTGCACTAATAAGTGTAAACAGTGAATTTATGCAAAAAAATTTTTAAAAAATCATAATAAAGGTAATATTAAGCAAATTTATCGTATGTAATAAGAAAAAATGAATTTTCAAGACACAAAAAAAAACAAAAAGAAAGGGATAATCATTCATTCAGGATGATGTGATTATACAAGTGATTGTGATGTCTGAATTTAGAACACGTGACAAGAGTAAAAAAAGAGCAGTAATTCTAGAAGGCGCAATTGATGTGTTTATAGATATGGGATATGAATTGACGAGCATGGATAAAATTGCTGAGACAGCAGGTGTCTCCAAGAAAACGATTTATAACCACTTTGGTAGCAAGGAAAATTTGTTTCAAGCTATTGTATATGATTTTTTGGATCAGCGAAGAAGACTGAAAACAATAACTTATGATTCAAATAAAACATTAGAAGAACAGTTGCTTGGGTTTGCTAATGCAGAGATATATCTAAGCGATACACCAAGACGATTAGGACTCGCTAGGTTTCTAACTAAATTCTTTCTACAGGATATTAGGTATGCTGCGATTACTGTTGCAAAGTTTCCACCTCAGCATGATATGCTATTAAACTGGTTAATTGAAGCTGAAAAAGATGGAAAAATAAGAACGAACAATTTAGTGCTGTCTGCTCGGATGTTCTATGCTTTACTGACTGGAGCACTGACATTTCCTGTTCTTTTTACAGATGGTATCGATAAATCAGTGAGGAAACCATTATTAGATGAAATAGTTGCAATTTTCCTAGCAAGATATGGTAATAATAGGTAAAAATCATGATAGAAATCAAAAAATTAACACCAGATTTAATTGAGACTTTCATCAGTTTTTTTGAAGAATTGCAATTCAAATATAAAGTGAAAGAAGGGGATTGCTATTGTTATTATTATCATAGCAATATTCCCGCTAATCAATGGCAACAGCAAAAATTAGAGGATCGTAAAAATGGATCAATTCAGGCGATCAAAGATGGCATCCTGACTGGATTTTTAGCTTTTAAGGATAATGAATGCGTTGGTTTTGCGAATATCAATGATGCAAAAAAATACATAAAATTAGATAATAAACTGAATTCTTATATACAAGGGAAAAAAGTAGCATTATCGATTTGTTTCCTCGTTTCTCCAGAGTATCGTGAACATGGTATTGCCAGAAAAATTTTGGATTATGCAATTGATTTCTATAGGTCAGAGGGATATGACGGGATGATTTCATTACCAGTTGATCAAGATATTGAGAAAGTATACCACTATCTTGGAACGATGAATATGTATGCAGAACGCGGATATGAAACCATTGATCAAATTGACAGACAAAAGATTATGTATAAACAACTTTAGGACATTACGAAATTTGAATATTTTTGTTAGTATTAACATGGTGGGTGCAAATTTTTCATTAGTGGTGCCAATTCATATTAAAATAGGTAGCATCACCCATATAACAAGCATAGGTTTGATATATAAGCAAATTAATAATTTGCCCTAGTATCAGACCTTTTTTTCATGAAAAAGGGGGAATTCCCCCGATATGTTTGAAAATGGTGTATTATTTATACTATTAATATGTAAATAATGTATTATACATACTAATAATATGTAAATACTGTTTTAATTATGAAAATAAAGCGTATAATGAAAGTAGAATTCAATACATATTTTACTTCAGGACAAGTGAAGTCCCCCTCACGAGAATCAATGATGAGAACGATATTCAGTAAAAGCGGGACAACATGTCAGATCATTGAATTCTTGTTTGTGAAAACCGCTTATGGAGATTGCCTATGCAAGTGAAATCATATGTCAATTCTAAAGTAATACTGAACAACAAATAAAGACAAGATAATCAATTTTGACGAATGTTATTTATCATTAAAAGAATGAAATCCATTTCAGACTTTTAAAAATACAATATTGTTCAAAACATATATAAAGAGAGGAGGTTCCGAATATGCCTAATTTAAAACATAAAATTGACAATGCTGGCAATAAGGTCGCAGGAAAAGTCAAGGAGACGGTTGGCAAAGCAACCGGTAATGAGAAGCTAGAAGTTAAAGGAAGAATTCAAGCCGCTAAAGCTGATATTAAGGGAAAGATAGAAAAAATCACAGATAAATAACCGAGAAAATAATTGGTGGTTGAGAGCACATGGACAACATATTCCATTTGCTCTTTTTTCTTGATATTTTAACACGCAATGCTGAGATGCACGAAAGTGTAAAAAAGCAATCTTGAATTGGAGTAAATATAAATGAGTTGTATGCAATACCATATATAGGTAGGAGATGACTCATCCATTTCAAAAACTTACTCGAAATTGTATAAAAATGGTCGTTTTCAATCTAAAAAGAACTTGGTTATGAATGTTAATATTAGAAGAATAGGTTTGATACATAATGTCGAGTTGATTGTTTTGTAGAAAAAGAAGACTGTGTGTATCTGTTTTTCATATGCGTCTTGAAGAGGGGATTCGCAACTTAACTTGTTGAGATAAAAAATTCTAATTATGGTGTTCATTTGTATCAAAATCAGTAACACATGATTTAAAAGAGGAGTTTATTTGGTGAATTACTGAAAATATGCAACATAATCGCAAAATCAGGGGATTTATCTTATTTAATTCCTTAATTGATAATCAAAATAGGTGAGAAGTCGATGTGAAGTTCTAAAGAATGATTTTTTAGGATAAAACTGATATTTTTTTCTTTTACTTCTTTACTATGTCAAGGGGGATGTGAACTTTATCACTGATGACATGATTATTCGATAAAAAACAGTTATTTATTGAAGTTTTGGTCTTATGTTATGTATCCTACTAATTAGGATTTCATTTAAATTATTATACAACTTTGACTATAAGTTCATACGTGTATTTTCGTGATGTCAACCTTTTTAAATATCTACACCTTTTTGTTCAAGCCCGTAATATTGCGACTGGCTGTTGAAAAGTTTATAATACATTCCTTCTGTATTTTTCATAAGATTTGGATGCGTATCAATGGCTTGAATTTTTCCACCCTCAATCACGATGATACGATCGCAAAATACAGAAGAAGACATTCTGTGGGAAATGAATATTGCCGTTTTATCCCTAATCAATTCGGCGAAGTTTTGATATATCTCAGCTTCAGCAAGCGGATCAAGTGCACTTGTAGGTTCATCTAGAATCATGAGTGATGCGTTTTTATACATGGCTCTAGCAATGGTTACTTTTTGCATTTCACCACCAGAAAGCTCGATGCCCTGCTTATGATATTCTTTTGAATAATATGTTTTAAGACCATCGGGCAATGTTTTAATTTTATCTTGTAGTCCAACTAAGCAACAACAATCGTATGCGCTTTGTTCATCAGTTACATCTATATCAATGTTTTCATGTAGTGTCAAGGCGAACAATTTGAAATCTTGGAATACCGCAGCGATCATACTGATATAAGAATTATAATTGTAATTTATGATATCGATGCCATTATATAGAATATTGCCAGAAGTCGGTTCATAAAGTCTTGAGATCAATTTAACAATGGTCGTCTTTCCTGCTCCATTTATACCGACAATACTAATTTTTTCCCCTTTGTTGATGGTAAAGGACACATCGTCCAAAACCATTCTGGTTGAACCTGGGTAGGAAAAAGAGATATGATTGAATGTGAGTTGAAGCATAGGCTCCGCCGATAATCCACCCATGGTTTCAAATCCAGACTCTTTGAGTTCCATCAACTCAACAAATGGTTCAAGAAACTGCGCTGATTTTCGAAACTCCGCAACTTTATCAATCAATCCGGATAAAGCTTCAGAAGCTTTAAGTGCAGTACCGGTTAAATAGACGAAAGAACTGACTCCCAGCGCATTCTTGATAGACTGATATCCAACATATAAGTAAACCAATAGCATCTGAGAGTAATTGATTAATGAATAAATCGCTGAATAATATCCAATCTTGCGATTGATTGATTTCAAATAATCAATCATATAGTTTTTGTAATATAAATATTTACTATACATCAAATGTGCGAGCGGATACATCCGGAAATCTTTTGCATATTTCTTACCAACAATTACATTTAGGTAATAAGAGTATTTTCTGTTGATGGGACCTAAGTCGTTAAATAGTTTAATCTGATGTTTGGACGCTGCTTTTGTAGCAATCGCATGAAGTAAAACAGTGACTATCATCATTAGAAACACGAGCGGATTGAATATGATTAAAATTGAGGTCATAGAAATAAGAACAAATAGAAGATACAAGGAATCTGCGATTGCTCTGAAGAAGGTGCCAATTGCATCTAGTTGCTCGATGGCATATTTAGCACGTTCCTTCAAATCAAGATAGGTTGGATTTTCAAGGTAAGAATAATCAATCTTCATCATCTTATTAGTGGATTCACGCATCAATGATTGAATCATGATTTGTTGGTTTATTTCTACTAAATTAACGGCTTTCTTTTCAAACCATAAAATGAATGATTCACACAAAAGAACAAGAAATGCATATTTAAATGCTAAAAGGATGTCTCCACGCATGATCCCGTCGATAATCAATTTGAGTCCGTAGACACCTATTAAAGCTTTCATGGTTTTGATTATTGCTTGAATGAATATAACCAAGTAATATTTCTTTGAAATTTTGGATGTAATCTTAAATAACATCCTGAGTGTTTTCAATTGTTTCACAGAGTTTACCTTCTTCCCGATAATACTTACCTTGAACCAAAAACATATGCCTATAACTTCCATCCGGCATGTTCATGAGTTCATCATGTGTGCCGTACTCTTTCACAATGCCATTCTCGAGAAAAGCGATTTTATCACAAAATCTTGTGGATGCAAGCCTGTGTGAAATCATAATTGACGTTCTTCCCGAGATGAGCGATTCAAACTTCTGATACAGATCTCTTTCCGCAATTGCATCAAGAGAAGCAGTTGGTTCATCCAATATGACAAAGCCGGTATCGCCTTTGTATAGGGCTCTTGCCATTGCCAGTTTTTGAATTTCACCTCCGGAGAATTCAGTTCCTTCAGGGTCAATAATTTTCAACAATTGCTTGTTTTCAGCCTCAGGAAACGAGGCTATTTTCTCCTTCAGTCCGACTATGTCCAAAGCATTCATTGCCTGTAGGCTTTGTAATTCATTAGGGTTTTCACCTGTAATGTTTTCTAATATTGAGGCAGCATAAATATTCGTATCTTGGAATACGACGGCAATCTGATCACGATATTTTTCAAGGTCAAAATCAGCCATATTCTGGCCATTAATGATGATTTCTCCTTCTGTAGGCTGATAAAATCCACATAACAATTTGACCAAGGTTGTTTTGCCGGATCCGTTAAGCCCTACAAGTGCCAGTTTTTCTTCGGAATCGATTTCAAGATTCAGATGGTCAAGAACATATTTATCTGTACCAGGATATTTGAAACAAACATCTTTAAGTTCAATATGGAAAGAACGAAGGGTATTAATGACAGAACCGGTCTCAGGAAAATAGGTTTCATTGTTCATGAAACGAAGAAACTCACTCGTAAAGTCAGTTGCAACCTTAATTTTAGCGACTTTATCGCCAGCTTGTTGAAGTTTATACGATATAGCAATAATCGCCCAGATGGTCATTGATAATTGACCTAAGGTAATAACTCCTTGAAAATATGCTTTTATTACCGAATAATAAGCCAATCCATTGGTTAATAGCGAAAAAACAATATCAAAGAGTCCCATCCGATATTCGTGTTTTTTGATTTTTCCAAAAAGCAGAGTAAAGATAGATGATTTTGCTTTGTGAAGATTTTGAAGTCTTTCAGTCATATGGTTAAGCCTAATTTCTTTTCCATAGGTGAAATCATGACCAATCTCATAAAAGTAATTGGCTTTTCTTTCCGCTTCTGCGAGATTTTCTCTTTCCTGAAATGACATTTTCTTAGAATGAATCGTAATTAAATATTGGATAAGAGCAGTTCCTATGGCAACGAAAATAATCACTGGTCTAAATGTGCCGAGGATAATGATAAATCCGATAATTGAAACAATTTCAGGCAAAAGTCTGAAGATTAAAGTATATGTTCCTTGGAAACCTTCATCATTATTACTTAGTGTACGCATAGCCGATGATCTTTGAGCAATAAAATCTGAATTTTCAAGATATTGAAAGGATACGTCTTTATATTTACTGTGATAGATTGAATACTGTTCTAATCTCATTTCAAGAAAATTTCCGATAGCAATCCCCTCTAAAAGAAATGAACCAATGGCAAGTAGCACCGCTGAAAGACAAAACCAGATTGTGTAGTATGTCATTTGGGTTAGATTGCCAAGATCAATCGCATCGATGATATATCTTGGAAACCATACTGCTGAGACAGGAAGAAGACCTGATAGAATCATATACATGATATATATGAGAAACACATAGCTCTTCTTCATGTCTTTAATGATCTTCATTTGGTATTTTATTACTTTGCAAGATGAGATTTTTGTTTTTTGATCCTTCATAATCGTTTCCCTCTCCATTTTTAAGAATTGACTTTGGCTTTTTGCAATGAAATACATCTTCTGCATGGAAACACTAGAAATAATGACTCCTCAGTAAATGGTTCATATACCTTAATTGTATTCCTAATAATCATGAATACAAGCAACTGTCAGTTGACTTAAATTAGACTGAAAGGGCATTTTCAACAGTTAATCCTTTTTAGAAGAAGAACCATCAATTTTGATGTTCTTTTTTCGTTTTATATAGATGAGATATAGATTTGATGCTGAACATATTTGTATAAAATAAGTAGTCGTACTATATATATGAAGAATAGATTTGATAAAAACATTATCAAGCCCTTCTTTATTAAGTAAGGTGAATTTTCAATAATTTGATAGACGTCAATAAACTCTATGAAGTAACACTGAGAGTTCTAATTATGAAATAGATGTTAAATGAAGTATAATGATGTTGTATAAGCCTTCAAAATATTTTAATTAAATTGTTCTGGGCTTGTATAAACAAAAAATATCAAGTTAGAAATCGTTTCAAAAAAGTTATTTAGAAAATCCAATAACTTAAGGGTAAATCACCATCAACCTCAAAAGTTTGAGAACATTTTGTTAGATTGATTATTGTATCGCATGTCTGTCATATGCAAGAAATTCATGGCAACTAAGTAACAATCATTATATACATAACACAGATATGCGGTAACGATGAACATTGCCAAAAAAATAAGGAGGCAAATTATGAGTACAATCATTATGAACGATGGCACGCAAATTTATTATAAGGACTGGGGGAAAGGCCAACCAGTGGTGTTCAGTCACGGATGGCCGCTTAATTCAGACAGCTGGGAAGCGCAGATGTTATTTCTCGCGAATGAAGGATATCGCTGTATAGCACATGATCGCCGCGGACATGGTCGCTCAAGCCAACCGTGGAACGGTAATAATATGGATACATATGCAGATGACCTATCACAGCTTATTGAAGCACTTGATCTCAAGAATGCTGTTCTGATTGGTTTCTCCGCAGGCGGTGGCGAAGTCACCCGCTATATCGGACGTTATGGTACAAAACGTCTAGCAAAGGTCGCTTTAATTTCAGCAGTTCCACCCCTAATGGTGAAAAAACCAAGCAACCCGGGTGGTTTACCAATTAAGGAATTCAACAAAATACGCAGTGGATCACTTAAAGACCGTTCGCAACTTTACAAAGATATTGCTGCCGGACCATTTTTCGGAGCCAACAGGCAAGATTCTAAAGTGACGCAGGGTATGATTGATTCTTTTTGGCTACAAGGAATGACTGCTGGCCATAAGAACACCTATGATTGCATTAAAGCATTTTCTGAAACAGATTTCACCGATGACCTGAAAAAATTTGACATACCAACTTTGATTATTCATGGTGATGATGATCAAATTGTTCCAATCGGTGCTTCTGCTCTATCATCCGCAAAAATAGTCAAAAACGCGATTCTTAAAATTTATGCTGGCGCGCCACATGGACTCGCCTACACACATCAAGACAAGCTTAATGCTGATCTGTTAGAATTTTTGAAGCATTGATGCATTTAATAGTTGGAAATACGTTGGATTTGCATGAAAATCAACAAAGGTAATGCATGTTTTGATAAAGTAATTGTTTCGCAAATCAAGCAGCTTTACAAATGATCCTTCTAAACATAACCTGACAAGTTATGTTTTTTATTTAAAAATTATATGATATAATCATTTTAAGATATCATACAAAAGTGGAGGGGACTAATGATGAAGTGTCCAAAGTGTGGTGAAGACATGCAGAATGGTTTTCTACCAGCTGTTAGAGGTAGACTTTACTGGTCTCCAGAAGATCAAAGAATACCATGGAATATTGTAAAACATCCAAAAGGCAGTGTTGTATTGTCAGAATTTGCAATTATGACTTCTAAGAAAGCAGAAGCTTTTTACTGTAAATTTTGTAAATTAGTCATATTACCAGTTAAAGAAGAAGCGGAACTATCCAATAATTAATGATTCTTAGAGAACAATTGAAAAGTAATTATGAAAGAACATAAAAAGTCTATGGAGGGATCTATATGAAAAAGACAGTCTTAGTAGTTAGTTTCGTACTCTTGCTATTACTAACAGCTTGTTTGGAGCAAAGAACAGAAAAAGTATTAGCAGATTTAGCACTAAATAGTAATTTTGAATATCAGTTAAACACAAATGTTACTGATGATATGAAAGATGAGTTTTCTGTTTTTGAAGGATTTGGTATGTATACTTTAGTTGATCCTCGTATAGATGTATTTGAAGATGATATTAATGTATTCATGAGTGAAAACCCTACGACCTATTATGATGTAAGTGGATATCCTAATTGTTTAGATGAATATGTTATAACAAAAATTAATACATCTGATCCATCTATAGATGTTTATGATTATTCAGTCGGCGACACCTATGATGAGGAAAGTGTAATTACATTTATGAATTCAATTGGTTTTGTTAAGTCAGACAATTCACGTTTTATTTTTGAGAATGAAGATGTACGCATCAGATTATATTTTGATGAAGACAACATAATCTACCAAATAACAGTAGAGTTAGTATCAAGATGTAACGTGATATTTTAACTAAAAAAGAGGACATTCTTTATTGATTTTTGTTCGCAATAAAAAAGAGGAAATCTGGAGTGACTTTGAATATATGAGTAAAAAGAATATTTTACTAATCATGTTAACATTTTTGGTCGTGTCAATTATATTTATTGTGTTTCCTGCTTCCAAAAATGAAGTTCAAGAAAATAGAGCGAAGTTTCTAAGTAATGTGTTCTACAACAATGAAAATATCGAATATTTCGGCAGTTTAAACGGTTATCATTTTTATGGATATCAAGGAGTATCATGTTCAGCAATTATTGGACCTATCAAAATTGATGGATATAATTTTGGAATGTATAATAGCGGATGTGAACCCAATCTTGATTGGATAGGATTTATCGCATTAAAAGATGGTGAAATTTATAATATTCAAGATTTGGTAGATACAGGAGCATTGAAAACTAGGAATATCTATTTTAGAATATATATTTGGAACAAACAAAATGATAAGTAAGAGTAGAATTCGGACTTTAACACTTTTTGAACAGTAGATTATAACACTACATTCGTCATCAAGAGGATTCAAGATAAACTTGGATCTTTTTTTTATATATTTATACAATTGGTTGAAGGAAAAGTGAAATACAGGTCAAAAGCTGTGTTATAATTTTCTAAAGGAGTGATGAAATTGAAAAAACAATTACCAAAACGTCATGAACTCGATGTGAAATACACATGGGATATGACCAATTTATTTAAAAAAGAAGAATTGTATCTGGAGGCTTTTGATTTAGTGGAAAAAGATATCGATTCTTTTTGTGCGACTTTTGAAAACAAACTGAATACTAAAGAAATGATCAATGACGCGCTTTTAGCTTATCAGGATATTCAAGCAAGATTATCTAGAATCGGTGCTTACGGCTCACTGCAATCGAGCACAGATTCGATTTCTGAGGAAAATCAAATGCGTCAAGGCAAAGCGATGTTACGTTTTCAAAGCAGTTCAAGAAAAATGGCATTTCTAGATAGTGAACTCAAACAAACGAGTGATGCATTATTACTAGAAGCTGCTAAATTGAACGAAGATAACAAATATTATTTAATTGATATTGTAGAAAACAAGAAACATGCATTAATTCCTGAGCTTGAAAAAGCATTGGTGGCATTGACGCCAGTTCTGAATGCTTCTTATATGAACTATAGTCGTTTCAAATTGGCAGATATGAAGTTTAATGATTTTGTTGTGGACGGTATCACCTATCCCAACTCATTTACACTTTTTGAAAATGAATATGAATATGAAGAAAATACACCAGTCAGAAGACAGGCTTATGAGACTTTTTATCAAAAACTAGCAGAATACCAGCATGGATTCGCAAGTAATTATCAGTCACATGTCCAAAAAGAGAAGATTCTGTCTGAACTTAGGGGCTATCCCAATGTATATGATTATTTATTATCTGATCAAAAGGTTACCAAAGACTTCATGGACCGTCAAATTGATTTGATCATGGAAAAACTGGCACCAGCCATGAGAAGGTATGCGAACTTATTAAAAAAAATCCATGGACTCGACCGCATGACCTATGCAGATTTGAAAATTGCAGTAGATCCTACATTTGAACCTCGTGTGACGATTGAAGAGTCTAAAGCGTTATTGATTGAAGGATTATCTATTTTAGGTAGTGAATATAGTCAAATCGTCAAACGCGCATTTGATGAAAGATGGATTGATTTTCCTCAAAATCAAGGAAAATCCACGGGAGGATTTTGTTCCTCCCCTTATGATGCTTCCTCATATATTTTAATCAATTGGAACGGCCAAATGGACGAAGTCATGGTTTTAGCGCATGAACTTGGTCATGCAGGACATTTCCAATACGCCAATAGCAATCAAAGTATCTTAAATACTAGACCTTCGATGTATTTTATCGAAGCACCTTCGACGACCAACGAATTATTGATGGCGAACCATCTTATTAATAAGGTCAAGACGACTAGAGAAAAAACATGGATCAAATCTGTAATGATTTCAAGGACATACTATCATAACTTTGTAACACATTTGCTAGAGGCTGCTTTCCAACGTGATGTATACGATAGAGTAAACAATAAGCAACCATTATCAGCCCATATTTTAAATAACATCAAACTCGGTGTTTTAAGAAAATTTTGGGGTGATGCAGTCGAAATACCGGATTGGGCAGGTTTGACATGGATGAGACAACCACATTATTTCATGGGTTTATATCCTTATACTTACTCTGCAGGTCTTACATTAGGAACAAAAGTATCTAAAATGATTGAAAATAAGACAATTATGCCGGAAGATTGGATTCAAGTTTTAAAAGCAGGCGGGACAAAGACTTCATTAGAATTGGCTAAGATGGTTGGTGTAGACTTATCTACAGAACAAACCTTAACCGAAGTCATTGATGAGATATCAAGAATCATTGATGATATTATCGCTGACAAGCTGGCATCATAAACGTTTATCCTTATATAAAATTGTTACTCTTCACATAGATCAAACGATTGTGACGTCGTTTGTGATATTATTCTGATGCATGCTTGGTTAAGACAAGACATCCATCATCAAGGGGTTTGAGATTATCTCAAATCCTTTTTTTTAATTAATATCATAAATATCATAAATATCATAAAAAATGATATACAACTCATAAAAAATGATATAATGAGGTTAGAGGTGATTTTATAATGAAAAATAGTGGGTTTTTAAAATATTTACAAGACAAACTGAATATCCAAACAGATGATTTAGCTGACTTTCTATTTATCGATAAAAGA
>Ga0209212_1005931_pt1 | contig 14280 bp, 12 predicted proteins | sample RifGroC2_FD_183996 | JGI IMG/M metagenome (GOLD analysis project Ga0209212, IMG submission 183996) | Groundwater microbial communities from Rifle, Colorado, USA - Groundwater C2 (SPAdes) (version 2) | ecosystem: Environmental > Aquatic > Deep subsurface > Groundwater | place: Rifle, Colorado... | reverse complement strand
GACGGTTCGATCGGCCTGGTCGGGCCAGTTTCCAATGCGGTCGGCAATGAGCAGAAGATTTTCACCAGCGGCGTCACCCCGGCCGAAATCCTCGCGGAGGGGGCGGCATGGGCCTGGCACAGCCGTGGCGATGCCTTTGAAACTGAACGGCTGGGGTTTTTCTGCGTGGCGCTCCGCCGGGAAACGGCAGACAAGGTGGGCCTCCTCGACGAGGCCTTCGATCTGGGATTTTATGAGGACGACGACTACTGCCTTCGCATGCGCAAGGCTGGTTACCGGCTCGTCTGTCGGGAGGATATCTTCGTTTACCACCGGGGGAGCTCCTCGTTCGGGAAGACCCCCCGGAAAACCAAAGAACTCTTGAAGAAAAACCGCTGCCTCCTTGAGAGAAAATTTGGAATGCGGTACTCTCCACGTCATCCGCGGGATCGACAGCTCGACATCATTGAGTCATATCTTAAGGAGGACGAGCGTACCCGAAGCCCGGAATCCCGGCGGTTCAAGACCGAGAACAGAATGCGGATCATCAAAGAACTGATGCCGCGCGGATTCCTCAAACGTTGGCAATTTGAGCGCCGGCTGAAACACGTATTGTCGAATCTCTCACGGGTTGGGTAGTTACGGACGTCCCATTCGGCTTCCGGATTATCAAGATGCAAGAAAGGACGGCGGATTCCCGCATCGCACCGATCGATCTATCAAGGAACTTGAGGATGAGAAAACAGTACATCGAAGTGCCGCTAGCCATGCGGTGCCGCGGATTACGGTCCTTCCTGATGCGACTCGCAGGCAACATCCTGTGCCCTGCATACTGGTTGGCCGCATGGTTCGCCGGCGGGCCGGGGCTCTTTTTCCATTTGCAATGCGCATGGCTCGCCGTGATTTCGCTTGTTCCCCGACGCCTCAAGCGAGGCCATTACAGCCTGATGTTTTTCCCCATGGACTCGACGCGATATTTCGAGTTCGACGTGTCGTGGGAAAGACTGCGCCGGTTGCCGTTTACGCGCTACCTGGATGTTTCCTCGCCCCGCCTTCTCCCGCTCATGCTCATGCGATCCAACCGGCAGGCAATCGCAGAGCTCATCAACCCGGACGCAAACGACATACGCGACACCGAGAGGTTCTTTCGGGCGTTCGGGGTTGGCCAGCGGTGCCGGTTCAGCGCGCGGACGGTCGAGCAGGCATCCTTCGAACCATCGTCTTTTGACCTGATCACCTGTATCTCTGTACTGGAACACATACCGGCTGACAGCGAGGCGGTCGAACGGATGTGGTCCCTTCTGCGGACCGGCGGCAGGCTTGTGCTGACGCTGCCATGCATGTCGCAACCCCTGGAGCAGTACATCAGCGACAACCAGTACGGGGTGCTGCAACCGGGAAGCGACGGGTATACTTTCTGGCAACGCTATTACGACGAAGAAAGGCTTCGGGAGAAGATTTACCGTATCACCGGACCGCCGGAACACATGGTGATTTTCGGCGAAAAAACGAACGGCCTTTTTTTCCGGAACGCGACCATGAAGCGCGTCCTCGGCGGGCGGTATCCGTTCTGGCGGGAGCCGTACATGATGGCGACGGAATACCGTTATTACCCGTCACTGGATGAACTTCCCGGAGAAGGGGTCGTGTTCCTGGAGTTCCTGAAGAAATGAAATCTCCGCTCCTCTCCATCTGCATCGCGACCTACAATCGCGCGGACTTCATCGGCGAGACGCTGGATAGCATCATCCCCCAACTCACCGAGGAGGTCGAGATTGTCGTCGTGGACGGGGCCTCGACCGATGCCACCCGGACCGTCATGGAACGTTATGCAGCCGACTGCCCCGGACTTCGGTACATCAGACTCCCGGAGAAGGGAGGGGTCGACCAGGATTTCTGCAAGGCGGTCGAAGACGCCCGTGGCGAATACTGCTGGCTGTTCCCGGACGACGATCTGTACAAGCCGGGGGCGGTGAAACGCATACTGGACGAACTTCGGAGCGTTCCCTCCCTGGTCATCGTCAACGCCGACGTGATGGACCGAGATTTCTCGACCTTGCTCCATCCGTCCATGCTCGATAACCGGGAGGATGAAACGTTCGGTCCCGATGATATGGAGGGACTGTTCCTGCGGATCGTCCCCGCAATATCCTTCATCGGGGGTGTCGTGATCCGACGAAAGACGTGGCTGGAGCGGGAACATGCCCGTTATTTCGGCACCGAGTTCGTACACGTCGGGGTCATCTTCCAGAATCCGCTGCCCGGCAGCACCCGGGTCATTGGACAACCGTACATCACCATACGCTATGGGAACGCTCAGTGGACATCACGCTCATTCGAAGTTTTTATGTATAAATGGCCGCATATCATCTGGTCGCTTGACCGAATATCCGACGAGGCCAAGCGGAAACGGGTGAAACCCGAACCCTGGAGGAGGTTGAAGACCCTCAGGCTCTACCGGGCGCTCGGCTCCTACTCATGGGAAATGTACAAAAAGATCGTCGCGCCAAGCAATGCGTCCGAGCTGTGGAAACTGGCTGCCCTGGCCATCTCGCTGCTGCCGCAGCAGGCTCTCAACTCGTGCATGCTGTGGTATTGCCAGACCTTCCGGAAGCACAAGATTATGGCCATTTACGACCTCGCGACAAGCAGGAAAAACATGATGGGCAAACGCCCCACGAATCAGGGTTGCACCACGATCAGATCAGGGTGAAATGCGGCATCGGCACGATAAACTTCCCGCCGGAAAGCAGGTACGCCTTCTCCCGCAGCCGGAACTCCTCGAGGAAGTGCCACGGGAGAACGAGGAAGTAGTCGGGCTTCGCGGTGCGGGCCTCCTCTTCTGATACGATCGGGATGTGGGTCCCGACCGTCACCTTCCCCCACTTATCCGGGTTCCGCTCGGCGGCGGCGGTGATCAGCGTCCGATCGAGGCCGAAGTACTGGAGTAGCGTGTTCCCCTTGGTCGACGCTCCATAGACATACACCATTTTCCCACGGGCCACCTGCTCCTTGATGAAGCCGACCACGTCCTCCTTGATCCGGTTCACCCAGACCGCGAACTCCCGGTAGACCTCGATGTCGTCCAGCCCCAACCGGATTTCGTGTTCCCGCAGGGCCCGCACCCGCTCTGCCGCCAGTTCCCTGTAAGTATCATCCGCAAACCGGTTCGGGTCCGATCCACGGTTCCGGATGTATGCCCGGATACTCCCGCCGTTGATGTCATTGAGCTCCGTGTCCAACACCTCGAAATCGTGCCGTTTCAGCAGGTATTCAAACGACCCCAGGGAATAGTACTCGAGATGCTCGTGGCAGATGTTGCCGAACTCGTTCGTCTTCAGCATCAGGGGGAGGTAGCTCATCTGGACGATCCAGAGTCCCTCCGGGTCCATCACGGTTTTGATGTCGGAAACGAACTTGTTGGGGTTCTCGAGGTCGTAGAACATGGCGATGCTCGTGACGATTTTCGGGCGGCACCCACGTAGGTCCGCATCGGCCTGGAATGCTTCGGCCTCGAAATAGCCGACCGCCAGTTTGTCGGCAATCTTCCGCGAGAAGACGGCCAGGTTCTCCGCCGGATCGAAGCCGATCTTCCGAATCCCTCCCGTTTTGTAGCAGGCAAGGAGGGTCCCGTCGTTGCAGCCGATGTCTACGACGGAATCTCCCTCGCGCAGGTGGATGAGCGTTTCCGCCTTGTTGGCGATGTCGGCGAGGGCGTTCCGCATCGTCTGGTTCGTGCCGGACCGATACCAGTAGTTCCGGTACATCGTTTCCCCGGGAACGGTGTGCTTAAGCTGGAGTAGCCGGCACCGGCGGCAGATCACCAGCTCAAGGGGGGCTTTCGTTCCGTCGGAGTCGCCGGGGGAGATGAAGTTGGAGACGTAATGTTCGCCCAGGTCGAGGACCGGCTCCAGCGAACCATTGCAGACCCGGCAAGTGGTTCTCGTGATCATCGGTGCGGTTCTCCTTGAGATTGATTTCCCGTCAACCCGATCGCTCCACCCGGAGCGCCTCGAGGTCCGCGTCCACCATCGTCCGCACGAGGTCCCGGAAGGAGACCTCCCGCTTCCAACCGAGAACGCGGTGGGCTTTCGCGGGGTTCCCCACCAGTTGGGAGGCCTCCGGTAGGCGGAAACTTTCGGCTACTTGCACAACATATTCACGGTAATCGAGCCCAACGTGGGAGAAAGCCTCCTCGCACAGTTCCCGCACGGAGCGAGTTTTCCCCGTCGCGATAACATAGTCGTCGGGGATGTCTTGCTGCAACATGAGCCACATGGCGCGCACGTAGTCCCCGGCGAATCCCCAGTCGCGACGGGCATCAAGGTTCCCGAGGCGAAGATCGTTTGCAAGCCCGAGCTTGATCTTCGCTGCCGCCTGGGTGATCTTCCGGGTGACGAACTCAGGGCTGCGCCGCGGGCTCTCGTGGTTGTACAGGATACCGGAGCAGGCGTACAGGTTGTAGGTCTCCCTATACGTGATCGTCATCAGGTGACCGTACACCTTCGAAACTCCGTACGGGCTCCTGGGGTGAAACGGGGTGGTTTCTGTCTGAGGCACATGCACTGGCTTTCCATAGATCTCGCTGCTTGAGGATTGGAAGAACCGGGCCTTCGGGGTGATCTTCCGGATTGCCTCCAAGATCCGGGTGACACCAACCGCAAGCACCGCCGTACTCTGGATCGGCTGGGTGAATGAATCGGCCCGGAACGAATTAGCGGCGAAATTGTACACCTCATCGGGCTGGAGATCCTCGAAGAGTTTCTCAAGGTGCTCCTGGTTGAGCAGGTCGTCCTGCACGATCTCGATCCGGTCCAGCAGGTGGCGGATCCGTCCGATGGGTGCGGAGGAGCGGTCGGGCACCGTCCCGACAACCCGGTACCCTTTCCCGAGGAGGAGTTCGGACAGGTACGACCCGTCCTGTCCGCTGATTCCTGTGATAAACGCTGTTCTCATCATCTTCCGAACGGATGATCCACGGAGAAGATCGTGGCAATCGATCATGGGAATTCTATCACGAAAATGTCCCCCTGTCGCAGACCACGATCGGCCCGTCGCCCTCGCCGACCCGTCGTTTGCCCCGGGAACCCCCATCGGGAAAAGCCTTTCGGGTCGTTCGTCCCCGTTTCCACCAAGATTTCGTTCCAGGGACCCTTCCTACGCCGGACCCCGGGATTCCGCGACCGCTACCAGTCGTTCTACCGCCGATGCGATGGTGTACGGAGACCCCGCCCGCGTTTCGAGCCTCCCCGCTTCCCACCTTAGGTGGATCTCCGATACGGCGCCACGCACCGAGCCGACGTCCGCAGCCTCCGCCACGGTGTGTCCCAGACCCTTCAGCATCCCGGCAAGCTCGGGATTCCTGTACACGAGTCCCAGGATCGGGCGGCCCGACTGCAGATATTCGTAGGTCTTGGAGGGGATCGTCTCGGTGGAGAAATCGCTCGTGTTCTGGACGAGGAGCAACACGTCGCTTTTCCGCATGGCGGAGAGCGATTCGCTCCTCGACAGACGCCCGTGGACTGTCACGACGTCCGGGAAGGGGAACGCCTCGATCCGCGACAGCGAGTGCCGGTCGCAGCTCCCGTACAGGTCCAGCCTGACCGACCCGGAGAGGTCCGGACGCTCCCGGAAAAGCCGTTCCAGCGCCGCCAGGAAGACGTCCACGTTTCTCGACCCCGCCAGGGAACCGTAGTGGGCGAACCGGCAGGAACTCCCTTGATGATATTCCCCGGGGGAGACGGAAACCGGGACCGCTCCCGGATGTATGGCCCATCCCCGGTTCCCTAGCCCGGTCCTTTCGCTTGCCCCCCGCCTTGCGCCGTCCGTCACAAACACCACCGCGTCCGCCCTTTTGCAGATGAGTCTCTCCACCCGGGCATGGATCCGGAGAGCCCTCCCGGACCTCTGCCAGTCTCCGTGCACAAGAGGATCCTGCAGCTCCGCGATCCAGGTCTTCCCACACTTTGCGGCGATCATGGCGGCTGCGATATGGGCGCTGAACGGCCCCCCGGTCGAATAAATGATCTCCGGATCGTATTTTTTGCACAGGAAGTATCCGCGGACGCCCGCGGACAGGAACCAGGACCACTGGCTTTCCACATCGAGGAAGATCTTTTCGACGAGATAGAACGGGAGCGCGAGGAAACGGAGCACCGTTCCGAACAGCCGGAACAGCGGGCGGCCCTCCGCTTCCGTCCTCAGCTTGTAACCAAGCTCGAAGCGGAGACCCGAAGGGGCCGGCGAGTAGGTCTGCACATGGAACGTTTCGGTCAACGGAGGACCCGTGGGGCCCGAGAGGATCAGGGGAGTGATCCCTTCCTTTTTCAGGTACGGTAGCCGGTCATCGATATGCTGCGAGGCGGCCCTGCCGTCCAGGTTGCACGCGTGCGTGATGATCAGCCAGTTTCTCCCCTTCTCCATCTTTCTCCTCTTCCGCCCGTCCTCCTTACAGGTTCACCCCTCGGAGGAAGGGACCGGCGTCAAGGAACGGTACAGCCGCTCGTAGTCCATGGCCACCAGCTTCCAGGTCCGGTCGTATCCGGGAAAGGGATCGGACCGTTCGAGCACCCTCCGGGATGCCGCAACCCACTCCTCCACCGGGTCCTGGAGCGACAATACCGATCCATGACGCTCCGTGACCGTATCCGCCACGCCGCAATGGTCCGAGATCACGACCCCCACCTTCGCGGCCATCGCCTCGGCCACCACCATTCCGTACGGCTCCCGGGCCGCGGGATGCAGGAGGAGGTCGATCCTGTGATACAGATCTGCGGTTTCCGCCTTTCCCAGCAGCCGGTACGTCCCGCCGAAGTCCCGGAACAGGTGCCGGACCTCTTCGGGGTCCGGGCCCACGACCCAGAATTCCATCTTCGGACGCGTGCGGGCAAGGCCCTTTGCGATCCGGACGGCCATCTCCAACCCCTTGCGCCTCCATTCGTACCCGACGAACCCCACGATTCCCCCGTCCCCCGGAACCGGCCGGGATGGACGCACCGGCGAGGGGACGACGCCCGGCACGATGGGATCCGCCATGCGTGCGGCGGCATCGGGGTAATATCTCCGCAACTGGTCCGCGATGACGCGGGAGTTCGGGACGACGGCCCTCACCTTCGGCCCGCAGACTTCCCGTCGCTCCATCCAGAGATAGGCGGCGACGCGAAGCGACGTCCGCCGCCAGAGGGGGCGATCCCGGACCGGCGCGAAAGGAGGACCGTGAAACGTGGTGACCTGATGATTCCCCGTCCGCTCGTGGCTGTGGACCAACCAGGGCTCCGAGGGATGATCCTCCACCCAACGGCCGACCCGGCGCGAGAACCGAAGGTAGGAAACCCAGCGGGGGCGTCGCCAGGGCGACCCTAGGGGAAACATCTCGACTCCGGGAGGAGGCTCCGGGACGAACGTTTCTTCGCAGAGCACGCCGACCCGGTGACCCAGGGCCGCCAGCTCCCTGGTGAGCTCCCAGACATATCGTTCCATCCCGCCCACGGTACCGTAGCGCCGTACGATGTGAAGGATCCGTAGACGACTCTCCTCCGGCCCTCTCGCGGGGACTTTACCCACGGCCGTCAAACGACCTCTCCGTCCGTCTTCTCCATTTCCCGCAGCTTCACATACTTCGTGAAGGCCAGAAAGGCCGTGGTCGCCGAGATCAGCAGACCCTCGAAGCCGTCGAGGAACCCGAGCTTGAGAACGTACGTCCGGAAGAAGGCGAAAGGAGGCCGAAGCAGGACGTCGGACAGACGGCACCTGCGTCCGGCCTCGTGCATCTGCCGGGCGGACAGGTCGCCGTATCGCTGGAGCTTCGCGAGCAGGTCGGCCACCCCCGAGAAGGAATCATGCAGGAGGTGATGACGACACTCTCCGACCCGGCCCGACACGACAACGCGTTCGTGAACGATATCGTCCGAATAGCGGGCGTTCCTCCGGTCGAAAAACCGGACCGTCCGGTCGGGGTACCAGCCGCAATGGCGTATCTCCTTCCCGCCGAGGAACGTGCGCCTCGGAACGGAGTAGCCCGGCAGCATCTCATCGCCGGACAGGATCGCCTGGATCTCCTCGGCCAGTTCCGGGGTGACGCGTTCATCGCAATCCGCGTTGAACACCGCGTCGTGGGCGGCGAGGTCGACGGCCGCCTGTTTCTGGGGACCGAATCCCTTCCACGGGACGGAGTGGACCTTGTCCGTGTACCTTCTGGCCAGAGCGACGGTGCCGTCCACGCTGCCCGAGTCGACGACGACGATTTCATCCGCCCACGACAGGCTCTCGAGGCAAGGGACGATACGATGCTCCTCGTTGAGGGCGATCACCACCGCCGAGACGGGGCGGCGTTCCCGCTTCCTCCGGTCTTCCATCGTCGCTCACCCTCCCGACAGAACCGACAGAAGATGTCGCCCGCTGTTCTCCTCCTGGAGCGTCTTCCCCGCTCGGGCGGCGTTCTTTTGGTATCGTCCGTACTCGGACCGGATGCCGTCGACCGCGGCCAGCAACGACTCCGGGGAAAGATCGTTTACCTCCCGTCCGGCATCGAAGCGCCGGACCACCCCCGCCATCCAGGTTCCGGCCGTGGCCACGACAGGGCATCCCGCGGACAGGGCATCCAACGTCACCCCGCTGATCCTGTCGGCGAAATCCTCCCGCCGGTACGGCTGAAGGCAGATCGCACCATGAAAAAGATCCGAGTAGACAAGGGGATCCAGCGTTTCCCGAACCACCCGAAGAGCGTGGTACCGGGTGGATTGCAACCGGATCAGATCCGCCTTCGTCTCCGGGTCGAATCGGTCGTAATGATCTGCGGACGCCTGCATCACGACCGGAACGTCGCGTCCGATATCCGTCAGGAAGGCAACCAGATCGACCACTGCCGAAAACCCCTTTTCCTGCCTCGCCGCCCCGGCGAACAGGACATGGCGGAAATCGGTCGGTCTGTCTTCAGAAACCTCTCCCCTGGGCGTGATAGGGTAGGGAACGACCTTCGTGTGCCCAAACCCGCAACGGGAGAAGACCTCGCCGATGGAGGGCGTCGGCGCAAGGATCACGATATGCGGCTGGTTCCTGGCTGCATTCCGATAAACGGCCTCCTTCGCAGATGTCGGCCGGGCCCAATGAAAATACAGGAAAGCCTTGCCGGGGGGTATCTCCTCGGTGGCAGCCCGGTCGAGGAGGAGAAGGTCCACCCGTCCCGCCGTGGAAACGAAGATGCGCCCCGGGCTTTTCAACAGTTTCCTGAGAAGAAAATATTCCTGGATGCGGCGTACCCTTCGTCGAAAATAGGGGCGGACCGTGATGCCGGACGACTCAAGACGAGGGAGCCGCGCCCCCTTTCCCGCCCAGATGCACATCGATTGCGGGTTTCCGATCGTGGCTCGGCAGAGGCTTTCGACGAAGCTGTGGCAATGCCCCGCCTCGGATTCGAGCGTCGGCTCGATGATGTGGATCGGATTCTCCATTCTCCCTGTATCCACCGAGCTCCGATCCATTCCTATTCTTCCTTCTGTCGGGAAGCAGCGACCTCCTCCGGCTTTTTCCCGAAGGCGATGATCGATTTCCGGAAGGACGGGACAAGGTCTCTCGCCATGCTTCCTAACGACAACATGGATTGGATCCCCACCCTGTACCTTCTCGATTTGAGGAAATACACCCGGTCGATTTCGAAGCCCGCCTCTTCTAGCAATATTTTCAGATCCTCTATCGTGAAATCGCGGTTGTGCCTGTCAGGATAAAACGACATCCCCTTATAGTGAACCGGCTCTGCACGGAGATAATGCTTCTTGTATTCCCAGGTAATATGCTTTCCGCGAATCATTCTGCTTCGATTCCGGAAACATACCGCGTTGGGGACATCGATTTCCACGATCCCCCCGGCTTTTAATACCCTCCTCATTTCCTTTACGGCGTTCAAGTGGGTATGCGTAAAATGCTCGAGCGTCTGGCAACAGACCACCGCATCGAAGTAATCGTCCGGATACGGGATCGGGTCTACTTCGACATTGCATCTCTTGAACACGATGTTCTTCGCCACATAGATGTCGGGCGCGAATTCCGGCACGTCGTTCACATCGATGGCGAAACATTCGTGTCCCAGCTCGGACAACAGGGAAAGCAATAGACCGCCCCCCGACCCGACGTCGAGCACCCTTTTCGAACCTCTCAGGTGGTATGCGATTTCACAAAAGCGATCGACGCTTCCCCGGAACGCTTCCACAAAATACGAATTCTCCAGATCGAACAGCCGCCCCTGCTCCCTGAGGGAAAGGGCCTTCCGGAACAGCTCCCTTTTCGATAACCCGTGGATGCGCATCCCGGTCATCGGTTCATTCCTCTTCCCGGGAAACCTTGACGGTTTTCAGGACATCCACAATTCTCCCGGACGCCCGGCCGTCGCCGTACGGGTTGTGTGCGAGGGACATCGCCCGGTAGGCGTCGGCATCCCGCAGCAGGTGTACAGTCCCGGAGAAGATTTTTTCCCGGTCCGTGCCCACGAGCCTGGCGGTCCCCGCCGCAATCGCTTCCGGCCTTTCGGTGCGCTCCCGCATCACGAGAACCGGTTTCCCGAGGGACGGAGCCTCCTCCTGGACCCCTCCCGAGTCGGTGAGGATCAGGAATGCGCGCTTCATCAGATACACGAAAGGCAGATACTCCACCGGCTCGATCAGGCGGATGTTGGCATCTCCTGCCCCTCCCAGCAACCGGTTCACCGGCTCCCGGACGTTGGGGTTCATGTGGACGGGGTAGAGAATTTCCACTCCGGGATCGTGCCGGGCGATGTCGGCAAGGGCGAGGCAGATCTGCTCAAACCCTTGTCCGAAGCTCTCCCGGCGGTGGCCGGTGACGAGAATGAGCTTTCTTCTCCCGTCGAGAAAGGAAAACCTGTGATCCAGCTCTTTCCGGAGAGCGGAATCCCGCTCGATCCGGCCCGACACCGAGAGAAGAGCGTCGATGACCGTATTCCCCGTGATGAAAATCGTTTCGTCGGGGATCCCCTCCCGCAACAGGTTCTCGCGGGAGACTGCCGTCGGGGCGAAATGGAAATCGGCAAGGACGCCCGTGATCGTGCGATTGATCTCCTCCGGAAACGGTGCGCGCTTGTCGTGCGTCCGGAGGCCGGCCTCCACATGCCCCACCGTCACGCCGGAATAGTAGGCCGACATGGCCGCGGCCATGGTCGTCGTGGTGTCGCCCTGGACGAGCACGATGTCGGGCCGCTCCCTGCGGAGAACGTCCCGCATCCCCCGGATGACATTGCAGGTGACATCGAAAAGGTCCTGCCCGGGTGTCATGATGTCCAGGTCGTACTCCGGGCAAATGTCGAAGAGTGAAAGCACCGGGTCGAGCATCTGGCGGTGCTGCGCGGTGATGCAGACCGTGCTCGAGAACATTTCGGGCCGACCCGCAAGCTCCCGGACAACGGGCGCCATCTTGATCGCTTCAGGGCGGGTCCCGAAAACGGAGAGGACGCGCAGCTTGCCGGAAACGCTTCTCATCCCTCGTCACCCCCCCCGAGAAAAAGGGATCCATCCGCCGGTTGCCGTTGCCCTTGCACCATGAATGTATTTCCTCCTAAAACCTTTTTATGGAAGATATTTCTTGCGGGGAATTTGCAAATTCATTGTTTTTCGTCAATAGTACACATCCGGTAGCTCCGGGGATTTCTTCTTTCGAAGGCAAACTCGGAAAAAAAGCACATAGATTATATTTGGATTTCAGACTGGTCATATCTATATATCGTAAAGTGCCATAACTACCATATCCATAACCATCATCCCAAGGAACTTCAAAATCATCGACCATGATAATGAATTTTTCCCAGTAAAAGCTTATGATGAATATTTCCTCTTTAAGAGGCACCTCCTTTCCCCAATGCGCATCCAAGTAGATAAAGCATTCCCCTCGAGTGATTTCCGGATTATTACTTAAATACTTGAGAAATTCCCTTGAATCCATATTAAATAATGATTCCGTATTTTTTTCAGTAGGTTCATCATGATACTCCTCCGGGACTCCGGGGACTTTCTCTCCCGTTCCTTTCGGGAACGTCGATCAGGCTGGCCATCGTGGTTGCCACGTCCTCCGGTCGAACGCTCTCCCGGCACTCGGCGTCCCGGTCGCACCGTTTCCGGAGGCAGGCCGTGCAGGGCATCGGCGCCTGCAGGAACCGGTGGGTCGGCCCGTGCGGGGCGTTACGGCTGCCGTCGGTGGCGCGGAAGACGGAGACGGTCCTCGCTCCCACGGCCGCGGCAATGTGGAGCGGCCCGGTGTCGGGCGCCATGAGATAGCCGCACCTGCGGTAGACGGCGGCGATCCCCTTCAGGGAGAGAGGCGGCAGAAGCGCCACCCCGCCGGCCGCCAGATCCCGGATCCGCTCCGCCTCCCGCCGCTCCGCCTCGTCCCCCCAGGAAAGAAGGACCCCCAGGGAGGGGTAGGCCTCCCGCAGGAGGCGGATCGCCCCGGCCCAGAAGGAGGCGTCCATCCGCTTGGTCTCCCAGGTCGTGCCGGGATGCACGGACACGACATGCGAAGCGCCGGGAGCCAGCTCCCTCAGTGTTGCGGCCGCCCGCTCGTCGTCCTCCGGCGACGTGGCTACGGTCGCTCGAAACTCCCCGGGGTCGAACGTTCCCCCGAAGGGCGCGCTCACGACCCGCAGGTATTTCCGGCCGATGTGCCGGTCCTCCCCGCGCAGCGGGACCTTCCGGTTGGTGAACAGGAGGTTCGGGGACTCGCGCACGCCGTTCCGGGCGAACCCGAACCGCAGGGGAGCGCCGGACAGCCAGGTCACCACGCCGCTTTTCGTGTTCCCCTGGATGTCGAAGGCGGCGTCGTACCCCCCCGCGCGAAGCAACCGCACCGCGTCCCCCGCTTCCCGGCGCACCTCCCGGGACGTCCAGCCGCTCTTCCAGGTCTTCAGGTCCAGTGGGATCACCCGGCGCAGCCCCGGGTGCCCTTCGAGCAGGCCGGCGAACCTGCGGTCGACCACCCAGTCGACCGCCGACCCGGGCGCCCTCTTTCCCAGGTAGTCGACGACCGGAAGGGCATGCGCCACATCCCCCAGCGCGGAGAGCTTGACGATCAGGATCCGCCGGATCCTCCCCGGCTCCACCTTACACGGCCTCCGCCATCAGGCCGCGCGCGGCATCCACGACCATCTCCGGCGTGATCCCCAGCATGCACTCGTGCCCGCGGTCGCACTCCCGGAGCCGGCAGGGGGAGCAGTCGACGTCCACCCGGACGATCCTGGCGCGCGTTGTCCAGGGGGAGGTCTTCCTCCAGTCGGTCGGCCCGAAGATGGCCGCCATCGGCACGTTGAACGCCGCCGCGATGTGCATCGGGCCGGAGTCGTTCGTTACGAGGAATACGCTGTGCGAGAGCAGCGCCATCAGCTCCCGGACGGTCGTGCGGCCCGAGAGGTTCACCGGACTTTTCCGCATCGCGGCCTCGATCTCGTCCGCCAGCGGCCGCTCGGGAGCCGATCCGACCAGCAGGACGGCGGCGTCCCATTCCTCGGAGAGTGCGTCCGCCACCGCGGCGAACCGTTCCGGGAACCATCGCTTCGCCGACCCGAAGGTCGCCCCCGGGTTGATCGCGACGATCCGCCTTCCTTCCGGGACCCCGAGGACGCCCAGCCTTTCCCGGGCGGCGGCCCGCTCCTCCTCCGTCACGTGCAGCGTGAGGACGGCCTCCTCCGGGCGGCGGATCCCGAGCGCCCCGACCAGGTGAAGGTAATACTCGACATGGTGAAGCGACAGGACCTCCTCCGTCACCGGAACCGCCCGGGAGAGCAGCAGGCCCCTCCCGTCCGTGGCGTACCCCGCTCGGTCCGGGATCCCCGAGAGGAAGGCCAGCAACGCCGCGTCGAAGGCGTTCTGGAGCAGGATCGCCGCCCCGAACCGCCCGCGCCGCAGATCCCTCGCCATCCGCAGGGTTCCGGAGATCCCGGAATGGCCCCCCCCCCGATCATAGACGACCACCTCGTCCACGAAGGGGTGATTCCGGAGAAGGTCCGCGACGGGGGGGCGGGCGGCGGCCACGATTTTCGTCCCCGGGAAGGCGGAGCGGATGGCGCCCATGGCGGGAGTCGTCATCACGGCATCCCCCAGCCAGTTCACGGCGCGCAGGAGAAGCCTCTCCGGCCGGGAGGAGGGAAACGGCTGCATCCAGGTAGAATATCAGATGAAGATCAGCCGGGATAGCGCCTTGGGCGGGGACACTCCTCCAACCGTACTGCCGACAACCTCGAGGAGATGTCCCCGGCGACCCCCGGAAACCCTACTTCCCGAAGAAGCGCCGGACCTGCCGGATCACCTC
>Ga0209212_1005930_pt1 | contig 14281 bp, 14 predicted proteins | sample RifGroC2_FD_183996 | JGI IMG/M metagenome (GOLD analysis project Ga0209212, IMG submission 183996) | Groundwater microbial communities from Rifle, Colorado, USA - Groundwater C2 (SPAdes) (version 2) | ecosystem: Environmental > Aquatic > Deep subsurface > Groundwater | place: Rifle, Colorado... | reverse complement strand
TTATCTGGTTGAAGGTTTCGGGAAATATAAGGCACTCGGAAGGAGCAGGGATGATGCGGCAGGTGAGGCATTTGATAAGGCTTCTAAGATGCTTAAACTCGGTTATCCGGGGGGACCAGCTATTGAAAAGACAGCCAATAGTGGAAATCCTCTGTCAATAAACTTTCCAAGGGCATATATTAATAAAGATTCACTTGATTTTAGTTTCAGTGGTGTGAAGACGGCACTGAAAAACTATCTTGACGGTTTTATCCCCCCATATTCAACATCAACACTATCCTTACCGGATGTGGCTGCAAGTTTTCAGCAGGCAGTAGTAGATGTATTAATTAATAAGGCATTTTTAGCGGCAAAAATGTATAATGTAAAAACTATTGTAATAGCCGGCGGTGTTGCATCAAATAAACTTTTGAGAGAGGGAATGAAAAAGAGGGGAACTGCTGAGGGGGTTAACGTTTATCATCCCAGTCCAATTTTGTGCACAGATAATGCTGCAATGATTGCATGTGCCGGCTACTATAGATTTGCAGCTAATGGCTTCAGCCCTGACCTTGATTTCTACGACATGGATGCAGAGGCGCAAATGAGTTTATGAGTTAATGAGTGGGTGAGTTGGTGAGTTAGCTCATAAACCCATAAACTCATTAACTCATTACTATTTTTATGATTCCTCATTCAAAACCTACACTAACCAAAGAAGATTCATCAGCAGTTTCAAGAGTCATAAACTCGGGATATATTTCTCAAGGGGAGGCTGTTAAAAGTTTTGAATCGGAGTTGGCTGAATATATTGGAGTTAAAGGTGGGGCTGCTGTCAGTTCAGGCACTTCTGCCATCCACCTTTCGCTTATAGCTCTTGGTGTAAAAGAGGGGGATGATGTTGCCATGCCGACTTATGTTTGTCCTGCCCTCCTTAATGCCATTAACTATGTTGGTGCAAATCCGTTATTGATAGACATAAATCCTGATTCATACAATATTTCCATGTCAGATTTGAAAAAAAAATTGACGAAGAAGACGAGGGCTGTTATTGTCCCACATATTTTTGGACTCCCTGCCGATATTAAAGATATATTAAGTATCGGCATCCCTGTTATTGAAGACTGTGCCCAGTCTGTAGGGGCTGCATATAATGGTAAGAAAGTGGGGAGTTTCGGTCATTGTGCAATATTTTCTTTTTATGCTACGAAGGTAATGACTACAGGCGAAGGGGGGATGGTTCTCTCCAATTCTGATAAGATATTGGAAAAAATCAGGGATTTGAGGGAGTATGACCATAAACCCAATTATATAGTCAGATATAATTATAAGATGACAGATTTGCAGGCTGCCATCGGTATCTCTCAATTAAAGAGGCTTGATTCATTTATTTCAAGAAGAAGGAATATTGCCCGTGCATACAGTAAAAGATTTTCTGAGATTGGAATATCAATTCCGAAAGTCTATTCAGAGAGTGAACATATATATTTCAGATATGTGATAAGGAATAGAGCACCAGAAAACAAAGGACAGAAGCTGGAAGATGATTTAAAAATTTTTGAGGCTAATGGAGTGAAATGTATGCGACCAATTTTTAAACCAATTCATAGATACCTTGGATTGAAAGGCTTACCAGAGACCGATAGGGCATGGAATGAATTAATATCAATTCCAATATATCCATCTCTAACTGATGGTGATGTGAAAAAGATAGTAAAAGTTACTGAAAAATGGTGGGAGGCAAAAGTTGAATAAACTCTGGAAATTCTTTTTCCTATATCTGATACCAATCTTTATTTTCCTTACGCTTCTCTTTCCTGATGCAAAGCCATTTTTTGAAGAGATAGGGATAAGATGGCTTTATATCTTTTCTCTTGCATTTCTCCTCTCATACTTATCTACACTTGCCGCAAGGTCACTGGCACTTGAGATGGGAATTGTTGATAAGCCTGATGAGAGAAAAATTCATAAGGTTCCTACACCAAGGCTTGGAGGGCTTGCAGTATATGTAGCCTTCGCACTGGCAGTGATTTATAACTTTCACTTTTCAGATGAATTAAAAGGTGTGGCTATTGGTGCGACACTGGTTATGCTTGCAGGATTGGCTGATGATATCATTGGTTTGTCTGCAAAGATAAAGCTGCTCATCCAACTGACTGCCGTATCTATAATGATGTACTACGGTGTTGTATTGAGCTTCATGCCTGATACATTATGGGGGAATATCTTTGAAGTATTGCTTACATATATATGGATAATAGGGATAACAAATGCCCTCAATTTTCTTGACGGCATGGACGGACTCGCGGCAGGAATAACAGCCATTGCGTCTTTTTATATAGGTATTGTTGCGATACAGACAGGACAGGACTATGTAATGTTTCTCTCTATAGCACTTCTTGGAAGCTCTCTCGGATTTCTGCCTTATAATTTCAGATACAAAAAACCAGCCTCTATATTTTTGGGAGATGCAGGGAGTACATTTATGGGATTCATGCTTTCAAGCCTCACTGTGATGACAGGATGGGCGACGAATGACCCTGTGAAGGCATATGCCATGCCCGCCCTGATACTGAGTGTATTGATATTTGATATGTCATATATTACAATTGCAAGGGTTATAACAGGGAAGGTGAAGACTCTTAAGGAGTGGATAGATTTTGTAGGAAAGGACCATCTTCACCACCGGATTTCACATTTAGGATTAAGTAATAAGCAGACTGTCCTATTTATATATCTCCTTTCGGCATCTATGGGGTTAAGTGCAATTGTATTGAAAAATGGGAGGACAGTTGATGCACTCCTGCTGATTGCCCAGGCATTTTTGATTTATTTTATTATTGTAATTCTGATGCTGAAAGGGGAGAATACAGTAAACAGTAGGAAGTAGGCAGTAGGCAGCAAGAAATGACAGGGGGTAATTCACTTTTTCTGCTTACTCCTTACTGCATACTGCTTACTGTATCTAAAAGAGGGAGGTTCTATGGAAACTAATTCTGCAAATGAGAGCTCACAGATGAGAGGTTCTGTAAGGGTAGATGTATCATTTCCTGTGTCTTTTGATCTGGTTAACGAAAATGATTATGAAAAAATAAAAAATGTGATTGTTTCCCATCGGACAGGGGATAGAGAAGGCGATTTAATGCCTTTACTGGGAGTGGAGGAGCTGGAGAGTTTAGATATTACTGTTGCAAAGATTTGGCTATCAATGAACAGCAAGCTGGATTATATAATAAAACTTTTAAAGCAAAGTGGAGAGGGTGTAGAGGAGAAAGAGGGTTTGTGCAAGGATATAAGCGGCAAGGGTATTAAGATGATTTATAAGGGGAATTTATCGGCTGGACAGTGTATTCATTTAAGGATACATCCGCCAACTTTTCCTCCACTATCCGTTGTTGCACTTGGAAGGATTTTAAGGGCAGAAAGAACTGCTTTATGCAGGGAAGGGGAGATTGAGACGGCTGTTGAATTTGATACCATCCATGAGGATGACAGGGAAGAGATAATAAGCTATGTATTTAAAAGGCAGAGGGAGCTGTTAAGGGCAAGGAGAGAGACTTAAAACCCCCCAAAAAAATCATATCCTCATTCGTATTTGTGGAAATCTTTTTTAATAGGCATTTTTCTATTCAAAGAAAAGCGGGGAAATCAAATAGTTATAGTATCGTATTGATTTATAAGGTGTTATGTCTTTGATTAAAATTTATGCATTCTTATAAAATCATAGCAGGAATAAGGGTCTTGGACGGGTTTTGAACAACTTATTAACAATTCCTGTTGATAACTATTTGTGAAAAATTTCCAATAATTTTAGTCTTTTTCAGCATTACTCATGCCACCTGAAGAGATCCCCTCTCTTTTCTTTTTCTTTCATTTGCTGAGAGGTGTTTTTTCCTGAGCCTTATATTACTTGGTGTTATCTCTACCAGTTCATCACTTTCAATATATTCAAGTGCCTGCTCTAAGCTCATCTTGATCGGGGGTGTCAGTTTTATTGTATCATCTGCCCCAGCCGCCCTGACATTTGTCAATTTCTTTTCCTTGCATGGATTCACAACTAAATCACCTTCTCTTGAATTTTCCCCTATTATCATACCCTCGTATACCGGAATAGCAGCATCTATAAATAGTTTACTCCTCTCCTGAAGGTTGTTCAGTGCATAAGTAGTTGAAACGCCATTCTCCATTGCAATCAGGACACCATTCTGCCTGTATGATATTTCACCACGATAAGGTGCGTATCTATGAAACGAGTGGTGCATTATGCCCGTTCCCTTTGTATCGGTCAGAAGCTCGGAACGTAGTCCCATCAATCCCCTCGCAGGGACTATATACTCTAATCGGGTTACACCTGAATCCAGAGGATTCATATTTTTCATATCACCTTTTCTTGTGCCTAATTTTTCAATTATCTTGCCCACATAAGCCTCTTCTACATCTATGATGAGCATTTCCATAGGCTCCATTATAACGCCGTTTTCATCCTTTAATATGACCTCTGGTTTTGATACCTGAAACTCATACCCCTCTCTCCTCATTGTTTCAATAAGGATGCCGAGGTGAAGTTCTCCCCTCCCGCATACCTTAAAGGCATCTCCGCCTTCAAGCTCCTCTATTCTCAGACTTACATTACTCTTTAATTCCTTAAAAAGCCTCTCTCTTATCTGCCTCGATGTCACAAACTTTCCATCCTGGCCTGCAAATGGGCTTGTATTGACCATAAGGTTTATGGAGAGTGTAGGTTCATCAATCCTTGTATAGGGGAGTGCCACCGGGTTAGATACATCGGAAATAGTATCGCCAATATCCACATCCTTCAGACCTGCGATTGCTATGATGTCACCGTATGCAGCATCATTAATCTCAACCTGTTTTAAACCAAGGTAGCCTAAAAGTTTTAATATCTTTGCAGATTCTGTAGTCCCGTCTTTTCTAACAAGCGCTATCTGGTTGCCTGCCTTAATAGTTCCGTTGGCTATCTTTCCAATAGCAATCCTGCCGAGGTAATTATTATAATCAATAGTTGTAACAAGCATCTGAAATGGCAATTGGGCATCTCCGGGAGGCGGAGGCACATGCTTTACCACTGTTTCAAATAATGGCAGTATATCTTTACCCTTTTCTTTAGCATCTAACATTGCGATTCCCTGTTTTGCAGATGTGTAAACAACAGGAAAATCTAACTGATTATCATTTGCACCGAGATGGACAAACAGGTCAAAAATTTCATTTAATACCTGGTCGGGCCTTGCCTCTGCTCTGTCTATCTTATTTATAACTACAACCGGCTTTAAGTTAAGCTCCAGAGATTTTTTTAATACAAATCTTGTCTGCGGCATTGGACCATCACATGCGTCAACTAATAGAAGAACGCCGTCAACCATGCGGAGTATCCTTTCAACCTCTCCGCCAAAATCGGCATGACCGGGTGTGTCAACTATATTGATTTTGTAATCGGTATAATAAATAGAGGCGTTTTTAGAAAATATTGTAATGCCCCTCTCCCTTTCAAGTTCATTTCTGTCCATGACCCTCTCTACAACCTGTTCATTTTCGCGGAATATCCCCGACTGTCTCAGCATTGCATCAACAAGTGTAGTCTTCCCATGGTCCACATGGGCTATTATCCCGATATTTCTAATCATATTTCCATTCATAATCTTCTCAAATCCTTTCTAAAAATAAATATCCCCTTATCTAAATAATCTTAGATTTTATCTTCCATCAAAATATTTTTTGGGAATATTTGAAACTGGAAGGGGAACTAATTTGATTATTATTGCATTAATTACAATTTATTGCAATATAAATTTACATAATTCAGTAAAATTTACATCTTTCGCTATAAGTGTTATATTAATTCTCAAAACTGACGAATAATAATTATGGGACTATTTGATATTTTTAAAAGAGATAAGGAGTCATATCTTCACCTGTTTTCCGATGACCTTGTTACACCTGCACAGGTAAAGGCAAATCTTGATGAGGTCTGTAAAAGGAACACCCATGTAGTAGCTTCGATTGATGACAGGCCAAGGACATTCAGGAGCATATTCCTTGAATCAGGCAGAAATGATGATTTTGTCATAATAGATGTCATGATGCCTAAGGATGGCAACCGCATTATTGAAGAATCTGAAAAGGTCAGGATAGATTATACACTTGAGGGGGTCATGTATTACTTTGAGACAAAATTTATTGAGATGGTGAGCGGGAGATTCCCTTCAATTAAAATAGCCTTCCCGTCAATTATTAAAAAGATTCAGAAAAGAGGCTCATTCAGGGTATCCCCTTCTATGGATAATCCCATAATAGTAGAGCTTACAGATTTAATCAGGGAAGATGTCTCGGATATCAGTGAAGGAGGGTTATCATTTTATACAAGCCGCACTGAGAAGGAAATACCTATTGGAGTGGTTTTTGAGAGGGTAACTTTTAAATTGCCAACTATGGATAGATATATTACAACAAAGGCTGTAATCAGGCAGGTTATAAAAGGTTCTGGTATCGGTGTGAAAAATAAATGCTGTATTGAATTTGTAGATATGGGCATGAAAGACAAGGATGCCATTGCACACTATGTGATTGTAAGGCAGAGGGAGATGATACTTAGGATGAGAGGAGAGGAGTAATTGGTCGGGGCGAGAGGATTTGAACCTCCGACCACCTGAACCCCATTCAGGTGCGCTACCAGGCTGCGCTACGCCCCGTGTGATTAATTATACAAAAAGCAGGATGCAAAATAAAGGGGAGTTATCGTTCATCTTTTAAATATATTGTCCTTGTTGGAAATGGAATTTCAATTCCCTCTTCCTTGAATCTCTTGAATATCCTTTTTCTTAACTCATGTTGGACAGGGTGCTGGTCTTTATACTCTGCCACTTGAAAAGTTAATGTAAAATTAAGTGATGAGTCTCCGAATCCGGGGATAAATTTTACGTTTGGCTTAGGCTCGGTCAAGAGACCTTGAATATCTTTCGCTCCCTTAACAGTTTCTTCAGTTAATATCTTTTCAACCTTTTCAGGGTCTGAGTTATAGCCGACACCTATTGGTATTGAAACTGCCATATTTTTTTCAGGCATATTGAAGTTTGTAATAATGCTCTGTGACAGTTTGTTGTTTGGTATCAGGATTGTATTGTTTTGAAGGGAGACCAACCTTGTAGTCCTCCATCCTATATCAGCTATATGTCCTTCTTCTCCGCTCCCCAATTTAACATAATCTCCCAATTTTACAGGTTTTTCTATTATAATAAGGAGTCCTGCAAAGAGATTTGAAAGTGTATCCTGAAGGGCTAATGATACTGCAAGCCCGCCTACACCAAGTGCGGTGATAATTGGGGCAATGGAGATACCGAGGTGGCTTAATAGTATCAATATACCGATTGTAATAATTAATGACTTTATTATTATCTGTGTCAAGCCGGTCTCAGGGATTGGTATCTCTATCTTTTTTATATAATATGCAGCAATCTTCCCTGATAGATTTGACAAAGTCAGTGTGAGGGATAATATTATAAGTACATTAAGGGCTGTCAGGGAGTAGCTGATATGCTGAGGGGCGAGTTTTGATGTCCCGATTGCTATATAGAGACCAATGGCGATACACCAGAATATTGACGGTGTCTTGAGAGATTCAAGGAAGATGTCATCCACCTTTGTATCTGTCTTCTGAGCCCATTTGTGAAGCATCTTGAGTATTATTTTTCTTATAATGAGCAATACAGTGGATGATGCGATAAAAATAGCAGTGAAAAGGCTTATACTGTAAATAAGTTTTTCTTTCATGGCTTAAAAAATTTAACAGAAATGATTTGAGTTGGCAAGGATAAAAATTTAAACGGAGGTGTTTATGGTAAGAAAACCGGCGGTGGCAGGGAAATTTTATCCTATATCCCCTGATGCAATTAATAAACAGATGAAGGAATTTGAAGTTGAAGTTAAGCAAAAGGTAGACTGCATGGGAGTTGTATCGCCTCATGCCGGCTATGTTTATTCAGGGGGAGTGGCAGGTGCGGTTTATTCCAACATAAACATTCCGGAGGATGTAATTATAATTGGTCCGAATCATACGGGGCTTGGGGAGATGGTATCACTAATGGCTTCAGGGGAGTGGGAGATGCCGAATGGGATTGTTAAGATAAATGCCGATCTGGCAAACGATATTATATCCAGTTCCAGATATATAAAGGATGACAGCCTCGGGCATCTCCATGAGCATTCTCTTGAGGTGCAGATACCATTTATCCAGTATTTTAAAAAAAATTTTAAGATAGTGCCGATAACTATTATGACTTTGGACTATGAACTGTGTGAAGACATAGGTGCTGCATTATCGGCAGCTATAAAAAATTTTAATAAACCTGTTTTAATTGTTGCGAGTACAGATATGACCCACTATGAGTCTCAGAAATCGGCAAATATAAAAGATAAAAAGGCAATTGATGAGATTTTAAAATTAGACCCGAAAGGGCTTTTTGAAACTGTGGTTAATAAAAATATATCCATGTGCGGTATTGCCCCGACAACCGCAATGCTTATTGCCTGTAATAACCTCGGTGCAAGGGAGGCAAGATTGGTTAAATATATGACATCAGGGGATGTGAGCGGCGATTATGAGCAGGTAGTAGGTTATGCCGGTCTAATTATACGGTAATAATTTTTTAAATTATTTAAAATTTATCCTTGACAAATAAAGATGAGGGTATTATAGTTTTTACAGAAAATACAATAAGGAGGTGGGCTGATGAGAAATAGATGGTATAAATTATTTGTTATTGTATGCGGGCTTATATTAATTACAGTTCCGCTTTTTGGTATAGTTAGCTGTGCAAAGAAAAAGCCGCCGGCACCTGTTGTTGAAAAAATCACTGAAGATGAGGAGATGAGAAAGGCGGAGGAGGCAAGGAAGAAGGCGGAGGAAGAAGAGAAAAGAAAGGCTGAAGAAAATGCAAGATTAAGAGCTGAAGAAGATGCGAGATTAAAGGCTGAAGAAGATGCGAGAAGGAAGGTAGAAGAAGAGAAAAAAACAACGGCAGAGGAAGCAGCAAAGGCAGAGGAAACAGCAAAGGCAGAGGCGCAAGAAGCGGCTAAGGCAGGAGAGGAAGCAAAAGCGGAAGAGGGGAAGTCAAGCCATGAGGTGGTGAAGGGTGAATCTCTGTGGAAGATAGCCAAATATAAGGATGTCTATGAAAATCCTTTTATGTGGCCTGTTATTTATAAGGCAAATCACGATAAGATAAAAGACCCCGACCTTATTTATCCAAAACAGGTGTTTTCAATTCCAGGTGATGTTTCATCTGAAGATGAAAAAAAGGCTGTTCGCCACGCAAAGACAAGGGGAGAATGGTCCCTGCATGACGGTTCTGAGAAATACTGGGAGCCGGGTTACAAAAAGAAATAAAATGATTTAGTTTTGCTAATAGATAAAAGCCTCTGACTTGGTTAATACAGGTCAGGGGCTTTTTTATTTTCCGCTCAGGAAGAATTTTATAGAAAAGATGCCGTAAATAATAAAAAGCAGCGAAATCATCCAATTAGTGAAACTGTTTGTAAATATAGCCTTTGTGAATAAATAACATCCTGACAGAAAGAGAATAATTCCTATCGTTAATGTTATAAATCTGTTTGCACCTTTTGCCCTTGCCTTTCTTTTTGACAGGGCTTTCCTCCATTTTCTCTGTGCGAAAAAAAGTTCAATCCGTGAGATGAGATTTAGTCTTTTATTCAAAGGAGCCTTGCAGAACATGCAATGCTTGTCTCCAACCCTATTTGGAAAACTGCATTTCCAGCATAGTAAAATCTTTTTATCAATATCTACTTGATTTTGTGAATTCTCATTCATGAGATTTCATAGCCTCCCTTATTAATTCCGGGGTAACCTTTCTCTTGCTGCTTATAGAATACTTATTTATTTTTTTTATAATTTTGCCAAGCTCTTCTATATCACGGCTGAAATGATTGAGTATGTAATCTGCCGATGCGTCAGATATTATTAGGTTTTCATCAAGTGCCATCTTTTTTAATATGCTTTTCTTAATTGTACCATGATTTGATTTTATTGCTGCAATCATCCCTGATAAAAGTCTTGATTTTAGATAATCATTTAATCCTGTCATCTGGTCAGGCGAGATTCGGCCGGCTACAATAATCCTCTTTCCTTTTGACACCAATTCATTATAGATATGAAATACCTGCTCCTGAACTATCTCAATGTTATTAATGAGGTGTATATCATCTATCATCAATATGTCAACCTTCTTATATTCTCTTGATATATCAATAATTTCTTCATAGGAAAGGGTGTTGTTATACCGTTCAAGTATGTCTGATGATGATACATAAAGGAGATTCAGAGGGTGGAAAGATTGTCTTATGGAATTCCCTATTGCATTCAGCAGATGTGTCTTGCCTGTCCCTGATTCTCCACATATGAATATGGGATTTATTCCTTCAAGCGGGCTCTGGCTGACAGTTAGTGATGCCTTGTAGGCTATTTCATTTTCCTCACAGACAACGAAATTATTGAATAAATATTTTGGCGTTGGGTGAAAGTCAAAAATTAACTGACGATAACTTGATAAATTTTGAAATTTCATATCAAATAACTAAAATTTTTAATCTTGATTCGTTGATTTTACAAAGGGTTATTGCCCCCGAATAGAGGTTTAATTTTATTTTAATGTGGATAACTGTTCTATGAAATCATCTTAACGGAATGTTAACCCATTAAAAAACATAGCAATCTTGCAACATATTGAAATATAAGGCGATGCTAATTTGCATAAAAATTAATCAATTTGTCTGAAACCCTGATTTTTAGGGCAAAAATGGAATATTTTTTCAAGTTTTCCACAGGTTATTAACAAATTTTGTTAAATGGTAAGAGGGAAGATTATATGGATTCAAATAATAATTTCTATAATCAACCTCTCTTAAAGAGATTATATGAAAAAGAGCAGCATTGTCAAGAAAAGTGAGGGGTTTTTCCTTGACATTTCTCATCTTTAAAAACTATTATATTTAAGAGAGGAAAAAAATAAAAGTAAAGGTGTTGTTTATGTATGTTTTAATAGCTGTAATTGATAATTATGCCGAAAGATACATTAGTTTTTTTAGTCGTTGATGATATACCTGCCGCGAGGAGGACTATAAGGGCATTCCTTAATGAAATGGGATATAAAAATATCTTGGAGGCAAATGACGGGACAACGGCTTATAGAATTCTTAAAAGCAATAAGGTTGATTTTGTTATCTGCGATTGGTATATGGAACAGATGAGCGGTATTGCACTTCTTAAAGTTATGATGGCTGACCCCCAGTTAGACCACATACCATTCTTACTTGTAACAGGCGAGATGGACCTTCAGAAGGTTATAGAGGCAGGAAAGGCAGGTGTAAGCGGATACATACTAAAACCATTTACTCTAAAGGTATTAAAGGAAAAGATTGAATCTATTTTGAACAAACAGGATGACCCGAAGGATGTAAAGGCAAACAGGCATTACCTTCATGGCAAAGAGTTAGTGGAGGCAGGGAAGCATGATGATGCCTTAAAGGAATTTAATAAGGCTCTCAATACCTACAAGAGCGCTGAGGTTTATTACAACATAGGCTATATCAAATCACTCCAAAAGAAATATGATGAGGCTCTTTATGCATTTAGAAAGGCGGTGGAGATAAATAATCTGTTCGCCAAGGCTTACAGGAGTATGGGTGATGTATATCTGAAAAAGGGTATGCCGAATGAGGCAGAAGAGTCATTTAAAAAAGCAGGTGAGATATACATGATGAAGGATATGTCAGAAGAGGCAGAATTGGCATTCAATGAGGCATTAAAGATAGACCCCAGTACTATTAACATATATAACAGCCTCGGAATAATATACAGGAAGAGAGGAGATTTTGACAAGGCAATAGCCCAATATGAGAAGGCATTAAAGATAGACCCTTCGGATGAAAATATATATTTTAATATGGCAAGGGCATATGTAGAGGCGGATGATATTCCCAATGCAATAGAGTCCCTTGATAAGGCACTTAAGATAAATGCTGACTTTTCCATTGCTAAAGAAATGATTAAAGAATTAAAAGGAGGTATATAAAATGATTATCAGGAGAAAGAATTATCTGACAATATTTGTAAAATTAATCTTTATTTTCTTTGTTATTAATGCCTCTGCTGAAGAGAGACATCATAGCCACTCTTCGTTTAAATCAATAGATGAATATATACAGAGGATGGAAAGCCCTGATAGGGTTGAGTGGCAGAAGCCTGAGAAGGTTGTTGACTATCTTGCAATTAAAAATGGAGATACAGTGGCGGATATAGGGGCAGGGTCGGGTTATTTTACAGTGATACTTTCAAGGAGAATTGGCGACAGTGGGAAGGTCTATGCAGTGGATATTGAAAAAGGTATGATAGAATACATAGAAAAGAGGGCACAGAAGGAGGGGCTGAATAATATGAATTATATTTTAGCAAAACCTGACGACCCCCTTTTGCCAAAGTCTTCTGTTGACCTGATTTTTATATGCGATACATATCATCATATTGAAAAGAGGGATGGTTATTTAAAAATCTTAAAAGATGTTTTGAAAAAAGATGGAAGACTTGTTATAGTGGATTTTCATGCAGTGAATACTCCAGTGGGTCCGCCGCTGAGTATGAGAATACCGAAGGAAAGGACAGTGAAAGAGATTTTGAGTGCAGGTTTTAAGGCTGAGGCTGAGTATTTTTTCCTGCCGTATCAATATTTTCTTATATTTTCAAAGTAAAGGAGGATGCCTATGGATGAAAAAAGTAATGCCGTTAAAGATGATGAAGTAATTGAAGGGGATGTCTTAAAATCATATAAAAACAAGGATACGAAGAGGGATAAGGAGATATTGAAAGAGAGATTTTATCACGGCTCTAAAAAGACAAAACATCAGATACCAAAAAAAGTGAAAAAATAAAAAATTTGGAGGTTAAATGAAGAAAAAGGATATTCAGTATCTTAAAGGGGACAAATTAAAACATTTCGTAAAGGTGAATGACCCTTATATGCCCAGAGGCAGCAAGCATGAATTATCAATCTGTAAAAGTTGTCATGCAACTTACAGGGAAAAAAAGTGGTTCATTGATGAGGAGTTATATAAGAGTAGCATTAAGAAAAAAACTGTCAACATAGTTATATGTCCTGCATGTTTAAAAATCAGGGATAATTTTCCAGGCGGTATTGTTACTTTGGGAGGTGATTTTCTAAAGAGTCATGAGGATGAGATTTTAAATCTTGTGAGGAATGAAGGTGAAAGGAGCCTCAGGGATAATCCGCTGGAGAGGATTATGAGCATTAATAAGATTAAAGGCAGGATAGAGATTCAGACAACAAATGAAAAACTGGCTCAAAAGATTGGAAAGTCTGTTTACAAGGCATATTCAGGTGAGTTAGAGTATAAATGGTCAGAAGATGATAAGTTTGTAAGGGTGAACTGGAATAGATAATAAGATTAACCACAGAGAACACAGAGAAAAATAGAACAATGGGACACAGATTTTCACGGATGACAGCATTGCTGTCATTCTGAGCAAAGCGAAGAATCTCAAAACCGAGATTCCTCACGGAGCCTGCCCTGAGCAAAGAAACAAGATTCTTCGCTTCGCTCAGAATGACAGGCGAAGGGTTCGGAATGACATTTCTGTGTTTATCTGTGTCCAAATTCAGTCTTTTATTTTTTGTTTTTCCCTCTGTGCCCTCTGTGGTAAAGATTTTTGTTTATGGAAAAGGTAAAGAGACCAATAAGAATCACTGATACGACACTGAGAGATGCACATCAATCCCTGTGGGCGACGAGGATGCATATTGAGGATATACTTCCCATTGCAGAGAAGATTGATGAAGTGGGGTATAACTCAATAGAGGTCTGGGGTGGTGCTACATTTGATGTTGCACTGAGATATCTGAATGAAGACCCATGGGAGCGGCTATATAAAATTAAGGAGAAAATAAAGAAAACACCCTTGCAGATGTTATTAAGGGGGCAGAATATTGTAGGTTATAAGAATTACCCCGATGACCTGTTAGAGGCATTTATAGGAAAGGCTGTTAAGGGTGGTATAAATATTTTCCGTGTATTTGATGCTCTGAATGATGTAAGGAATATTGAAAAGGCAATAAAGTTTATAAAGAAAGAAGGTGCCCATGCACAGGGGACTGTGTGCTATACCCGCAGCCCGGTTCATACAATAGATATGTATATAGAATATGCAAAGAGGCAGCTTGATATAGGCATAGACAGCCTGAATATAAAAGATATGGCT
>Ga0209212_1005929_pt1 | contig 14284 bp, 14 predicted proteins | sample RifGroC2_FD_183996 | JGI IMG/M metagenome (GOLD analysis project Ga0209212, IMG submission 183996) | Groundwater microbial communities from Rifle, Colorado, USA - Groundwater C2 (SPAdes) (version 2) | ecosystem: Environmental > Aquatic > Deep subsurface > Groundwater | place: Rifle, Colorado... | reverse complement strand
GCCTTGATTCGCTTGTAAATGCAAAAAATTATAGGATGACTATGCTGAAAAGGAGGCTAGCATGGAAGAATATACAGCTGTTGCAAATGACGTACAGTTGGGAGCAAAAGTGAAACTAGGCAGGTTTATAAATCTCTACGGTTGCATGATTGGTGACAATACAAAGATAGGTGCATTTGTAGAGGTGCAGAAGAACGCCGAGATAGGGCGAAATTGCAAGATCTCAAGCCATACCTTCATCTGTGAAGGCGTAGAAATTCAGGATAATGTTTTCATTGGGCACAACGTTACCTTTATTAATGATCTTTATCCCAGAGCCACGACACCAGGAGGTGAGTTGCAGTTGGAAATGGACTGGGTGTGTGGAAAGACGATTGTAAAAAATAATGCGTCCATTGGCTCGAGTTCTACTCTGTTGTGTGGGGTCACTATAGGGGAGCACTCAATTGTCGGTGCTGGGAGTGTCGTGACAAGGGACGTCCCACCTTACTGCATTGTGGCAGGTAATCCTGCTCGGGTGTTGCGCCTCATTGCTAAGGAGATACGTGATGAAAGTGCCATTTCTCAATCTCAAAGCCCAGTATGATTTAATAGCACAAGAGGTGGAGCAGTCCCTCAAAGAGGTGTTTTTAAGCTGCGCTTTTTCAGGGGGACCTTATGTCGAACGCTTCGAGGAAGAATATGCAGCTTTCTGTGGTTGCAAATGGGCCGTTGGTGTTGGAAGTGGCACTGAGGCCTTATGGCTAGCGCTCGTAGGGTTTGGTGTCAGCGCTGGTGATGAAGTAATAACAACTCCTAATAGCTTCATTGCGACTGCCGAGGCTATTACTCTGTGCGGTGCGAACCCAGTCTTCGTGGATGTCAACGACAACAGTTTTACTATGGATCCTGCCCTCTTAGAACGGGCAATCACGCCACGTACTAAGGTCATTATACCAGTGCATCTCTTTGGACAGACTGCCGACATGGATGCAATAGTTGCGATAGCACATAAGCATGGGATAGCTGTGTTGGAGGATGCTTGTCAAGCCCATGGTGCCGAGTATAAAGGCAGGCGTGCGGGCTCCCTTTCTGATGCAGGCTGTTTCAGCTTTTACCCTGGGAAAAACCTGGGTGCGTATGGAGAGGCCGGCTGCGTAGTAACTGGGGACAAACAATTAGCCAATAGGATCAAGATGCTGCGTGATCACGGTCAATCTCGTAAATACCATCATGAGGTGGTGGGGGTCAACGGACGTATGGATGGCATTCAGGCCGCTATATTAAGCGTAAAGCTGAAACACCTTAATACTTGGAACTCTCTCCGTCGAGCCCATGCCTCCTATTATCAAAAATTATTGCTGAACGTTCCGGCCGTCAGTCTACCGAAGGAGATGCCTTACGCTCGGCATATCTACCATGTGTATGCCGTGCGATCAACTGAGAGGGAGAGGCTGAGGCATGCCCTAACGGCAAGTGGCATAGAATGTGGAGTACATTATCCGGTCCCGATACATTTACAGGAGGCCTATGCTGCACGGAGAGAGGGAGCCGGCAGCTTTCCAGTGGCCGAAGTGTGCGCCAAAGAACTGCTGTCGCTACCGATGTTCCCGGAGCTTACCGAGGATCAAGTTGTTTATGTCAGTAGCGAGATTGAACGGATTTCGGCACATTGGGATGATCCTAAATGTCAGCTTTAAAGATCAACCTAGTAAATCCAGTTGAAGCCTCCGAGTGGAATAATGAACTCGTCAGCTATGGTGAGTGCACAATATTCCACTCAGCGAATTGGGCTAGGTTGCTTGCAGATACCTATGGTTATCGCCCTGTGTACTTCACGCTATCTGAGCAGGGACTTTTCAAAGGGTGTCTGCCGGTGATGGAGGTGGTCAGCACCTTTACTGGCAAGCGAGGTGTTTGTTTAAGTTTCTCGGATTATTGCGGGTCAATCGTGGAGGGAAGGGATAATTTCAAGCTTCTTTTCGATAGTGTTCTGGAATTAGGAAGGATTAGTGGTTGGCGCTATGTGGAATTCAGAGGTGAGAACTTCCTCTGCAATGAGATGCCAAGAAAAATATATGCCCACCATACCATTGAACTCTCGCATGACGAGGAACTGATGCTCTCTCGCGTAAGGAAAAGCACTGCTAGGAGCATAAAAAAGGCAGTCAAAGAGGGGGTGAAGGTGGACATTTGCAACTCTTTGCAGGCAGTGCGGGATTTTTACCGTCTGCATTGTCTGACGCGTAGGCGTCACGGGCTTCCGCCACAACCGAAAAGTTTCTTTGACAAGTTGCACGAGCACGTCATTTCCCAACGGCTTGGCTTCACAGCTCTTGCTCGCATAGGTAATGTTATAGTGGCGGGAGTGGTGTGTCTGCATTTTGGAAGAAATGCTGTTTATAAGTATGGAGCCTCTGATGTGGAGTTCCAGTATTTGCGTGCAAACAATTTGGTATTCTGGGAAATGATTAAAGAGTGTGCGCGTAATGGGTTTGACTTCTGCAGTTTGGGTAGGACAGATTTAAGAGATGAAGGGCTACTTGTCTTCAAAGATGGTTGGGGGGGGATGAGAACCTATATGCACTACAATAGGTTTGATTTTGTAACAAATCGTTTTACTCGGGAAAGTGATGAGCACGGAAGGTATTATCGTAATTGGTTCAAGAAATTGCCGGTCAATTTTCTAAGAATCTTGGGTGATATAGGGTATCGCCATATGGGGTAAGGTTTAGTTTTAACATTCAAATGGCAGTCTTTCGTATTTAAAAGGATTAGCAATCGTAGGATAGAGAGGATTAGACCCATGGTATATCTAAAAATTGCTTGTTTATTGTTATTAATACTAATTTTGGGCTGCTCTTCACCAGTTGTAAGTAAATCTGGCATGTTACAGTCTAATGAATACCCAAGAAAAGAGTACAGGATTCAACCGGGGGATATTCTGGATATTAAATTTTTCTACAATCCTGAACTAAATGAACAATTGACTGTTCGTTCTGATGGCAAAATAACTTTACAATTAATAGATGAAGTTGTCGCAGCTGGTTTCACACCTGCAGAACTGGCAAACACACTGGTTAAAGTATATTCTAAAGAACTCGTGAACCCACAGATAGCCGTAATCATACGCACATCTGTAGCAGATAAAATATATGTTGATGGTGAAGTGAACAGAGCTGGTCTAATAACATTGACCGGCCCCATGACTGCTGTGCAGTGTGTATCACAGGCTGGAGGTATGAAAGAATCAGCCAACGCGGATGTAATAGTTGTAATTAGAAGGGAGGAAAATGACACAATATCTAAAATAATTGTAAATGTAGCTAAAGTTAGGAAGGGTGCTGAAAACGAAGATCTGTTTCTTAAGCCAAATGACTTCGTCTTTGTACCAAAATCCTCAATATCTAATATCAACAGTTGGATCAATCTGTACATAAAGAATAATGTACCTCTGCCAATTGGATTAGGCTATAGCATAAGGTAAGAAATAGAAAATAAAGTAAAAAACGATGGAAAATAAAGATTATTATCATGGTCGATGCTCTAAATTAGTGGCCAGAAATGACAATGATATAGTTTAAATATAAAACGACAGTGCTTGCAATATTTATGCTTATAGTATCGCTGGGAATAATCATAGCATTGATTCGTGGCCCTGTTTTTGAAGCAAGTTCAAAAATTCTTGTCTAGATAGGGCGAGAGTATTTAGTAAAACCAGAATTAGTTTACAAAACCGCACCAGTAATGTCTGTTAATCGAGAGGGCATTATAAGCTCAGAATTGCAGATACTGTCAAGTAAGGAGTTGATGGAAAGGCCGTAGAGGAAATTAAAGTAGAGACGCTGTATCCTGACTTGGTCACTAACGCTTCTGGTGGAGTACATCCCCAAGGCATAGCCGTTCTTTGTTTTGAAGAAGGACTGAAATTGAACAAGAATAAAAACTTAAATGTGATCGAAATCTCTTCCAACACAAAGATCCAGATGTCGCTGCTAATGCGGTGAATCTGCTAGCTAAACCATTTTAGCGAGAAACATTGCAAGTTTTTCGAGTGCCTCGATCTTCCTTTTTACAACAACAAGCTGATAAATATAATCTAAAACTTACTGCTACACAGGAAGCTTTGTAAAGTTTTAAAAAACGTAAGAAAGTTTTTTTCGTTGGAGGAGCAGCGGAGTTTATTGCTAAAAGCCCCGTCGCTGTACTGAGTGGGTAAAGGGTGGTTTTACCCCCGGTTTGTAAGCGATCACAGGGTGTCTAATTGTTTTGCTGTTTCCCACTGTAATACTGACAAGTTACAGTGGTTTCCAGTGTAATGAAATCAGATAAAATGTTATTCAGTTTGTAGTTATTGTGTGAGGGCGCACCATGCTAGACTTAAAGCTTCTTTTATCAGACTTTAATATTTCTGAAGAAGGTTTGAAAAACACACTTCCTAGTGTATTGCTTTTGCTGTCGTACTCCTTTAAATAGAATATCGATCTTAAAGACAAAGTGGATCAGTTAGAGGCAAGACTGAATAAAAACTCTTCAAATTCAAGCCGTCGGCCGTCCTCGGATAATAAGCCCGCCGAGCGTACAAATAACAAAAAGCCAAAAAGTAAAGCCGGTGGGAAGCCTGGCCCCAAAGGTAGCCGCCACCAGTTACTCCAATCGTCAGAAGTGAAGGTGCTTGTACCGCAGATATGCTCCTGCGACAATACTGAATTCCAAAACAAAGAACCCTATTACACGCATCAATTGCTTGAACTTCCAGAGATCGCCCTTCTTGTTTAGCGTTATCCAGCATCAACTCAGCTCCAGCAAGGCGAGTAACCCCTAGCAAATACATCAATATCTTAATCGGGGTGATATGTGGGTTGGTTTTGGTATCGGGGACTGCTTTTTTAATACAGGAGGGCCAACCAGAGTTTTTCAACACCTCAGAAAGTGGAGAAGTTCTTGAATTTGCGTGTACTTGTCTCAATTCCTCATTCTAAGAGGCCATCATGTATTTAAAATTTTATCAATTCAACAAAGAACCTTTTAATATTACACCTGATCCGGAGTTTCTCTACCTCAGTCCTGATCATAAGGAGGCACTTGCTTCAATAATATATGGAGTTGAGCAGCGCAAAGGCTTCATAGCTGTCTTTGGTGACATTGGGGTCGGCAAAACAACAATCCTACGCTCGTACTTAAGCAGCATTGACCGAAATAAGCTTATTGCTATATATCTTCTTAACCCTATGCTTTCTTTTGCCAATCTTTTAAAAATATTACACAGAGAACTCGGCCTCTCGCCTTCCTCCCTAAGCAACTTTGAGATGGTGAATCAGCTACATGAGCATCTAATACATGAATATGGTGAAGGGCGTAACGTGGTCCTAATCATCGATGAAGCCCAGAATATGCCTGTGGATACTCTAGAAAATCTGCGAATGCTATCTAACATAGAGACGACCAATGAGAAATTAATTCAGGTAGTTTTCAGCGCCCAGCCAGAATTCGAAAAAACTCTGAATCTGCAAGAGTTGAAGCAACTTAATCAGCGTATAGCTGTAAAGACAGTAATTAGTCCTCTTAGCAAAACAGAAGGATTGACTTATATTAGGCATCGATTGAAAAAAGCAGCAGTGAAAGAGTCAGCAATTTTCACATCCTGCGCTCTTAAAGAGATTGTACGAATGGCAGAAGGTATACCTCGGGTGATAAATATTCTATGCGACAATAGCTTAATAACTGCATTTGGTTACGGAAAAAAGGTTGTAGGATTAGGTGTTGTAAGGGAAGTTGTACGAGACTTTGGTATCAAAAAAACATTTTTACTGAACACAACTTTACGAATTATTCTAGGATCACTTTTATTGATTTTAGGTTACTTTGCGATTTCTTTAAATATTTCCTTAATTCCAACTCGACATCCGCTCCCTCTACATAGCGTTACAGGGCAACCTCATAACAATGCAAGTAGGGTCAAAAAGCAGAGCAAAATTCACCTGAAAATTGAAAAAGATTTTATTGACAGGATTGTAGAAAAGGGGGACACATTAGCGCGGTTAGTCAAAGAAGTTTATGGTCACGTTGATGAGGAAACTATTAGAATGGTCAAAAAAGCAAACCCCACCATTATTAACGAAGATTTGATAATAGTGGGGCGTCGCATAGTATTCCCACTTAGAGTACATAAATAGTTATAGTCCGCATGAAGTAGTTGGTTTCAAGGAGACTAAAATGAGCAATATCTTTCAAGCCCTTGAACAGGCACAGCGTGAAAAGATCGGAAGTGTCGAAATAGACAGCATTCATCCAGGTCGGGAGGTATTGTTAAAAGGAATCTCCGGGGGAACTGAATTCGTTGACGCAGTTGAAAAAGCTACAATAGTCGGGCTGTGCCGAGCTATTGAAGTGCAATTGCAAGAGCACGATAGCAGGATAGTCCAATTCATCTGCGCTCAACAAGGTGAAGGTGTTTCCTCTATCGTTCGAAAGGTCGCACGCACTTCCGCAGATCATCTTGGTAGAAACGTTCTTATTATTGAGGCTGGCAAAGATAAAGAACCTTCACTAACCGGTATAGAGGGAGTAAATATAACAGAAAATTTAGGTTGTAGCGAGCCGTTTGGAATGGAGTCTTTTGAGGCCATAACAGACAGACTGTTTACTGTATCTATTCCGATAATCTTAGCTGTAACCTCTTACTTAAGGGCTTTGAAAATTAGTGGAAATTATTTGGGCGACCTGGGTCTTCACTTTGATTTAATTCTCATTGACACTCCTTCCCTTGAGGTCGAACCGTATTGCGCTGATTTGGTCCGATATGCAGATGGGGTAGTTATGGTGTTAGAAGCTGAGCGCACCAAGCTCTTCACTGCAGAAAATCTTAAAAATAAAATCTTTGAAAATGGCGGTCATGTCCTTGGGGTGGTGCTCAATAAGAGGTGTTACTATATACCTAACGTTTTATATAAACGTTTATGTTGAATAATGCCCATTGCTTAGACCGCTCGTGAATGCATCGGGCTGATATAGTCTCGGTTGATGATGTCTTTAGGCCGCTTAGGCTGAAGCTAATTTCGATGCTAGAATGTCTGAACGAAGGTAATTGTATAAGTGTAACTGCTCAGATCCTGATCATAAACAATATCTCAAGGTGGAACAAGTGGTCATGGAAACCTATTTAAATAAAAAAATATGGATCGACTTGGACAACTCACCACATGTGCCGTTTTTTAAGCCGATTATTGAGGAGCTGGAAAAGCGAGGGTATCGCGTCACAATAACAGCCAGGGATTGTTTCCAAGTCTGTGGCTTAGCAGATCTATTACAGCTTCCGTACAGTAGAATCGGCCGTCACTACGGGAAGAACAGGATGATGAAACTCTTGGGACTTGCTATAAGAGCTATCCAACTAGTGCCGACCGTGTTGTTAGAAAAACCGGCCTTGGCTTTATCACATGGCTCCCGCTCTCAGCTAATAATTGCTCGTTTACTGGGCATCCCCTCCACCCTTATATTTGATTATGAACATGCACAATGGTTACCTCTAGCCTATCCTGACTCGGTCATTGTTCCTGATGTGATACCATACAGTGCTATAAAGCAAAAAGTGAAGCACGTCGGACGGTACCCGGGTATAAAAGAGGATGTATACGTCCCTAGATTCAGGCCGCAATATGGCATTTTAGGCGATCTTGGCATAACTGACGATGAATTAGTAGTCACAATGCGGCCGCCAGCTACAGAAGCCCACTATCATAGGCCACAGAGCGATGAGCTTTTTAAAGCGGTTATACATCGTGTTTCCACACATCCGAACACTCGCATTGTCCTCCTACCCCGCAACGCTTATCAGGAGTTTACTGCCCGCGAAAACTGGCCAGAGCTATTCGCCAATGACAAAATCATCATCCCAAAGGAAGTTGTCGATGGGCTGAACTTGATCTGGTATTCTGATCTTGTTATTAGCGGCGGTGGCACAATGAACAGGGAAGCCGCGGCATTGGGCGTTCCAGTATATAGCATTTTTCGAGGAGAAACTGGAATTGTCGATAAATACTTGGCTAATTGTGGTCGTCTTATTTTGTTAGAGAGTCTTGAGGATGTCAAAGATAAACTTTTCATAGCCAAATGGAATCGCCCCCTACAACCGGACAACGATAACTCCCAAGCCCTGCGAAGAATAGTTGATGAAGTTGTAATGATTGTGGAACGGAGGTAGCTTTATATGGGTTCATCAGGGTTTCCCGTGGGTGACGGGGTAAAGATCGAGGCCGCCGAGACGGAACCAGATCATGATTTTGAAGCGTTGGGCGTTTCGGTAACCGCGTGCTGCATTCTTGATCGCCTCCACCCGGGAATTGATCCCCTCGCTAAGTGCGTTTGTGATGCGATGAGTGAAGCAGTTTAGGACCTGGGGCAGGCGACGTTTCAGCATCTTGGCAACTTTTATGACCGGATCGAGTCGGCAGTGGTGGCCTCTTCGCTACGGTCCACGGTGACTCAAGGTCCAGAAGGGACGGTACAGTTCGCATCACTGCCCCCCTTCATGGACGGAGTCACTACTGTCCGGTTAATTCTCGAATAATTTCAGCTGGTCCCCGCCGATGGGATCTGGATTTCGCTTAAGAGCTTCAGCAACCATGGCTGAAATAGGTTTTTTCTCAAATAAGTTCACTTCGACAATCTGGAGAATAGTGTAGAGTGAACACTCAATCCCCAGGCGCTTCTTGGCAATTGCCACCAGCAGGTAGATGCATAAGGCAACCCAGATCTGGCTTTTTACCGCATTGATCGACGTCCCATAGAACGATTTTATCCGTAGGTGCTGCTTGATCCATTTGAAGAACAGCTCCACCTGCCAGCGCTGTTTATAGATGTCGGCAACAGTTTTCGTCGTAATATCAAAGTGATTGGTAAGAAACACCAGTCGTTTGTCCCGTTCTTTGTCATAATAACTGACCCTGCGTAACTTCTCGGGATACCCTTTCTTCGCCTTCTGGGTTGCAAGGGTAATGACCTGGTCGGCCCGGATGCCAGCGTCCTTGTCCTTCGGCGAGGAGTACAGGCGTTGATATCGCAAGTTGACCTTTGCACGTACAACGAAGAAGGCGCCCTGCTTGTGAATGGCGAACAGTCGGGCGTAGTCAACATAACCGCGATCCATCGTGTAAATGGCATCTTCTGTTACAGGCATTTCGTCAAGCATTCTAACATCATGCATCTTGCCAACGGTCACAGCCACGAAGGTAGGAATCGAACCGCGCAGGTCAATCAGCGTATGCATCTTGACCGCTGCCTTAGTTTTGCGGAATTCGGCCCACGGAAACAAGGTGAGACAGAGATCAATAGTCGTCGAGTCGAACGCGAACAGCGGCTGTTTCAACTCAATGGCAAGTGGCTCGTCCCTGTAAAGCCGTTGGGCGATTTCGATCAGTACATGACCGAAATCCTGAAATATTCGCCAATCGCGGCGCTCATTGCTGTCGGCAAGCGTTGTCCGGGACACGGTGCCGCGAAAACCAACATGGTAGAGATTGTCTCTGTGTGAATTCAGGCATGTTTCGATGTCACGCAGACTATCGCGACCTGACAGTTGGGCATAGCCCAGGCACAGGAACTGGTCGAACGTGGAAAAGCTCTTGGCCCAGTGCTCCCCGCGATACCGGCCCACGCAGACGTTAAACTCATGTCTTGGGACATACTGAAGCAACTGCCGAAAGACTGTCTGGCCAGAGTTCATGAGCATCCTCCTGAATTGTCAGGAGAGTATCACCCCGAAAGCCATGCAAATTCAAATCGAAAAAAGTACAATTAGGTCAAAGAGCGTAAATAATCAGAGGGTTATAGCGATACATATGAAATTAACCGGACAGTAGTGAGACGGAGTACACCAAATCAGGCTGGATTGCCCACGGTAAATCCTTATGAAAGCTTTTTGTCTCGTTCTGTTTGCTTGAGACCCATGGCTATTCACAAAAATGTATAAAGTCAGATTCTGGAAAGGTTCTGTGATATGGATCGATATGTTACCCACAGAAATGAGATTAACAAAACAGCGACGGTAACGGTATACTTAGTTCCATGGCTTGTTGCAATCGGGTTGACTGGGGCTTGGGTTGCTTGGGTGGTCGCAGCCCAATCTATAGGTACTTCAGTGGACGAGGGAGTAGTAGATCCCGGGGGGAAACCTTTCCTTTATTATGTCTGTCATGGAATTGGGCTTGTTGCAGTCATTTTAGCCGGAATTTTGGCTGCCATAAATGGGCAATACAAGAAACTGGACGGTCTTACCCGTTGGGCATTCTGGATGTTGCAGATAACTGCCATTACTTGGGCTGCCGCAGCTTATAGTTTTAAGGACTATGCTTCGTTTAAGGCGTTTGGTGCGACTGGCCCTTTTGTCTGGATGTCAACTGTGCTGATCTTTGCTGGTATGGACAAAAAGATATGGCCCGTGGTTAATAAAGTTGTCCCTTGGATCTCCGATATAAGCGCGATATTGGCAATAGTAGCAGTTGTGAGAACGCATAAGGATTTGACCGAGAGATGGCTATCTACACCAGTGTACTATATGGTGCTGCTTATGTGGTTCGGTGGCTGGACACTGCTAACATCAAGTCGTAGTCGCGGATTGAAGCTATATTTGCGTAGCATACCTTATATAATATTTTCGTTTCTGACTGTGGTCACCAAAACACGATCTTGGCTTGTTATGTCTTTATTGCTGTTTCTGAGTTATTGGTTTTTAAACAAACCAACAATAAAGAATAAATGCAGCGAAGTTTCTCATCGCGTTAAATTTTGTGCCGTTATCTTCATAATATTTTTTACAGTCGGATTTTTTTTAAAAGATCCGTTGGTACGATCTTTTGCTGATCTTGAAGAGAGAGCTTTACAAGATACAAGAACTGGACAATACGTAGAGTTTTTCTCGGATGTACAGGTTGCCGACCTTCTACTTGGTAGAGGACCCAATGGCACGTGGAATTGGAATGGGAGAGATTACCAATATTTTGATAATGCGTTGCTTTGGATGGCGTTCATTGGTGGAATTCCTACGACACTTTCCTATTTTGTACTTGTCATTTTACCGGGGATAAAGGCATTTGGCTCTGGTGCAGCAGAGATCAATTCAGCTGCGGTTCTGCTTCTCTTATGGGGCCTTGCTTGCACTGGGTTCAGTACTTACTCCAATCCCTCACTGACTCCATACTCTTATTTATTGTGTTTGCTAGCAGGACGCTGTCTTGATTCCTTTGCGGACAAACGCGCAACTATAAAAAAAATTATATGTGACCACGCACGCCCCAAGGTCAGAATGTTGAAAGGATGAGGTGCTTGAAATTTAATTGAAGATGCTCTTCTTGCACCGTGCTTTAAATATTAGTAGTATTTTTTAATTTGATAAAGATGCTTTTGGTGATTGGACACGGCCACTTCTTCGACTCCGTGTTATCGATAACCGCGTGGAAATGTCTTTTGAGGGGGCAAACACGAGAAACGTCAGAATTCTCAAGGTACTACAATCAAATCAGTAGCGAGTAAGGCCGCTTATGCTAACTTATACACAAATTGGGGTGAATGTATTAGTATTATGCCCACATCCGGAAGAAAGTGGGGGGGTTGCGCATTATTATTCTCTAGTTAGGGAATATTTCAAGTCCGATTCGATTAATTTGGATTTTTTTTATACTGGGACAAATTCGGTTGACGGACGGGGTAGTCGGCTATTTCATACCCTAAGTGACCTTCAGTCCCTTAACAAAACAGTACCGCAGTATGACCTTGTTGTATTAAACCCCTCCTTAGATGCAAAGTCTATTCTTCGCGATGGTGTTTATCACGCCGTCGCCAAATGGATCCATGGAAAGAAGACTGCGATCTTTTTTCGAGGTTGGTCACCTAAATACGAGCGGATCATTGACCGCCATGCTAGGGGCCTGTTCAGGTTGGTCTTCAACGCAGACAGGTTGATTATCCTCTGCAGTCGGTTCGGAAATACACTAAAGGCATGGGGTTTCCCTGCAAATAGGATCTCGCAGGAGACAACAACATATGAACATCATGATTATGACGTGCCGAAGGAACCACATAAAATAATTTTCTTGTCTCGGTTTGCAGAAGGGAAAGGATGTCTGGAGGCGATACAGACAGTCGAGCTTTTAGTCCGCGAGTTCCCAATGGTAAAGCTTTATATGGTCGGAGATGGTGATATGATGTCAAAACTAGTCAGCTACGTTGTGGAACAGAATTTAGGTGGACATGTCGAATTCACGGGTTGGCTCGCAGGAGAGAAGAAATACCGACTCTTAGGACAGTGCGGCATTATGTTGTTTCCCACCAACTACGGAGAAGGAATGCCAAATTGCCTAGTTGAGGGGATAGGGATGGGGATCCCAATAATTACCCGACCCGTTGCTGGAATTTCGGACATCATTAGTGATGGAGAGAATGGTTTTCTCATTTCCTCACTTGATCCTATGGATTTTGCTGCAAAGGTAAGTTACCTGCTTAGGCACCACGATGTGTGGGTTGCCATCTCAGAACGGAATAGAACACTAGGACGAGAAAGATTTGCGATAACAAGTGTGGTGGCTAGGCTAGAGTCTCTTTATCTTGACCTGTTGCGACAACAGACGGGAAGGGATGATGACTCACTGAAGGCTGTAAAAAAGGCATAAGCAATGAACAGTAGCAGTTTTAAACCGGATGTTGCCTTCTGCGAAGCACTTCAAAGACTCTCTGACTATTGTCGAGAAAGCGGCTATATGGGATGGGATAACTTTGATGGCCTTAACTCCCTCCTATTCCGTAACAGTTGGCTGTACCATTTGCCGTTTATGCGACTCGCCTGGACGCAGTTTTTTAAAAGATCTCCGATCAATATCAGGATGCTTACCCGGGTCCCAAAGGGTTATAATCCTAAAGGCCTTGCATTGTTTATTCAAGGGTTGCTATTGAGAGGAGACCGCGATGAGGCTGAGCGACTTGTCGGCATTGTTAAAGAAATGACTTGTTCAGGTTATTCCGGAACCTCCTGGGGCTACAATTTCGACTGGCAGTCCCGCAATTTTTTAACTCAAGTTGGGACTCCCAATGCGGTTACAACGGTCTTTGTCATCAACGCTCTTCTTGAATACTATCGCGAAACGGGCAATAGTGGCTGGCTCGAATCAGCCGTCGATGGATGCAAGTTCTTACTTGAGAACCTGATTCTTTTTGAGGATAAAAAAAAGCTTTGCATCGGCTATATTCCCGGGAGTAACACTCGTGTGCACAACGTCAACATGTTAGTTGCTGCAGTTTTAGCGAGGGTCTCGCGCTTGACCCACAATGTGCTGTATATGGAAAAATCGCGCAAGGCCATGACTTACTCCATTAACGGGATGCACTCGGATTTCTCATGGTCGTATGGGGAAAGTAAGTTCCAACAATTCATTGACAGTTTCCATACAGGCTTTAATCTGGTTTCATTAAAGGTGTGGATGGATTCCTCAGGGGAACGACTCTGGGAAAAGGAGTTGAAAAAGGGATACGAATATTTTCTTGACAATTTCTGGCTGGAAAACGGTTGCCCCAAGTACTACCATAACTCTCTTTATCCAATTGATATACATTGTTCAGCACAAGGAATAATAACCTGCCTGGAACTGGCAGAATACAATGACAGGAGCATGTCATTTGCGCACAATATTGCTCAATGGGCCATAGATAACATGCAGGATAAATCCGGATATTTTTATTACCAGAAATGGGGAGTGATAACGAACAGGATCTCGTATATGCGCTGGTCCCAGGCTTGGATGTTCTACGCGCTATCTCGACTCACAGCAAATATATGCTAAATACCACCGATGGATTATAGTCGATAACAATTTAACCGATATTGGAAGACAATGCTCTTTTTATAACCTAGTTTCCGTCCGGAAACCCCATTTTTCTGAACTTCGTGATGCGGAAAAGACGAAAAGCAGGCAAAATCGGTTAGCATAATCCAATATGTTGTCGGTGGCACTCGTTCTTTCTCAATTTTAGACGCACTACTCCCGTATGTTACTGTAGGTTCAGGCCTTATTCAGGCTGCGGCGTTGACTGATTCGAGCTTGATCCTGGCAATGACCTGGAGGTTGTAGGCAAAGATCGAGCTCCATACGTAGCTCTTGAATCCTCCCCATCCCTTCCAGGTGCAGCGGTCCAGTCCGAAGGCGCGCTTGAGCGTGGAGATGTTTGCCTCGATTCCAGCACGGAAGTTCTTGAGTCGCTTGTAGACCCAGGAGCTCTTGACCATATCGAGAACCTCTAAACTCCGTCTCTTTGCAAA
>Ga0209212_1005928_pt1 | contig 14285 bp, 17 predicted proteins | sample RifGroC2_FD_183996 | JGI IMG/M metagenome (GOLD analysis project Ga0209212, IMG submission 183996) | Groundwater microbial communities from Rifle, Colorado, USA - Groundwater C2 (SPAdes) (version 2) | ecosystem: Environmental > Aquatic > Deep subsurface > Groundwater | place: Rifle, Colorado... | reverse complement strand
GAAGCAAACAATTTTGCTTCCGTCAGGGATCGAAGACCTTTGATAGTTTTCTGGAGCGTATTCGCGAACAGAAAACAGAAAAGGTGTACAGTTCTCGTAGAGAAAGATTCCCTGCTCCCGGAGCCAAATTGTATGTTGCGAGTTTGTTGGTTCGGCGGGGTTTTCTAATTGAATAATTTTGTTTTGCCGGTATAGTAAAAGCATAGAAAATATCAATATGAAAAGGATACTGCCAATAATTATCATTGTTTTAATCGTTGCGGGTTTTGGCGCGGCGCGGAAACTAATGAAAAAAGAGCCGCCGCTTATTGTAACAAATTTTGAAGAATGCGCAGCCTCCGGCAATCCGGTAATGGAGTCCTATCCGCGCCAATGTCGGCACGATGGCAAAACATTTACTGAAAACATTGGCAACGAGCTTGAAAAAGCGGACATCATCCGCATCCATTCGCCGCACCCCAACCAAATTATCAGCAGTCCGCTTATTATCACCGGAGAGGCGCGTGGATATTGGTTTTTTGAAGCGAGCTTCCCATTATTTCTCACCGACTGGAACGGACTGATAATCGCCCAAGGTATCGCAACCGCAAAGAGCGAATGGATGACAACGGAGTTTGTGCCATTTGAAGCAAGCCTCACTTTCACGGCAGGCAAAAACGCATACAACAATAAAGGAACACTGATACTGCGCAAGGATAATCCATCCGGCCTTCCCGAACATGACGATGCGCTTGAGATACCAGTGACTCTTAATTGATATGAAGGAACACTCTCCCAATCGGGGAAAAATCAAAATCATACTGATAATCTTGGGCGTTTTAATCTTGGGCGGATTGGGAACAGCTGCGACAAAATTTTCTTCCCCGCTCTCGCCGGAAAAGCTAAACCGCAGATTTATAACTTCTAATCCGCTTGATCTGTCTCAAATCGCCGGATTTTCCAAGTACAGAAGCTGTGCGGGACATGACTTTAGAAATCCAACCGCAGCCACCGGCAAAAAGGAAGATACTCCGCGCTCAATGAAGCATTACGTGAAAGTCCGCGACGATTTGCGCGGGAAAAATGGCGTTGTTAAGGCGCTCGCTCCTTTTGACGGCAAAATTTCCAAGATAGACGATTATTTGGGCGGTCCGGAAGATCGGCAAGTTTGGCTGACGCCGGATTCAATCAGCCCTGTGCAGTGGCATTTTATATTTTTCCATATTGATTTGGAAAATAGCCTGAAGAAAGGTTCATCGGTGAAAGCCGGACAGATTATCGGCACCGCCAATTTGGCGCGCGGGCCTGACGGGGCGACGGACAATTTTGACATAGCCGTGAAGATTACGCGTCCAATGAGAACGCCGGCTGTAAACGCGCCGTTTGCCCACATGACCCAAGATGTGCTGGGCGAATACGCCAAATACGGCATTGCCGAAAACGATTTGCTTGTTTCCAAAGAAAAAAGAGACGCCACCCCTTGTCCGACAGTAAAATGGGGAGATTGGCCTGATGCGTATTTTCCTTCGCAGTGGCCTGCCGACGACATCGTCTGGCTAAGATAAAAGTTGCGGATAAATTAAATAGGTATAAAATGAAAATATGAAAAAATACTTTTTAGCTATGTTTATAATAATTACAGCCGTTTTGGCTTCCGGCACGGCAAACGCTCAAATGATGGGGCGAGATTTCGGCGTGTCGCAGGAGATATACGACCATACGATAAAGGAAGAAGCCGAAGGTAAAGAGCTTTGGAGCAAACTGCAGGCGAAAGAAACAGCTTGTGATAATTTAAGCGACGAGCAATACGGAGTTCTTGGCGAATACTTTATGGGGACTATGGCAGGCAAGTCGCATGCCGCCATGAATGCGATGATGATTCAGATGCATGGCGAAGACGGCGAGGAACAGATTCATATCGTTATGGGCAAACGGCTTTCCAGTTGCGATACTTCTGCTTCGTTTCCGACAGGGAGCCTTGGTTGGATGCCTATGATGAGCATGATGTGGGGAAGCGGATCGTCCTCTTTTAATAATAATTCAACAAATAATATGATGAACTTTGGTTATGGTTTTGGAATTTTCGGTTGGGTTTTTATGATTTTTTGGTGGGCATTGATAATCGTGGGCATTGTTTATTTTATAAAATGGCTAGTAAGACAATCCGGCGGCGGTTCCGGCAAATCGGCGCTGGATATTCTCAAAGAGCGCTACGCCCGCGGAGAAATAAGCAAGCAAGAGTTTGAGGAAAAATCCCGAGAAATAAAAAATATTTGATTTGCGGCAATACAAACATAAAAGCGGATATTGTCGTCATCGGCGGCGGTCCGGCCGGTATGATGGCGGCCGGACGGGCGGCTGAATGCGGACGGACGGTTTTGTTGTTGGAGAAAAACAAAACGCTCGGGAAAAAGCTTCTTCTTACCGGAGGCGGACGATGCAATCTTACCAACAACATTTCCAATATCCGCGCGATGCTGGCGAAATACAAAGGCAGCGACCAATTTCTTTTTTCCGCCTTTTCTCAATTTGGCGTCAAGGATACGCTCAAATTTTTTAATGAGCGGGAAATGGCGACCAAAGAAGAAGCGGAAGGAAGGGTTTTTCCTGTTTCCAACAAGTCGCAATCTGTTTTGGACGCGCTGATTGAGCATATGAAGAAAGGCGGAGTGGAAATACGAACCGGCGCTGTCGTTGCCGACATTTCCATTGATAATCTTACGAAAAATATTCATATACGGCTTAAAGATAAAACAGAAATAACGGCAAAATCTTGCATCGTTGCCACGGGAGGAATTTCGTATCCGGAAACAGGCTCAACTGGCGATGGATTCGCATGGCTTAAGAAATTTGGACACACTATTATTGATAACGACTTTGCGCTTGTGCCCATTGAACTCAAAGATGAGTGGGCGAAAAAACTTAGCGGACTGACATTGAATAATATCAGGTTAAGCGTATTTTTGAACGGGCAGAAGCAGAAAAATTTTGGCAAGCAGGAAGGCAAACTGCTCTTTACGCGCTTCGGCGTCAGCGGGCCGACGGTTTTGAATATGAGCAAAGATATCGGCGAATTATTGCAAGGAGGCGAAATTGTTATTGGCTTGGATCTATTCCCAAAACTTGACCATGGCGCGCTCAAACAAAAACTCCAAACATTGCTTGTCGCGGAAAGCAATAAAAAGTTAAAAAACACATTAAGTGAAATTATCCCTTCGGCGCTTGTTTCGGGTGTGCTTGAGATTGCCGGCATCAACGGCGAAACGGCCAATCACAGCGTGAGAGGCGAGGAGAGGACGAGGCTTATCGCCTTAATGAAGGATATTCCGCTCCACATCAAGGGTTTGCTTGGCGCAGACAAAGCGATTGTTTCTTCCGGCGGGGTGGCGTTGGAAGAAATAAATTTCAAAACAATGCAATCGCGCCTTATTCCGAACCTTTATCTCGTCGGCGATGCTTTAAACATCAATCGTCCTTCGGGCGGTTATAGCCTTCAGCTTTGCTGGACGACAGGCTTCGTGTCTGGAAACGCGGCGGGAGACGGCGAAGCTTTGTAATTTCCAGTAATATGGTAAAGTAGTGATTAAGTTTATGTTTTATCAAAATCAAAAATTGATAGTCCACTCCGGATTTATGAATGACACGCATGCCGAGAGCGTCCAAGTTTCCGGCGAGCCGATGACTTTCGGCTACTGGTTTTGGCACGGCGGATTTTTGGTATTTATTTCTTATGTAATAATCATTTGCGGCACCGGCGTTTTTATCAAGCACCTTTTTTCTCTGCTGAAAAAAACATAATGTATCAGCCATCTCAAAAAATTTTAGAGAAATACGCCGATGTTCTCGTCAATTTCGCTTTGGGCGGAGGTGGGGGGATAAAGAAAGGCGAAACGGTCAGGCTTACGGTCTATGATATCGCCAAGCCTTTTTATACGGAGTTAAGGCGGGCGATTTTGAAAGCCGGAGGCAATGTGCTTAGCAATTATCTTCCCGCCGACGAGGGGAAGATGAATTTGGAAAAAGAATTTTACGATTTGGCCGATGAAAAACAACTAAAATTTTTTCCGGATAAATTTTTAAAAGGGTTGGTTGAGCAGACAGACCATTCAATTTTTATAGAAAGCGAGACCAACAAGTTCGCTTTAAAAGATGTAGACCCAAAGAAAATAATGGCCTCAAGCCAAGTCTTCAAGCCGTTTAAAGAATGGAAGGAAGAAAAAGAAAACAAAGGGAAATTTACTTGGACAATAGCTCTTTACGCCACGGAAGCTATGGCCAAAGAAGCCGAATTGTCTTTGAAAGAATACTGGAGCCAGATAATCAAAGCCTGTTTTTTGGACAAAGCCAATCCTGTAAAAGAATGGAAAAATGTTTACGGAAAAATCGGCGAATATAAAAACAAGCTTAACGAGCTGAAGATAGAAAAGTTGCGCGTAACCGGCCCCGACGTTGATTTGAAAATAAATATGGGAGAAAAAAGAAAATGGGTCGGCGGGAGCGGACGGAACGTGCCGAGCTTTGAGATATTCACTTCGCCGGATTGGCGGGGCGCGGAAGGCTGGGCGAAATTCAATCAGCCTCTTTACCGCTACGGCAATCTTGTGGAAGGGATAGAGTTGGAATTTAAAGGCGGGAAAGTCGTGAAAGCCAAAGCCAAGAAAAACGAAAAAGTGCTTTTGGAAATGATAAAAATGAACAATGCCGACAAGATAGGGGAATTTTCTCTAACCGACAAAAGATTTTCTAGAATCACCAAGTTTATGGGCGAGACTCTTTACGACGAGAACGCCGGCGGGCCGAACGGCAATTTTCATATCGCTTTGGGCAGTTCCTATCACGACGCTTTTGACGGGGATATGGCGGACAAAGCCAAAGAATACTGGAATAAATTGGGCTTTAACGACTCGGCGATTCACACCGACCTCGTTTCCACTTCGCCCAGAACCGTTACGGCGATTTTAAAAGACGGCGCCTGCCTACCGGGCAGGCAGGCCGAAAAAATCATCTACAAAAACGGCCAATTTTGCTTGTAGATAAAAATGGTTTATAATAAAGTTATGAATATAAATTTAAAGGCGACGAATTTTGAATTGACGCCGGCCATTCGCGAATACGCGGAGAAAAAAGTGAACGGGTTGGAGAAATTTATCCGCATAATGGATGAAAGCGTCCAAGCTTGGGTGGAAGTGGGCAGAACGACTAATCATCACAACAAAGGCGATGTTTACAGGGCGGAAATTCAAATCCACATTTCGCATTACGGAAAAGGCGTAAGGGCCGAAGCGGCCGGCGAAACCATCAATGAAGCCATAGACGGCGCGCACGACAAGATAAAATTGGAATTGGAAAAAGTCAAAGACCGGAAAATATCTTTAATCAGAAAAGGCGCTCGCGCGATTAAAAAACTGGTCCCGTTTTTGAAATAAATTTATGAATAAAGGCAGGGCTCATTGGATTATATTTATCATTATCATTTTAGGCTCCTTGGGAGCAATATTTGGTTATAAAATCGCCATGAAATCGGAAAATAAAATATCAAAAGACGCCAGCGTGAAAAGCCTAGGCTACACGGGCAATCCCATGGCCGTGATGAAGACGAATATGGGCGAAATCAAACTTGAGCTTTTCGCCAAAGACGCGCCGGAAACGGTCGGCAATTTCATAAAACTGTCCAGGGAAAAATTTTACGACGGAACAAGATTTCATCGGGTGATAAAAGGTTTTATGATTCAAGGCGGAGACCCGAACAGCAAAGACGATGACTGGTCAAACGACGGCATCGGCGGGCCGGGCTACGCCTTCAAAGACGAAATAAATCCCAATAAAATAATAAAAGGGGTTTTGGCTATGGCCAATGCCGGGCCAGACACCAACGGCAGCCAATTTTTCATCGTTACGGCGGAGAGCGCGCCGTGGCTGGACGGCAAACATACGGTTTTCGGCAAAGTCGTTGAAGGGATGGATGCGGTGGATAGCATAGAAAATGTCGCTACGGACAAATCAAAAAACGACCACCCCGTGAAAAATGTTACCGTGGAATCGGTGACTATCGTTGACTAAGTTCACTTATGAAATATCTCATCAAAGAGCTGATGGAAGAAGGGATTTTGAAAACCCCTTCAATCATTGATGCCTTTGAAAAAGTTGACCGAAAAGATTTTGTCCCGGAAGAATTGAAAGATAGGGCGTATCTCAATACGCCTTTGCCGATAGGTTACGGGCAGACAATTTCCCAGCCGCTGACGGTGGCTTTTATGTTGGAGTTGTTGCAACCGGAAAAAGGAAATAAAATTTTGGAAGTCGGCTCCGGTTCGGGCTGGCAGACGGCGTTGCTGGCCCATATAGTTTCTGTCGGAGGAAAAATTATTGCCGTGGAATTGATTCCGGAACTGATGGCTTTCGGCCGGAAAAATGCCGCCAAATACGGGTTTATAAAAAATAAAACAGTAGAGTTCCATTCTTTCAACGCCACTAAAGGTATGCAGGAAGAAGCGCCCTTTGACAGGATAATCTCGGCAGCTTCAGGTCATGATTTGCCTATAGCGTGGAAAGAACAGCTCAAAGTCGGCGGACGAATCGTCGCCCCCGTCAAAGATGCGATTAATTTGCTTGTCAAAAAAGGCCCGCCTGTCGGCGAGGCGGGCGAAATGGAATTTGAAGAAAGCATTTATCCCGGTTTTGCTTTCGTGCCGCTAATAAGTTTAAACGAGAATATACAACTATAATTTCATAAATTTTTCATACTCCATCTCGTTTTTTGATTCCGGTTTAACTTTCTTAATTAAGATATAGCCGTCTTTAAATTCCATAGCTGTTATTATAATGCGGACTTTTTGATTATTTTTTTGGGTGAAATAGTAAATTCCCGGCCAAGGTTGGAAGGCGAGAAATTTTCTGTAAATAAGCTCCGGAGAATCTTTTTCCAAATCCACCAGTCCGTCTTCCTTGTTTATCTTTTTTGTAAAAGTCGCTTGATTGTGGTCTTGTTCCACAGCTTTAATTTCTCCGCTTATCCACTTCGGAATGACATCAACCAGCATTTGTCCTCCCAGTTCTGCTAACTTTTCTTCAAGTTGTTTGTACTTTATATGACTTTCAACTTTCAATTTTTGACTTGCCAAAATTGGCCCGTGGTCAATTTCGGCATCCATCAGCATTATCGTTACTCCCGTTTTTTCCTCCCCGCTTAAAATAAAAGATTGTATCGGCGACGGGCCTCTGAATTTAGGCAATAATGACGGGTGGACATTGAGAGTTCCAAATTTTGGAATGTCTAGAATTGATTTCGGAATGATTTTGCCGTAAGAAGCGACTATAAGAAGGTTGTAGGTTGTAGGTGGTAGGTTGCAGGAAGAAAGAGAAATAGGTTGAGCGATTTTGAGATTGTGCCCCATCGCGAATATTTTTAGTGGTGGAGGAGTCATAATCATTTTCCGTCCTTGCGGTTTGTCGGGAGCAGTAATGACAAGGTTGGGAACATAGCCGTTTTTCAATAGAATATCCAGCACTTTTACAGAAAGTTCCGAAGTGCCGAAAAAGGCGAAATTTATATTATTGTTAGTCATTTTTTAATATCAAAAAGGTGTATCTTATTTCTGCTCCCCGCCCGCCTTGCAAGCGAGAGCGTTGCGGGCAGGCAGCTTAAATAGCGAAGGATTTTTTCTCGTTTTTCATTTTTTCGCCCTATCACACATAATTCCTATCGCAAATTTATGTGATAGTCTTGATCATTTATTTTGTTTCCAATTTTTCAAGATTGGTGGCAGTGTCGGTAAATAATATGCCGTTTAAGTGATCCATTTCGTGCTGGAAGATTTGGGCCAGCAGGCCGGAAGCGCCGCGGGAAAATTTTTCTCCTTTTTCATCATTGGCTTCCATGGTCACTTTTTCGGCTCTTGAAACCGTACCGAAAATGCCGGTTACGCTAAGACAGCCTTCTTTTACCGCCTGCTTTTTCTTGGAAATTTTCGTAATTTTCGGATTTATGAAAACGACTATTTCGGGTTTGTTTTGCTTGGGCGTTTTTTTCTCTTGAATTTCTTTTAATTCTTGAGCGGTTTTATTTTCCGTGTATTCTTTCAAAACGATAAAAATTCGCAGCGGTATTCCGATTTGAGGCGCGGCCAAAGCCACGCCGTCTTTGGCGACGGAAAGAGCGTCAGTCATTTGAGTCAAAATCTTCTTTATTTTTGGCGTTTTTATATCGGCCAAACTGATTTCCTTGGCCGTTTCTCTTAAAATCTTATCGCCCGTTTGAACTATGGTTGTCATTGGGCGTATTCTAGCAATTTTTAGAGCTACTAGTATATATTGACAAATAAATCTATTTATGATAGGCTTGAATAAAGAATTAGGGTGGAAAAATCTTGATACTTAACAATTGTAATTTCTAAAACTTTTTTTGAAGAAAGGCGGTTGCAAATGGCAATAATAACAGGTTTTGTTGAGCCAAAAAGAGATTATGCGATATTTGTTGTGGTGACGGGTATGCAAGGAGGGATTCCTTTAGTTGTTGAAAAAGGCAATTTTTCAAAAAAAATGTGGAAATTGCCCGGAGGAAGACCAAGTCCTGAAGATGACATGGATAAAGATGTCACTGCAATGAGGGAGGTTGACGATGAAATCGGGATTGTTGTTGAATATCCCGAAAAGGAAGTCCTTAATATACCGAAAAAAAAGCATGATTTTATCGTGTTAAAAGCAAAGTATTTTAGCGGTGAAATTGCCGCTAAGGCTGAAATTGAGAGAGTTGAATTGTTCAACTTTGCTCAAATCAGGCAAATGATTGAAGAAAAACAAATATTGCCTGATCATGCCGAGGCTTTATTAAAACATATTGACGAGGTTACAGCTTTTGATGTTGTGCCAAATATGTTTTAAGCTACTACTCCATTTTTTTGGTGTTTCAAGGCTTGCTCGCTACGGTGAGCAAGCTTTTTCTTTTTTTACAGCAAACTTTCCGGGCCGATGTCTATTTTCCAGGATGGGGGCAGGGAAGACAAAATTTGACGCAATTTTTCTTGACCTGAAGGCCATGAGCCAGAGTCAATTTTAAGCAAGATATGCTTTATGTATAAATTTTTTACTTTTGGGATGAAGGCCGGATAGGTTGCAGGTTTCCATTCGTCCAGAATTTTTTGCAAAGCCTCCATCTCTTTGTTTAACTGATTCTCATTTTTTCCTTCTTTGGTAATTTTGATCAGCAATTTAAACGGCGGATATTGGAAAATCTTGCGGCTTGCTATTTCTTCTTTGTAAAATCCGGAAATATTTCCCCTCAAAACATTGTCAAAAATAGGCAGTTCCGGAAATCTGGTCTGAATTATGAAAGATTTTTTGGCCAATGATTTAAGCTTCAAAAGAAGATGGAAAACTTTTTCGTTCATTTTGAATTCCGGCAAAGTGAACAGTCCGTCCACCGATATGGCGATAACTCGGTCAACCGGCCGGTTTATGTAAGAAAAAATCATTTCCGTTCCTACAAGAATCCCGCCATTTAGCAAAAACTCTTCGGCGATTTTCTTTCCGGCTTTTTCGTTGGGGACGGAATCGGAATCCATTTCAAAAATTTTCGCGTCAGGGAAAAAACCTTTCATTTCTTCCGCCACCATTTGCGTTCCGATGCCGTAAGATTCCAGCCGCCAGCTTTTGCAATAAGGGCACTTGTCCGGCGCGGGCAGTTCGGAAAGGCACTTGTGGCATCTTTGCACGGCGTTCTTTGAATCCGTCTTTCGCATAACAACCGGCGCGTCGCATTTTCCGCACAGTATCGTCCGCCCGCAGTCGGCGCATATCGTCGTCGGGTGATAACCTTTGCGATTGGCGAATATTATTATTTTTTCGTTTTTGGCGATTGCCTCGTCCATTATCCGCATGAGCCGTGGAGTGGAAACGAATTTTCGCTGATTTGTTTTCTTTTCTTCAAAATATTCTTTGGCATCTATGATTATTTGTTCCGCCGATGAAATCAGTCTCGCGCGGCGGTCAAAAGAAGGAGAAAATTCCCCGGATTCCTGCCTGTAAAAAGTTTCCGTCAGGACAAGTTCGTCTCCGAAAATAAGCCGGGCTTTTATTTTATCGCTTATTATCTCGGCTGATTTTCTTGCGTCGGTGTAGGGCTTTTTCCGGTTTTTATAAGCCGAAGAACTTTCTTGGTCAATTATTATGGCGCCGAAATCGCGTCTGGGAATGGACATAAACAGTTTGGTGGCGATTATCAAAACGGGATGTTTTTCTTCAACAATCTTTTCCCATTCTTCCTCCATTTTTTTCTTTGGCATTTTTCCGGACAAGACAAAGACATATTTTTCTATCCCGCGGCCAATCTCAACGGCGATATTTTCCATATCGACAACAGTAGGCAAACACAAGAAAACAGATTTGTTCTTGGCTAATTCTTCCCGGACAATGCTTTTGTAATGCTGAAATCTTTCTTTGGTCGGGGATTGAATGACGATAATTTCGCGTTTGTTACTCGTTTGTTCCGGCGTTTTGTTTATTTTTGGTTCGGAACCGCTTTCCAGTATCGCTTGCGGAACAAAATCTTTTATCACGGAACCCGGCGTGGATAGATAATATTCGGCAATCTCTTTGCAGGCTTCCAAAAATTCCGGCGTTATGAAATTGTCGGAAATTACCGACTTGACCGGCTTTATGGAGAAATCGGAACCCTTAAGGCTGGTTTTTGATTCTTTGGCGTCCGACACGGCGCTGACAATGGCGGGAATTTCTTTTTTTTTGACGGGGACGGAAACAAGAGCGCCGACGGAAACGTCTTTGGAGGTGAAATAGGAAAGTTTTTCTTGGGGAATTCCTTTGGCTATCGGAATAACGTCAATTATTTTCATTTTATTTTATTCTTTAAACCGACTTACGATATCGGTTTTTTTGGCTGATATTCCATATATTCTGGCACAATTGTAAAAAAATTCAAAAACATTATTATTGTTTTGTGACAAATTATATAATCAACGGCGGAAAAAAATTGAAAGGAGAAATAACGGTCAATTCTTCCAAAAATTCGGCGGTGGCGATTTTGCTGGCCTCTCTTTTAAACGGAGGCAAAACCACCATAGTCAATCTGCCGAAAATAGAAGAGGTTTTCAGAATAATTGAAATTTTGGAAAGCGTCGAGGTAAAAACGGCTTGGCAAGGCAAGACCTTGAAAGTGTCCCCGCCGGAAAAATTAAAACTGGGAAAATTAGACATTGAAGCGGCTTTAAAGACCAGAATAATGATATTGCTTATCGGTATCTTGGTTCATAAGTTTAAGAAATTCTCCCTGCCTTTTTCCGGCGGCTGCAAGCTGGGCAAGAGAACGGTTACGCCTCATCTCTACGCTCTGGAAAAATTCGGCATAAAAATAAAGGTCAAAGAAAACGAATACGAAATCAGCCGAAGTAAATTAACTCCTTGCGAAAGTATAATAATGTACGAGTCCGGCGACACGGCGACGGAAAACGCCATTTTGGCGGCGGCGCTTATCGGCGGAAAAACGGTTATCAAATTCGCTTCGGCCAATTATCAAGTCCAAGATTTGTGCCATTTTCTGACCGGTTTGGGCGTGAAGATGGAAGGAATAGGAACGACCACTCTGACAATTTTCGGCAAGGAAAATATCAATCAAGAGTATTCTTTTCAATTAAGCGAGGATCCGATAGAAGCGATGTTTTTTCTGACGGCGGCAATCGTGACGAAATCGTCAATCGTTATCAGACGATGCCCGTTGGATTTTTTGGAGCTGGAATTGTTTAAACTGGAAAAAATGGGATTCAAATATAAAATTGTCCGCGAATATAAATCGGAGAATGGATTCGCCCGACTAGCGGACATAAAAACCTATCCTTCGGAACTGATCGCGCCGGAAGAAAAAATTTACGGCCGGCCATACCCGGGACTCAACATAGACAACTTGCCGTTTTTCGTCCCCGTTGCCGCGCAAGCTGTCGGAGAAACTTTGATTCATGATTGGGTTTACGAGAACCGGGCCATATACTACACGGAGTTAAACCGCTTGGGAGCCAAAATAGATTTAGCCGACACCCATCGGGTTTTCGTGAAAGGGCCGGCGGAATTCAAGCCGGCGGAAATCACTTGTTTGCCCGCCTTGCGTCCTTCTGCCATAATACTGATAGCTATGCTTGCCGCCAAAGGGGAGTCCTCGCTAAAAAATACGTATACTATAGAAAGAGGCTATGAAGACATTTGCGGAAGATTGGCAAGCATTGGAGCCGATATAAAAAGGGTGGAAGTTAAAAATTAAAATATGGGATTTTTCAATAAAAAATTAGGCATTGATTTGGGCACGGCCAACACGCTGGTTTTCGTCCCCGGCAAGGGTGTGGTTTTAAACGAGCCGTCCGTGGTGGCTATTTCCTTGCCGGACAATAAAGTTATGGCGGTGGGAGACGAAGCCAGAGCGATGGTCGGCCGAACTCCGGACACCATTACCGCTTATCGGCCGATGAAAGACGGAGTGATCGCCGATTACCGGGTAACGGAAGCGATGCTGAAGTACTTCATCTCCAAAGCGATGGGAAAGTGGAGTTTGGCCAAGCCGGAAGTGCTGGTTTCCGTGCCGGCCGGTGTTTCTTCCACCGAGAGAAGGGCGGTGGTGGAAGCGGCCATAAAAGCCGGAGCCAAGGCGGCTTACGTGATGAAAGAGCCGATTTTGGCCGCCATCGGCGCGGGTATTTCCATCCAAGAGCCGATTGGGCATATGGTGGTTGACATCGGCGGGGGGACGACGGACGCGGCCGTCATCTCTTTGGGAGGCATTGTCGCTTCCGCGTCGTTTAAATGCGCCGGGGACAAAATCAATCAGGCCATCGCCGATTACATCAAGAAAAATTTCAATCTGTTTATCGGCGACAGGACGGCTGAAGATATAAAAATAAAAATCGGTTCGGCGGTTTTGGTGGACGAAGAGATGGTTTACAAAATAAAAGGCCGGGATTTTCTCACCGGTTTGCCCCGAGCGGCGGAAATCACCACCAACGAAGTTGTGAAGGCGATTGATTCCGAACTCAAAGATATGATGAAGGTCATCAAAAATGTCTTACAGGAAACTCCACCCGAACTTTCTTCCGATATCATAGACAACGGCATTACGCTGACCGGCGGGTCTTCTCTTTTGAGGAATTTGGACGAGCTGGTTTTCCGTTCTACCGGCGTGAAAGCCCATGTGGCCGACGACGCATTGCTCTGCGTGGCCAAAGGCGCCGGTTTGGCTCTGGACCATTTGGATACCTATAAAAAGAGCATTATAGCCAAGAAGTAGTTTTTATGCGCCCGATTCTAAAAGCCCATATTGAGAAAAGGGAATTCAATCACGCTTATTTGCTGTGCGGGGACGGGGAAGCCGGCAAGAAAATGGCCGAGGAAGCGGCCAGAGTCATATTGGCGGAAGATAATTTGGAATCTCATCCGGATTTTTCGCGCGCTCGATTCGGACTGTTTGGTATAAATGACAGCCATAATCTGACGAGCTGGGCGGCCACGAAATCTTTTTCCGGCCGGGGAAAAGTTTTGGTGATGGAAGTTTTTTCCTTCAATATGGAATCATCCAACGCGCTTCTCAAAACCTTGGAAGAGCCTGGTGATAAAATCCACTTTTTCATCATCGTTTCTTCGGTGGAAAATGTCATACCCACTCTTCGTTCAAGACTGACGGTTGTTGACCTTTCTTCAGGCAAAGAAGAGTTGGAAAAAGAAACACTGGAAACCGGCCGGAAATTTTTGGCCGCTTTACCCAATAAAAGATTGGAAATGGCAAAAAAGCTGTCCGCGAAAAGCGAAGAGGAAAATGAATTACTGTCGGAGTCGGTCGCGAACAAACAAAAAGCCGTTCAGTTTTTAAACACTTTGGAATTTTTACTCCACTTGGACATTCAATGTCCAAGTGGGAATACGGCCTTGGAAGAATTATCCAGAAGCCGGCAATTTATATTCGACAAGGGGTCATCGGCTAAAATGATTCTGGAACATCTGGCGCTGGCGTTGCCCGTTTTCAAATAAACGATAAAATTGATACAATAAGAACGCAATTGTTATGAAAAAAGATAATTATGTAAAATTTTTACTTGCGTTTACGAACCGCTTGACTCCTAGCGAGCGATTGTTTAATATTAAAGTATTAATCTCACTGCCTTCTCGGCGTTATTGTCGGGACGGCAGTTTTTTATTTATCCATAATTATGAATAGAGTTTTTGTTTTCATTGACGGAAATAATTTTTATTTTAAATTGAAAGAATTGTCTTCGCAATTAGACGGAAAATTTTCTTTGCTGGAGTTTGATTTTAAAAAA